>JAEEGL013985285.1_pt1 | contig 11242 bp, 6 predicted proteins | sample 9134231 | NCBI WGS metagenome assembly JAEEGL01 (sample SAMN16246548, study PRJNA631951) | gut metagenome | biome: gut microbiome; feature: rumen; material: fiber-attached | host: Bos | place: Iran: Karaj | collected 2018-10
TTAGCATTAAGTATTCTTGTTGTATTTCATGAGTTTGGACACTATTTCTTCGCCCGCGTGTTTGGCGTTTGGGTAGAGAAATTCTATATGTTCTTCAACTACAAGCTCACGCTCCTGAAATGGAAGCCCGGTAAATATCTCAAGTGGTTCTCCACGGGAGACGAGATGGGTGCCATGGAAGAGGGCGAGGAAGTCAAGAACGAAAACAAGTCTTCATGGCGTGCCACCGAGTATGGCATCGGCTGGATTCCACTGGGCGGCTACTGCGCCATCTCGGGTATGATTGACGAGTCGATGAACACCGAGGCCATGAAGAAACCCGCCAAGCCGTGGGAGTTCCGCAGCAAGCCTGCCTGGCAGCGCCTGTTAATCATGCTCGGCGGCGTGTTGTTCAACCTGCTACTGGCGATGATCATCTATGCCGGCATCGTCTATGCCGTGGGCGAGCAGTTCGTCAAGTTCAGCGACGCCACCGAGGGTATGGAATACTGCGACAGCGCCCACAAGGTAGGCTTTGTCGATGGTGATATTCCCTTGACAGCCGACGGTGAAGAGTTGGGTTACCTCAATGCCGATGACCTGCAGACGATGCTGTCGGCCCGAGAAGTCAAGGTGCTGCGTAACCACAAGGACACCGTGACCATCAACCTGCCCAAGGATTTCATCTTCCAGGCCAATGAGGATGCCCAGAACGGCCAGTCCTTCATGGCTTACCGCCTGCCCGTCGTCGTGTCGCAGACGCAGCCCGGCATGGGTGGCGAGAAAGTCGGCCTTCAGGACGGTGACCGCATGATGGCCATCAACGGCGTGCCCACGCCCAGCTACAGCGAGTTCACCGCCGAGCTGGAGAAGAACAAGGGAAAGAACGTCACCCTGAACTATCAGCGTGGCGGCAAGACGATTACGGTCGCCGATGTTCCCATCGACGGCAACGGCAAGCTGGGAATCCTGCTTACCGACCCGACCAAAATCTATAAGACAACGGTCATCCATTACAACATCCTGCAGTCGATACCGCGCGGCATCGAGATGGGATGGACCAAGATGGTGAACTACGTCAAGCAGCTCAAACTCATCTTCACTCCCGAGGGAGCACAGAGCCTGGGCGGCTTTGGCACCATCGGCAGCATCTTCCCCGCAACATGGAACTGGGTGGACTTCTGGAATATCACCGCCTTTATCTCGGTCATCCTTGCCGTGATGAACGTCCTGCCTATTCCCGCCCTGGACGGTGGTCACGTGATGTTCCTGCTCTATGAGATCATAACCCGCCGCCAGCCTAGCATCAAGTTCCTGGAGAGGGCACAGTACATCGGCATGATGCTGTTGTTTGCCCTGCTGCTGTATGCCAACGCCAACGACATTTACCGGTTCTTGTTTAAGTAGTGCTCGCTGCGCTCGCAGTCTAAAGTTTAATGTTTAATGTTTAAAGAAGCATCCGCTTCCTGAAAACTGACAACTAAAAACTGTCAACTGACAACTGACAACTAAAAACTGACAACTGTCAACTGACAACTAAAAACTGACAACTGTCAACCAAAATAAAATGACTTATAAAACTGTTACACTCAAGCGCGGTAAGGAGGATTCCCTCAAGCGCTTCCACCCGTGGGTGTTCTCGGGGGCCATTGCGGCAGCCGACGATACCATCGAGGAAGGTGACCTGGTGACCGTCTATTCCCATGACGGGACGCTCATCGGCAACGGACACAGCCAGATCGGTAGCATTGCCGTGAGGATGCTCACGTTTGACGACACGGCCATCGACGAGGCCTTCTACGAGAAGCGCCTGTGTGACGCTTACCAGATGCGCCAGTCGCTGGGATTGCAGCGCGAGGACAACAATGCCTTCCGCCTGGTGCATGGCGAGGGAGATTTCCTGCCAGGACTCGTGGTGGACATCTATGGTCCCACCGCCGTGATGCAGGCCCATTCGCCAGGCATGCACTTTGCCCGCGACATCATTGCCAAGGCCCTGACCCGTCTGCCCGGCGGCATCGTCCGCAACGTCTATTACAAGAGCGAAACGACCTTGCCCTACAAGGCCCATCTCGACCCGATGAACGACTACATCATCGGCAAAATGGAAACCGACGAAGCACTGGAAAACGGCCTGCGGTTCCACGTCGATTGGCTCAAGGGACAGAAGACTGGCTTCTTTGTCGATCAGCGCGAGAACAGACGCCTGCTGGAGCACTACAGCCGCGGACGACGCGTGCTGAACATGTTCTGCTATACGGGAGGCTTCTCGGTCTATGCGCTGAGGGGTGGGGCAGAGCTGGTTCACTCGGTGGACAGTTCGGCCAAGGCCGTGCGCCTCACCGACGACAACGTGGCGCTCAATTTCGCCCCCGAGGACGGCCGCCACAAGTCGTTTGCCGAGGATGCTTTCAAGTTCCTGGACAATATGGAGAAGGACGCCTATGACCTCATCATCCTGGACCCGCCCGCGTTTGCCAAGCACAAGAGTGCCCTGCACAACGCCCTGGTGGGATACCGTCGCCTGAATGCCAAGGCACTGGAGAAAATCGCTCCGGGCAGCATCCTGTTCACCTTCTCCTGCTCACAGGCCGTGAACAAGGAGCAGTTCAGGCTGGCAGTATTCAGCGCAGCCGCCCAGACGAGGCGCAAGGTGCGCATCCTGCACCAGTTGACCCAGCCCGCCGATCATCCCATCAACATCTATCACCCCGAGGGCGAATACCTCAAGGGGCTGGTGCTCTATGTGGAATGATGAATCACACGTGCGCATAGAGAAAAAAAAGAAAAAAAGAAAAAATCAAATTTTTAAAAATCATAATCAACAATCAAAAAAACAATGAAGAAATTCTTTATCCTTTTTGCTGCTGTGGCTATGATGGCCATGACTGCATGTAACGAGAAACCCGCCAAGGCTGACGGTAATGAGAACGGTGTAAACGGTACAGAACAGGTGGACAGCGACCAGCTGAAGAAGAGCGCTGCCAAGGTGGACGTCGATAGAGCACAGCCCACCGAGGACGGCAAGGACCATGTTGTGGCCCAGTTCAACACCCCCGACTATCAGGTACAGCTCGAGAATCTGGCCGACGGTACTTACCGCGTCAGCATGTGGAAGGTTGGCCAGGACAAGGCCGGCAAGCCCGAGCAGGTCGCCGAGACCAAGCAATGTGTGATGAAGGACGGCAACTACCTGATGAAGACTGCCGACGGCACCATCTATGTCATCAACTCCAATGCTGGCAACGAGAGCTTGACCATCATGAAGGATAACGAGATGATTTATCCTAAGATGAAATGAGAAAAACAGCACTTTTCTTCACCTTGCTCCTTCTTGTAACGGCATCTTGCTCTAAGAATGAGAGAAACGAGAAGAAGTTCCTGAAAGGCATCTTGAGCGAGAGCTTTGATGAGTCGGCTGCTGCCAACCAGGAATTCAGCTATTGGCTCTCAAGCGACGAGGGGACGATGACCTATGACTTCCCGCTGATGCGAGAGAAGTTAGGGCTGAAGATCGTGACGAGTCCCGACAGCCTGGTGAGGTGCTACAGTTGGTGCCTCAACAGCAATAGCGAGAATCCCAAGTATGACAACGTCATCCAGTGGATGGCCCAAGGAAAAATGGTGGGTTTCAGCGGTACCCTTGATTACCTGCTTGCAGGACGCAAAAACGACCTCAAGAAGATGTCTTCGTTCGGTCACAGCATCGACACCATCTTTGAGATTACCATCGGAAAACGTCCGGTTTACATGATAGGCCAGTCCTATATCTATGATGGAGAGAAACGCAAGGCCTACGTGTCGGCTGCCTATCAGAATGGTGTCCAACTTGTGCTTTTGCCCAACTTCTTTGATGGCATCGAGTTTGCCGGTAACAACGTGTTTATCGACGATGGCAGTACGCCCATCAGCGACCTGTTCAAGTGGGACGAGAAAGACAGGAAATTCTACGCCTATCAGACTGATGACAGTTCCAAGCTCATCCCTGGCAAATATACCGTCTTTGTTTTGGGTGAGGAGCGTTTCTCGCGCCTCCCGGAAGAAGAGCAACAACAATAACCTGATTTTTTAATAGCATTAAATAAACGACTTTTATATGAAGAAAATGATGATTGCCGCCATCATGACAGCGGCGCTATCTACTACTGCAATGGCACAGAACAGCAACTTCAATTACTCGGTGGACCGCTTTGCCGACATCGAGGTGCTCCGTTACCAGGTGCCCGGCTTTGAGGACCTCTCCCTCCAGCAGAAGGAATTGGTTTATTACCTCACCGAGGCTGCCCTCAACGGCCGTGACATCCTCTTTGACCAGAACTGCAAGTACAACCTGATGGTTCGCCAAACCCTTGAGGACATCTACCGCAACTACAAGGGCGACAAGAACAGCAAGGACTTCCAGGCCTTCATGAAGTACCTGAAGCAGGTGTGGTTCGGTAACGGCATCCATCACCACTACTCGATGGACAAGTTCATTCCCGAGTTCTCAAAAGATTTCTTTGACAAGCAGTTTGCAGCCTTGCCCAATGCCAAGAAGCGTGCCGACGAGAAGAAGGTGCTGGACCGCATCATCTTTGACCCGTCATTCATGGCCAAGCGCGTCAACCAGGCCGATGGTCAGGACCTGATTCTCACCTCTGCCTGCAACATGTACGAAGGCGTGACCCAGCAGGAAGTGGAGAACTTCTACAACAACCTCAAGGACACCACCGACCTTACCCCGATTTCGTGGGGCTTGAACTGCAAGGTGGTGAAGAAGAACGGCAAGATTGTCGAGGAACCCTACAAGGTGGGCGGCCTCTACAGCAAGGCCATCGAGAAGATTGTCTATTGGCTCCAGAAGGCTGCCACCGTGGCCGAGAACGAGGGCCAGCGCGCCTACATCAACGAGCTGATCAAGTTCTATCAGACCGGTTCGCTGAAGACCTTTGACGACTATAGCATCATGTGGGCCGAAGAGACCAAGAGTGATGTGGATTTCATCAACGGCTTCATCGAGAGCTATGGCGACCCCCTGGGCATGACCGGTTCGTGGGAAGGCATGGTCAACTTCAAGGACAAGGCTGCTTCACGCCGCTCCAAGCTCATCAGCGACAACGCTCAATACTTCGAGAGCAACTCGCCTGTTGACAACCGCTTCAAGAAGAAAAACGTCAAGGGCGTGAGCGCCAAGGTCATCACCGCTGCCATCCTGGCTGGTGACAGCTATCCTTCGACCCCCATCGGCATCAATCTGCCTAACAGCAACTGGATCCGTGCCGCCCATGGTTCCAAGTCGGTCAGCATCGACAATATCACCGACGCCTATAACAAGGTGGCTGCCGGCACTGGCTTCAACGAGGAGTTTGCCTACAGCAACGTTGAGGTGGAACTGATGAAGAAATATCTCGACATCGCCGACGCCCTCCACACCGACCTGCACGAGTGCCTCGGCCATGCATCGGGCCAGCTGCTCCCCGGTGTTGACCCTGATGCCCTCAAGGCCTACGGCTCATCGCTTGAGGAAGGCCGTGCCGACCTGTTCGCCCTGTATTACCTTGCTGACCCCAAGCTCGTCGAGCTGGGCATCTTCCCCAACATGGACACCTACAAGGCCGAGTACTACAAGTACATCATGAACGGTCTGATGACCCAGTTGACCCGCATCGTCCCCGGTAAGGACATCGAGGAGGCTCACATGCGCAACCGCAAGTTCATCAGCGAGTGGTGCTACCAGCATGGCAAGAAGGACAACGTCATCGAGTATGTAAAGCGCGACGGTAAGACTTACGTCCGTGTCAACGACTACGAGAAACTGCGTGGCCTGTTCGCTGAGCTGCTCGCCGAGGTGCAGCGCATCAAGAGCGAAGGTGACTACGAGGCTGGACGCCAGCTGATGGAGACCTACGGTGTCAAGGTTGACCCCGAGATTCACAAGGAAGTGCTTGCCCGCTACGAGGGCCTGAACATTGCTCCCTACAAGGGCTTTGTTAACCCCATCTATACTCCGGTCTATGACAAGAACGGCAAGCTGATTGACGTCAAGGTTTCTTACACCGAGGGCTACATTGACCAGATGCTGCGCTACGGTCAGGACTATTCACCGCTGACGCATTGATTCAACACAATCAAGTCAGTGTATTTTACACTGGTGATCATCAAACGGGAGCCATTCACTTGGCTTCCGTTTTTAATTCTCTGGGAGCTTCGTCATGCTTCTTCTCAGCAAAAATCCCTACTGAATAAACCTTAAACTCTAAACTTTTATGTAATTTTGCGGGCTGAAATGCCTTAGTGCATGATTAACAAGGATAATATGATAGATTTATTTGATAATATAGATAATGAATTGAACGAGGGTGGAGCCCGCGTTGTCCCCATCATCACCGAGATTCACGATGTGAACGACGGTACAGATATTCAAGACAGCCAAGCGGCCGATATCCCCATTCTGCCGCTGCGCAACATGGTGCTGTTCCCCATGATGACGATGCCCGTTTCGGTCGGCAGGGATAAATCCATGCGACTGATCAAGGAAGCCGAAGAGCACCATCATCCTATCGCTGTATTCTGCCAGTATGACAGCCACGTCGATGATCCCATGGAGCGTGACCTGTACCGCTTTGGTACCATCGCTTCCATCATCAAGGTGCTGGAACTGCCCGACGGCTCGACCAACGTCATCCTGCAGGGACGCTCGGCCTGCCACCTGGAAAAGGTGATTGAAATCACGCCTTACCTGCGTGGCTCGGTTAAGCTGGTAGAGGACAAACTACCTATGCCTGGTGACAAGGAGTTTGAGATGCTGATGCAATCCATTGGCGAAGTGACCCTGCGCATGCTCCGCAACATGGGCGCCAACGGCCGTGAACTGGCTTTTGCCATGAAGAACATCGACAACCCGATGTACCTGATGAACTTCCTGGCAACGAACATCGCATTTGACTCGGACCAGAAACAGCACATGCTGGAGGAACGTGACGTGAAAAAACGCGGCTACATGCTGTACCAACTGCTGTCCCGTGAGGAGCAACTGGTGGAAATCAAGGCCAACATCCAGGAACGCACACGCGAAGACCTGTCGCAGCAGCAGCGTGAGCACTTCCTGCAGCAGCAGATTCGCACCATCCAGGAGGAACTGGGAACCGATATCGATGACATCGAGGAGCTTCACGAGCGAAGCCTGAAGATGAAATGGAGCCAGGACGTACAGAAGCAGTTCGATAAGGAATTACGCAAGCTGGAACGCCTCAATCCCCAATCGCCGGACTATTCGGTGCAGTATGCCTATCTTGACAATATGCTCAACCTGCCCTGGGACACCTATACCGAGGACAATTTTGACCTCAAGAAGGTGGAAGAGAAGCTCAATGCCGACCACTATGGACTCGAGAAGGTCAAGGACCGTATCCTGGAACACCTGTCGGTATTGAAGCTCAGAGGTGATCTCAAGGCGCCTATCCTCTGCCTCTACGGCCCTCCGGGAGTGGGGAAGACCTCATTGGGCAAGTCAATTGCCGACGCCCTGCACCGTGAATATGCCCGCATTTCCCTGGGTGGCTTGCATGACGAGGCCGAGATCCGTGGCCACCGTCGCACTTACATCGGTGCCATGCCTGGTCGCATTATCGCAGCCCTGGCCAAATGTGGCAGCAATAATCCCGTCATCGTACTTGACGAGATCGACAAGGTGGGACAGGACTTCAAGGGTGACCCGTCATCGGCGTTGCTCGAGGTGCTTGACCCGGAGCAGAACGGTCATTTCCACGACAACTACCTGGATGTGGACTATGACCTCTCCAAGATTCTGTTCATCGCCACTGCCAACAGCCTGGCTACCGTGAGCCGCCCGCTGCTTGACCGTATGGAAATCATCGAGATCAACGGCTATATTCCCGAAGAAAAACTGGAAATCGCCAAGCGCCACTTGATTCCCAAGGAGCTGGAAAACAATGGCTTCAAGAAGAACGAAATCAAGTTTGGCAAGCTGACGATTCTCAAGATCATCGAGGATTATACCCGCGAATCCGGCGTACGCCAACTGGAGAAAAAAATCGCAACGGTCCTGCGCCGTGTGGCACGCCACAAAGCCAGCGGCGATGCATTCCCCACCAGCATCAAGCCCGATGATTTGAAAGAATACTTGGGCGCTCCTGACTACAGCCGCGACAAGTACGAGGGCAATGAATTTGCTGGCGTGGTGACTGGTTTGGCGTGGACCGCTGTGGGAGGCGAAATCTTGTTCGTTGAGTCATCGCTGGCTCGCGGCAAGGGTGAGAAGCTCACGTTGACGGGCAACCTGGGTGACGTGATGAAGGAATCGGCAGTGATTGCCTTGCAATACCTGCGTTCCCATTGCTCACTGCTGAACATTGACCCGGACTTGTTTGACAAATACAACGTCCACATCCATGTCCCCGAGGGCGCTATCCCCAAGGATGGCCCGTCGGCAGGTGTGACGATGGTCACCTCGCTCGCTTCGTCGTTCACACAGCGACGCGTCAAGGACCACCTGGCAATGACCGGCGAAATCACGCTGCGTGGCAAAGTCCTGCCCGTGGGAGGCATCAAGGAGAAAATCCTCGCTGCCAAACGTGCCGGCATCCGCGAGATCATCCTCTGCAAGGACAACCGCAAGGACATCGAGGAAATCAACGAGATCTACCTCAAGGGCCTGACATTCCACTATGTGAACACCATCAAGGATGTCCTCGACATAGCCCTGCTGCCTGAGAAGGTGAAAGACGCCATCGAGTTGTAAAGCCGCTCAATATAAACGATATCGCCACGGGACTTTGAAGTTACCGTGGCGATATTGTTATGTATATCCTGTATGTACGAAAAAAGAAAAAAAAGAAAAAAAGACGGGATTTACTTGAACAAGAAGACCTCGCTGATGGACCTCTTGCTGTTGACATGGCTGATGGTGTGAGCAAACAGCTTGTCAACGCTCAGGACACGCACCTTAGGGCAGCGGTCTGTGTCGTAGGGGATACTGTCGCTGATGACCAGCTCGTCCAGGCCGCTCTCCATCACGCGCTGTGAGGCGGGATCGCTCATCACGGCATGAGAGATATAGGCACGCACACTGCGAGCTCCATGCTCCTTCATCAACGAGGCAGCCTTGCAGATGGTACCTGCGGTATCCACCATATCGTCGATGAGTATCACATCCTTGTCTTTTACGTCACCGATGATGGTCATGCTCTCCACCACATTGGCCTGCAGACGATGCTTGTGACACAGCACAAGAGGCTTGTTGAAGTATTTAGCATAGGAATTTGCCCTCTTGGCACCACCCACGTCAGGCGAGGCGATAACCATGTCCTTGAGATTGAGAGACTCAATGTCGGGGACAAACATGGTCGAAGCATACAGGTGGTCAACGGGAATATCAAAGAACCCTTGAATCTGGTCGGCATGAAGGTCCATCGTGATCAGACGGTCAATGCCGGCAGCAATCAGCAGGTTGGCGACCAGCTTGGCGGCAATCGACACGCGAGGCTTGTCCTTGCGATCCTGACGTGCCCATCCGAAGTAGGGGATAACTGCGATGACCGAGTGAGCCGAAGCGCGCTTGGCGGCATCGACCATCAGCAGGAGCTCCATCAGATTCTCGCTGGCGTTAAACGTTGATTGAACAAGATAGACTTCAGCACCACGCACGGGTTCCTCATAGCATACTTCAAACTCACCGTCAGCAAAATGCATGATGTTGAGTTTGCCCAATTCCACACCAAGTTGTTTAGCAATCTTCAAGGCGACATAACGTGAATTAGTGCCCGAGAAAATCTTCATTTCAGCCATAACAAAAAACCATAAATTTGTTTACCTCCGCAAAGGTAATGCTTTTTTTTAGATAACAATTAATAGATATCAGATAATAGTTGTGCTCATATAATACTTTTTTCTTGTTTTTGTAATATCGTCGCATTGCCAGATGAAAGCAATCATAACAAATCTATCTCAGAGCTAGCAAGTTGTCAGTTTTTATGACAAGACAAGCATGTTTTTAGCCATTTCTCAAAAGAATCATGAGTGTTGGCACGTTTATTGTCCTGTCATGATTGAAAAGTGTTTTATTATTAATTAAGTTATGACAATGAAAAAGTCGCAAGACATTTACCCATCTACGACACCACGTCAGTTACCGCCACACGCCTATCACCCAAATCCGTCGCTAAACATCAGCCGTAGGCCCTATATTGCTATGCCCGAATAATAAAAAATGTGGGCAGCAGCCTGACAGACTGTCACCCACAGGGATAGTAATGAATCCTTTCCCATGTTCATTCATGGGCATTTAAGGTCATTTAAGTAACAATTTTATTCTCGGTTTACTTGGATACTGGGAATTATTGTCATATATTTGCAGCATATTCAAATGATTAACAACTAAATGACCTTTACGCGTATGAAAAACTTATTACAAACTATCCGAGCAACTTTTTTGCTCATCCTGTTGCTAGGCTCCGGCCTAACAGTTGCCGCCTACGACTTCGCTTCTGGTGGCATCTACTACAACATCACGTCATCCACCAATATGACGGTCGCTGTCACCTACGATAGCAAGACCAACAACACCTACTCAGGCACAGTCACTATTCCCGAAAAAGTAACCCACAACGGCAATACCTATTACGTAACCGCCATCGGTGACTATGCCTTCGTGGGTTGCACAGGTTTGAAGGGAGTCAACATCACTTCTGAGAGAACAAAAACTATCGGCAATTACGCCTTCCAAGGCTGCAATGGCTTGACCTCTTTCGTGATACCCCCTCAAATCACCTCCATCGGTAACTACGTTTTCAGCGGATGTTTGGAAATGACAGGGCTGACCATCGAGGAGGGAGACGAGACCCTGTCACTGGGATACAACAGCTCTTCCAAGGGACTGTTCAGCGACTGCCCGCTGACCTCCGTGTTCATCGGTAGGCCGCTCGGCTACAGCACCAGCTCCGGTTACGGCTATTCGCCATTCGCATACAACAAGAGCATTGTCAAGGTGCGCCTCGGTAACCCCATCAAAAAAATCTATGATTATCTGCTTTTGGGATGCTCCAATCTGACGACAATAGAGTACGACAGCCAGTGCAAGCCAACTTCAGTGGGTACGTATGCTTTCAGCGACTGCAAATCACTCACATGGACTGCAGTCAACCTGCCGCAGTCCGTAAAGACAATCAGCGACTACGCGTTCCGCAATTGCACAGGATTCTCCAGCTTGGTCATCAGACCGCATATCACCTCCATCGGAAACTACGTTTTCAGCGGATGCACTGAA
>JAEEGL014093430.1_pt1 | contig 11242 bp, 3 predicted proteins | sample 9134231 | NCBI WGS metagenome assembly JAEEGL01 (sample SAMN16246548, study PRJNA631951) | gut metagenome | biome: gut microbiome; feature: rumen; material: fiber-attached | host: Bos | place: Iran: Karaj | collected 2018-10
AAATTCAATTCTTTCTTCAACTCTTAAAATATCATAATGATTATCAAATGAATTAATTAAACTTTTAATTTTACTCATATCAATATAATCTATATTACTATATTCATATGATGAGACATAATCATATATTATATCATATCTCTTTTGTTTTATTAATTCTTCTAAAATATCTTTCATATCTGATTTAAAGTTTAAATTATCTATATTTTCAATTTGAGATAAAACATTTATATTTTTAAAGTAATTTGAATAATCTTCTTTCCAATTTACAAGATATAAAATTTCTAATAGTTTAAATAATTTATATTTTTCTTTTTCTTCTTTAAATTCATCTATAAATAATTCTATTAAATTATTACTTACTGATATGAAAAATTTGAATATCATTATTTCATTTTTTTTAAGAATATTATCTTTTTGTAAATCAATTAGTGATTTAAAAGAATATAAATGAACAAATGCTTCTTCAAAATCATAATTTTTTAAAAATTGAATAAAAAAACAGAATTCATTAAAATTAAAAGGCATATCAAAAATTTCAAAAGCATCAATAATAATATTATAATAATCGTTTAATATTAAGAAATTAATTAATTTTTCCAAATCACTTAATTTTATAATTGTTTTTTTTGGTTCATAAATCTCAATTATTTCATTAATATTTTTTAAATTTAACAATTCATTTTTATAATCAATAGATAATAAAATCTCTTTAATTGACATATATAAATAAAAAGTAAATGAAGAAATAAAATTTTCTTGTGTATCATTATAAACTAATGAAACAAAAATAAAATCTTTCCAATTATATTCAATTCCTTCTTCAAATATATAAATATATTTATTTAAATTAACTGGAATATTTTGTTTATTTAATGACATGAAATAAAGAGGATCAAATATTTCAAATTTGATATCATTTCTATTTTTTAAAAAAGAGTAAATTTCAAAATTTTCTATTGCATAATTATCATCATTTAATTTTATTGGTTGTTCATTTATTTCATTTATTTTATTACTTATTATAATTGGATTCATATAATATTTAATTGTAATTCCTAAATGTTCTTTTAAAGCATTATCATTAAAATATGAATTTAATATATTTGTTATTATATTAAATGAACAATTTTGTTCTTGAGCTTTTTGAAGAAAAAAAATCCAATTATTATGATTTCCAAAATAATATAAATTTTTTAAACTCATTTTATTATTATTCACATAAGTAAATAAACTTATTAAATGCCATAAAGAATTTATTTTATTTTGTTCATTCTCTTTACATGAATTAATTGAAGTTTCTAATTTTTGTAATAATTCATTGAATAATTTTTGATGCTTTTCAGAATTTTTTTTAATATTTAATAACTTAATAAATTTAAGTATTATTTTTTGATATTTTTGTATTAATAATAAGTAAATATCATCTAGAATATATATTTGTAAGTCATCTTTATTGTTATATTTAATTTCTTTTGAATAATTCTTTTTTCTTATAAAATTTATAAGCTTATTTCTCAATTCTAAATCTTCAGTTAAATTATTAATTTCATTAATTAAAATTTGATTGGCAGCTTCAATATAAACAATTAATTCAATAATTTTTTCTTCTTCAAATTTTGACAAATAAAGAAATACAACAACTGTAGTAAAAATATTATAATTCAACAAATTAAATATACAAATATTATATAATGAGGGATATAATAACTTTTTGGTATTTGACTTAGAAATATTTTCTTTAAAATAAATAAAAGCATCTAATATTTTACCATTTTCTATTAATATATTAAATTCATTTATATATAAATTATAATTTTTCTCCCTTTCTCTCCAATTTTTTAAATTATCTTGTTTTAAATAAGGATAATAATTTCCTACTAAAGAATTAATATCAATATCAAAAATAGGATTTATACCAGATAAATGTGATAAAAGAGAAGATGGAATTATATTTGAAATTAAGGAAATAAATTTATTAATAAAATAATTAAAATTATATTCTTTATAAGCTCTAAATTTTCTATTAATAACTTCTTCAAAAACTGATAAATCATTATTATTTTTCATATAAAAAAATGTACCTAATAAAATATAAAAAATAACTTCTTCATTTTCTTTCATATAATATGGGTTATCTAAAGTTAAATTATTTAAATTTTCCATTGAAATTTCATACATAAAATTTATATAATCTTTTGATTCAAATTTAGAAAAAAAAATCATTGTTTGCCAAGAATCTAAATTCTTATAATTATCACTAAAAACTATTTTTTCTTCAAATAATTTATTATCTAATTGATTTTGAAGTAAATAATAATTATCTTTTTGATATAATACATAATTATCTATTAGTTTATCAATTTTTGAAATTGATTTTTTTTCTTTGTTTTTTTTTGATAAAAATATCTCATTTTTTATTAATATTCTCACTAAATTATCATTAATATTGACCAAATTCTCTTCTAAAAATATTTTATTTGAAATGAAATATGATATTATTTCTTCATTATTTTTTTCATTGAAATTTAAAATAATTTTAATATTATTACAATTTAAAACACTAAAATGTTCATTTAAATTTGAAAAATATTTAGAAAATATTTTAGATTTATCAATATATTTTTCACTAAATAAATGAGAGTTAATAACTAAATTCAAATAATTTTTAATTAAATCAATTTTATTATAACTATATAAATATTGAAAAATTGAATTGATTGAATTTTCATTATCTAAAATTTGATTATTGCTAAAATAATTAATTATATCTTTTATTTCAGGATTTGATTGTAAAAAATCATCAAATTTAATTCTACTTATATCACCAATTTCCATATTTTTAATATTTTCAATTGTAATATTTGCATATCCTAAATGATTAATAAATAAATTTGAATGAAAATTTTCATTAATTTTAGTTGAAAATATTCTTTTACAAAATTGACATTCATCATTTTTATAATTTAATTTCTTTAATAAAACTAAATTTTCTTCAAATTCTTCAGAATTATAAAAATCTAATAACTTTTCAATTATATAATAATATTTATCATGATAGAACTTTAATCTTTTTTCTTTTTGATAATTTTTTATATTTATTCCAAAATCATTTACTTCTGTATTAAAGAAAAAATTATCATATATTTCATCAATTGAATTTAAATCATCATTTTCTATAATTTTTAAATTGTAATTAAAATTATTTATATTTTCAGATATGATTTCATTTAATATTTTTAAATTTCTCTTTGTTATTAATGGTTCATTATTCATAAAAAAAGAATAATTATCATCTTGATCAAAAGAATATATTTCATAATCTAAAAAGTCAAATTCAGTTTTTTCTTTGACAAAATTATTAGTTAATATAATATAATTTTGTAAATCATATTTTTTATTTTTTTCAATAATATTTGATGTAATATAGGTTTCCCCATTTAAAATTTCAGTACATTTTAATCTATATTCAACATCAAAAGAAGGATTTGAATAATTTTTATCTAAATAATTAATAAAATTAAATAATCTTTCTTCTTCTTCACTTATATTATTTAAATGTTTAAAATGATTTATTAAAAATGTCCTTAATGATTTTATTTGAGTTTTCATGCATATTTTTTTTAAAAATGTAACTGGATCATTATTCAATTTTTTTATTATGTTCATACAAATAAAATATAATTTTTCATCTTCAGAAATTAATTTGTAACTATATAATTCAATAATTAATTTATTTAATATTATTGGATTATCAAAATAATCAAATGATATTTTAGGTAATAAATTATTTTCTTCAAAAAATATAAAGTCTATTTTAGTATTAATGAATAATTGTTTTTCATTTTTTATTAATTGATTACTTTCTTTTTTATTTTTAGTATTACTTTTTATTTGAATTCTTTTAATTTTATCATATAAATTCTGAGAAAAATATGAAATTGGTAAATGTTTTAAAAACAAAGGATAATAAAATAAGATATTATTATCAATATAAAAAAATTCAGGTATTTTAGATATAATATTAAAAAATAAATTTACATTATTTTTAAGTTGACAATTAATTTGAGGTATTTCATTATTAATTAATATAAAATTATTATACAATATTTCAAATTTGTCAATAAGTAAAATAAATAACTTTTTATTTAATATTATATTTTTTTCTGGATTTGGATTTATCAAAACTATATTATTATTTACCTTCATAAATACTATTTCAAAAGAAATTCCTTTCAAAAATAAATATTTTTTAAAAACATTATTAAAAAAAACAAAATTCAAAAACCCACTTTTTTCCATTTATATAATTTCATTTATATATTTTTAATTTTAAAACTCAAAAAAAATTAAAAAATTCTTTTTAACTTAAAAAAAATTATTTTAATAAATATTTTTACTATAAAAATCAGGAAACAAAGAATTATAAGCATAAAACTTTTCAATAGAATCAACAGAAATTCTTTTAATTCCCTCAATTTGAGTTTCATTTAATATTTTATCATTACTTTCTTTATGAATAGGAGCAACAAATTCAATATCAACTTTTTGAACATTATCAATAAAATGTTCTTTATAAAAGTTATATAAATTTTCTTTATTAACTTTTTTTAATTCATTTAATTGAATTTCTTTTCTATCAAACATATAAGTATGTTGTACAATTTCAGCTCCATTAAATTTAACTTCTTCTTCTAAATTATTATATGGTTTTTTTAAACTAATTTCAACTGCATTTTTAAGGTCTTTTAATTCATTTTCACTTATATTTTGAAAATATTCTAACTGTTGATTGATAAAAACTCTAATTCTACTAGAAATATATTCTGGTTCTTTTACATTAGATTGAATTAAACAAACTAAACCTGAATTTTCTCTTATTGTTTTTTTAGATAAAATTGCAACATATGCTAAACATTGATTTGTCCTTAAATCATCAAAAAATTTATCTTTTAAACTTTGATGAATAACATTTAATATGACTTTTTCAAATTCTGATAAATGGCCACATTGATAAAATGAATAAATAGAAGAACTTTTTTCGTCAGGAATAGGTGAATAAAATTGATAAATATAATTTGTTTTTTCTGAAATATTAACTGCTCTTATATCTTGATATATCCCAATTTTTTTATCATTAATATCAATTTTTAAAATATTACAAACAGTATCATTTATTTCTAATGCTTCTTCTTTTAATAAATTTCCTTGAATTAACCATTCTATTTTACAGTTATTATATAAATTATTGACAAAATTAATTAAATCATTTATTGTTAATTCATTATCTTTTAAATATTGTAATTGTTCAATTGGACTTATTGAAGGAGTTTTCATAATATAATCTATATAATTTTTACATACTGTATAATTTGTTGAATAATAAAAATTATTCTTTTTTTTAATCAAATTTTCTAATCCAATTTTAAATTGTTCAGTTTTATTACTAAAATCTATTTTAACTAATTCTTCTAATATAATTTTAAAACCATTTTTCATTGAACTATTAAATCCTTTCATAACAATTAAAATAATATTCGATGTTATAGAAATAGAATATTTAATAAGACCTTCTTCTGCCATATAACATATTTCTCTTAATTCATTTTTTATTATTTCTTCTGTTATTTGAGCTAAAATTATATTTTTAACATTATCATTTTTAGCTACATTTTTTTCTAACATTATTTCTAATTGAATATATGCTTTTGGTCTTTTATAAGTTAAATCTTGTTTATACCAAATTCTACACTTTTCATTCGAAAAAATTTTCTGTGGATATTTTATTATTTCATCTGGTTCTTTTAATAATTCAAAATTTTCAGGAAAGAATAAATTTTCAGGTGGATAATCTAAAGGATGTTTACATTCAACATTATCAATTTCTTCTTCTGTATAATTAAACTTTTCTTTTGTATATTTTGTTCCATACCATTTTTCAGTTAAATTACAATCTTTTTCAATTTCTTTTGAAAAAAGGAAAATTAAACAATTTTCTTGTTTTAAATCTTTTAAATATTTTTCAGTTATTTCTTCATTAAATTCTTCAATTAAAAGCTTTCCAGTTAAAATATCTTCATTTTTATATGTAAAAAAACAAGAAGTATAAGAAATACAAGTATTCAAAGGAGATTTTTTATTTTTATAGTCAAAATCAATTTGACTTTTTTTAACATATTCATTAGCAAATCTTTTATTAATTGGTTTATTTTGAATAATTTTAATATATTTAAAACATCTTAAAATAACATCTTTATAATATTTTAAACCTTTTTTAGTTAAAATAATTTGAAAATAAAAATAAGAATAAGTATTTGAATTATTATTAGATCCAACTAAGAAACTATCAATTAAATCATCTTTACTTAAAGATGAAATTAAAGTATTAGGTCCCTCATGACCAAATAAATTAGCTAATATTGATAAAGGTTTATTTTTATAATATTTAGAATCATCATCTAAAAACCAATACATTCTAATTTCATCTTTATCTTTAATTGGAATAACTTTATAAAAAAATTGTAAATTATCTTTATCAAAAGGTAAACAATCTCCATAAAAAGGTTTTTTATAATTTTCAATTTTATAAACATCAGAAAAATATTTTTCAGCTAAATTAATTAATTCATCTCTATTTTTATTAGAATAAATAGTTAATCCCATCATTTCACTAGTATAATATTTTTTATAAAATTCAATTAATTTTTCTCTAATATTATCTTTTTTTAAAGTCTCTAAATTCCCAGTTGAAAAATGATTAAAAACTGAATTTTCTTTTGATTCAGAAGATAATAATTGATAAAATCTCCAAATATCAGTATTTAAATTTTTTTTATTTTCACTATCAACAGCATTAATTTCTTTATTAACTGAATTTTCAGAAAATAAAGATGAAATGAAAAATTGTGAAAATAGGTCTAAAGATTCTTCAAAAGCTTCATTAGAAATTTCATAATAATAATTTGTAATATCTTCTGATGTATAGGCGTTTGAATCTCCTGAATTTTTATTTAAAAATTCATAAAATTCATTTTCTGATGGATATTTTTTTGTACCCATAAATAACATATGTTCACAAAAATGTGCTAATCCTTGATATTCTTTTGGATCTAATAAACTTCCTATATTTACTACCATTGATGCTGCACTTTTGTTTGACTCTGGATCTGATATTAATAAACATTTCATCCCGTTTTTTAGTATTTTTAATGTATATGTTAAATTGTCACTTTTTGATTTTTTTAAATTTGTATATAAAGTTTGAGTTGATGACATATTTTTTTTTAATTTTGTTTTAAATATTATTTCAATTTTTTATTCTTTGATTTTTTGTGGAGAAATGATAAAATTTAATTGAACTATTTTTTTTATAAATTATTTATTTAATTTAATTGGTTTTTTATAGTTATTTTTTATTTTTATTTTTATTTTTATTTTTATTTTTTTAATTGTTAATTGTTAATTCTATTATGTTGTAGTTATTTAATTAAAGAAAATATGGAATCTAAAAAAAAATTAGATTCTAAAATGCAATTATTACATTTAAATATAGGTCAATTACAAGAAGATATTTTGGAATTTATAAATAATATCAGAGCTAATCCAAATAATTATTTAGAGTTATTAAGGAAAGAAAATCCAAAACCAAATGAAGAAATGAATAATTTACTTAAATTTTTATATAAAATAAAAAATCAAAAAATTCCATCATTAACAATGAATAATGATATTTGTAAATGTTCAGAAGATATTTTAAATTATATTATAATATATGATGAGGGAAAAAATCAGCTAAATTTTTTATATAATAATAAAAGAAGTTATTCATTACAAAGTAGATTAATAAGAGTTGGAAAAAAAAATGTTGATAATGAAGAATTTATAATTTTTGAAAAAAATAAACCAAATTCAATAATATTAGATTTATTATTGAATGATCCAAATATGAATAAATTATTTGATCCTAAATTTACTTTAATTGGAATTTCTTGTGGAATTTTACCTTCAGATAGATTATGTACTATTATTGATATTGTTGAAGATGAAAAATTATTTGACTCTTTTAGAAAAAATAATCATCATTGTTATAATAAATCTACTTTTACTTCTTATATTCATAATCCTCAAATTGCAGTTTATTATGATAGTAATGAACTAGATAATACTATTCAAAGTAAAAAATATAAGAATATTAGTTTTTCTAGTGGAAAAAAAATTCCTTTAAATAAAGGAGGAATTGTAAGGACTTTAAAAATTGATTTTAATAGAAATCTTTTTAATAGTTATGAAAAGAATAATAATATAAAAAAAAACAATAAAAATATTTCTATTAATAGAGATAATAAAAATGAGTTTAAACAAAATGAAAAAACAATTAAATCAAATCCAAGAGAAAATTATTCTCCTTCATTTAATATAAAAAATATGAATTCTCCAGATTATGATATAAATACAACTCAATATAAAACATCATCATATAAATCAGAAATTCCATTTTATAATAAAACATTTGGATTAATGAATTCAAGAAATAAAAGTTATTCAAATATAAGAATTAAGCATCCAATATATTATGATTCAAATTTAGAAAATATTAATAATAATAAAAGATATAAATTAAATACATCTAAGAGTTATTATAATTATAATTTAAATAAAATGAATTTAAGTCCTAATAAAAATTTTTATGAGCAAAATCAATCAAATAATTTTAATAATAATTATAATTTAAATACATTTAATCAAAATAATATAAATAATAATCTATATTCAATTAAAACAATTTTTTCAAACAATACTTGTAATGAACCTGCAGATGTAACATATTATAGAAGTTATATACCTGATATTGATGGAAAATATATTAATGTTCTTACTAGAAATACAAAGTTTAAAGATGGTTGTAAATTAATTGAGTATGATACTAGTTAATTAGTATTTTATAATTTTATTATTTGTAAAAAATCTAATTAATATATTATAAAAAAAAATAAATGGAAAAAAATTCTAAATCAAAGTATAACAATTCGGTTTTAGATTATAATTTTTTAAATTATAATAAAGAAAAAAGTATAAAATATGATTTAAATTTAAAAAAACCAAATACACAAAGATCAATTAGTTCATCTACAACAAGAGATTCAAGTAATATAAAATTCATTAATAATGTTATACAGAATTTTTCTTTAAATAATTCATATTCTTCAAATGAAAAAAATAATAGTGAACCTAAAAAAAAACAAGTTAAAAAAAAACAAATTATTTCTGATAATTTTTATCTGAGGATGAAACAGAAAGAAATTATTAAGCAAAGGAAATTAGATGAATTAATCAATTTACAGAATATAATTATTAAAAATACAATCAAAAATAATTTTAAAATGAATGATAATTCAAGAGAAATTTTAAATAAATCTAGAAGATTAAATGAGTTTTCATTACCTTTATATTTAAATTATAATAACAAAATTAATGATAAACAATATTTATCATTAAAATATATTATTAAAGAAGAAAATAATGATATTCATAAAAATAAAAAGTCTTCTAAAGTAAATTTTTTAAATTTTTTAAAGAATAATGAAATATTTTTAAAAAAGAAAAAGGAAAATTTACAAAAGAAATATTCAAATAAGTTAAATTCTTCTTTTACATTCCATCCTACAATTAATAAAAAAAGTGAAATAATGTTACTTAATCAATCAAATGATAGTGAAAAAAATATATCGATGAAAATTAAAAATAGTTTAAAAAAAGAATTTCTTAGATTAAATACAATTCAAAATAATAAATTAAAAATAAATCCCCCCAGAAAATTTAATGATAGTAAAATAATAAAAACAGTTAATAATGAAATAAGCCCAATAAAACAAAGAATTAAATTTAAAAAGCAAAATAGTTTTGTATCAGATAGTCAATTATATAAATTAAATATATCAGAAAGTCTTCCAAATGTAATAACAAAAAATATAATTAGAATAAAACACAAAGATATATTAAATCCAAATAATTCAGCTTCGATATTATTTGATTATTTTATGTAATAAATTAAAAAAAAATTTTTAAAAATTAATTATATTAAAATAGTATTAAAGTTAAATAAAAAAACTAATTTTTTATATGAATTAAATTTATTAAAAAAATTTCATATATAAAAATATAATATACACAATCTATTATATTTTATTTAATATCAGTTAAATAAAAAATAATATTTGTCCCTAATCTTATTTTATAAGAATTAGAATATTTTACAGTATTTAAAAGTCCTATACATTGAATTTCATTAATAATTTCAGCATCATAGGGAATAATATCAATATCAAAATTAGTAAAAATATTTTTAGGAATTTTCCCAATATTTTTAGCAATCATTTTAATTTTATAAAAGTAAATTTTACTAATATCAAAAACAATATTTTCAATTTGGAATTTTTTTTCAAAAATTTTTTTAAATTCATTAATTAAATTATTATTATCAATATTATAATCAATTTTCCAAAGATGAATCATATTTTCAATTTCACAAGCCCTTAAAGCATCATAAGGAATAGATTTACCAATAGGTTTTTTTTCAAAAAATTCATCAGGTGAATCATTTATTATTACATCAGTCCATTCAATTGAATTTGGATTTATTGAACCATTTTTACTAAAAATATTAATTTCTAATATAAAAGAATCTCCATTTGAAAAAGTTGAAATTGGAGGAATATAACAAAATCTTTTTGAGAAATTATTAAATTGTTCTAATTCTGATGATATCCATAATATTATATTTGACTTTTTTTTTATATCTATTTTCCATATGTTGTTATAATTCTTTGAATTTAATGTAAAATTATATCCAAATTCAATTGATTTATCTCTCTTTTCTGTTATTATTTTACATGATATTACTAAGTTTAAAAATGGATATGTTCTTTTGTGTTTTGTAAAATTTTTTTGTTCGAAAAAAAAGTTTTTTACTTCGAAGAATTTGTTATATTTTTTTTGAAAGGAAAATATTTTTTTTTCAAATATATTTGAAAAGGATTTTTTTATTTTTGTTGATATATAATTATTTGTATATTTTATTAAATCATTATATTTTTCATAACAGAAACTTAATAAATGATAAACTGAATAATCGTTTAATTTTAAAATATTTTTTATTTTCATTTGTATAATTTGTTGATTTTCTTCTCTTATTTTTGAAATGAATTTATAACTTTTATTGGCACTAATACAATTTTCTTCATTA
>JAEEGL014415619.1_pt1 | contig 11242 bp, 9 predicted proteins | sample 9134231 | NCBI WGS metagenome assembly JAEEGL01 (sample SAMN16246548, study PRJNA631951) | gut metagenome | biome: gut microbiome; feature: rumen; material: fiber-attached | host: Bos | place: Iran: Karaj | collected 2018-10
ATAATTTTATCAAAAATATCATACCGCGTAAACAAGCAATCTGCGGGATTTCCTTTTCAAAAAGCGTACAAAAAAGGGATGTGTCCGAAGACACACCCCTTAATGACATTATAATTACAAAGCGATTTAAGCCTTGCCGTCTGATCCGAGAACGTGGATGATCTTGTGAGCAACCATATCCTTAACAGCCTGACGAGCGGGCTTTAAGTACTGACGGGGATCGAAGTGATCGGGATGCTCTGCAAAGTACTTACGGATATTACCTGTCATTGCAAGACGGATATCAGAGTCGATATTGATCTTACATACAGCGAGCTTGGCTGCCTTACGAAGCTGCTCCTCCGGAATACCTACTGCATCGGGCATGTTTCCGCCGTACTGGTTGACCATCTTAACGAATTCCTGAGGAACTGAAGATGAACCGTGAAGAACGATCGGGAAACCGGGAAGTCTCTTGATGCACTCTTCAAGAACGTCGAAACGGAGCGGAGGCGGAACAAGGATTCCGTCTGCATTTCTTGTACACTGCTCTGCAGTAAACTTGTATGCACCGTGTGATGTTCCTATAGCGATAGCGAGTGAATCGCATCCTGTCTTGTCAACGAACTCTTCAACTTCTTCGGGACGTGTGTAGCTCTCTTTACCTGCTTCTACAACAACTTCATCTTCGATACCTGCAAGTGTTCCGAGCTCTGCTTCTACAACAACGCCGTTAGCGTGAGCATACTCAACAACCTGCTTGGTAAGAGCGATATTGTCTTCAAAAGACTTTGATGAAGCATCGATCATGACAGATGTGAATCCGCCGTCGATACAAGACTTACAAAGCTCAAATGTATCACCGTGATCAAGGTGTAAAGCGATGGGGATCTCGGGATTCTCCTCTACTGCAGCTTCAACCAGCTTAACAAGATAAGTGTGGTTGGCATAAGCTCTTGCTCCCTTTGAAACCTGAAGGATAACGGGGCTCTTAAGTTCACCTGCTGCCTCTGTTATTCCCTGAACTATTTCCATGTTGTTAACATTGAAAGCTCCTACAGCGTATCCGCCGTCATATGCCTTCTTAAACATTTCGGTAGTAGTAACTAATGACATATATTTCCCTCCATATTGAATTATTTATTTTCGACGGTGTAACACCGACAGAATCAATTATATCCCAAAGGGTCGCCCTTTTCAAGGAATCAGGACTACTTAACGCCCGAAAGAAAAGCCTCTATCCCTTCTACTGCCTCAGCTTCATCAGGGCCTTCGGCAAGCACGGTTATCGAACCGCCCTTTTTAAGTTCGAGACTCATCATTCCCATGATGGATTTGGCATTTACCTTTTTGCCGGGAACCTCCATGTATACAGTACTGTCATACTTGCTGGCGATCTGCACAAGCATGGCTACCGGATGAGCTTCAGTCTCATCTGATATCATGATCCTGACTTCTTTTTCCATAAATTCTCCTCTCGTTGCCTTAATCTTTACAACTTATCTGCGATCTCACTAAGCTTTCTCAGCCTGTGGTTAACGCCGGATTTTCCAACCGGCGGATTAAGGTAACCTCCCAGTTCGGCAAGTGTTGCCGACTCATGTTCGATCCTTGCCAAAGCCATCTGCTTAAGCGGCTCTTCAAGCTTCTGTAAACCCAATACCCTGTCTATCTTACGTATATCTTCAATCTGTCTGGCCGAAGCGTTGACTGATTTGACTATGTTGGCCGCCTCACAGTTGACCGTACGGTTGACCCTGTTTCTTACGTCTTTTTCAACCCTCAGCGATTCGACGTACATTAGAGCCTTGTGGGCTCCCATGATGTTCAGCGCATCAACGATCCCCTCTGCTTCCTTTATATAGACAACAAAGGTCTTTTTACGCTTTGAGATCCCCGCTTCTATATCAAAGTTTCCGAGAAGATCCCGAATCCTGCCGGCATCCCGTTCGCTGTTTAAAACGAACTCGAGATTATAACTCTTTTCCGGGTCGTTTACAGATCCCGCACATAAAAAAACTCCCCTTAAATACGCTCTTATGCAGCAGGACCTTTTAAAATCAGCGTCCACATATTTTTCTAACATATTGGTTTTCTTTTGTAAAGAAGATAATTTTCTGTATGCTCCGGACTTTTCATCCGCACGGGGTGAAATAAAAGTACTTACGGCGGCAAGCTCCGACAGCAGGCAGTGCCTGGCATTCGGATATACATTTTCCAGTTCTTCTTTGACATCAGATGAAAATGACATTAATTCTGTCCGTGGATACCAAGATCGATATCCCTGTGTGTGACCTTAAGGCCGTATCCCTTATTGGATTTTAATCTCTCGTAAAGGGCATTGGCCAAAGTGACGCTTCTGTGTTTTCCTCCCGTACAGCCTATCGCAATAACGAGCTGGTACTTTCCTTCCTTGACATAATTTGGCATCAGGAATTCCACCATATCAACCAGCTTGTCCAGGAACTCACCGGCCTCCTTAAATCCCATTACATATTCCCTGACGCACTCGTCATTTCCCGAATGGTGCTTCAGTTCCTCTATATAGTAGGGATTTGGCAGAAATCTCACATCAAAGACCAGATCCGCATCCTGTGGTATCCCGTGCTTAAATCCAAAGGAAAGGATCGTGACCATCAGGTTCTTATAGCCTTCATCCCTTACAAAGATCCTGTCCAGTTCTTCCTTAAGATCACGCGTAAGGAGCTTTGACGAATCCATGATGTAGTCGGCCTGCTCCTTTATCGGAGTAAGGATCGTACGCTCCTTATGGATACCCTCTTCAAGCCTTCCGTCGGGAGAAAGCGGATGCATCCGCCTTGTTTCCTTATATCTCTTAAGAAGGGTCTCATCCGAAGCTTCCATGTAGAGAATCTCTATCGGATATCCTGCTTCCTTAAGTTTTGTAAATATCGAGGGAACTCTCTCAAATCCCACATTGGCTCTTACATCGACACCGAGTGCAACCTTTGTGATCTCTCCTCCGGGAGCCGCGAGAAGCTCAACGAATTTTTCGATAAGATCGACAGGAAGATTGTCAACGCAGTAAAACCCGATATCCTCGAGCATTCTAAGTGCTGTCTTTTTACCGCCTCCGGACATGCCGGTCACAACCACAAACCTCATATCTTCTCCTCAAACAAGCTTAAAAAGTTCCCAGAAATACGATCTCAGGCTCCAGTGTGACATCGAACCTGTCCTTGACTCTTTCTTCAACTTCCTGTATCACTTCGTATACATCAGCAGCAGTGGCATTCCCTTTATTGACTATGAATCCGCAGTGTTTTTCGGAAACAGCGGCTCCGCCGATCGTATATCCTCTCATCCCGGCATCCATTATAAGTTTACCGGCAAAATGACCTTCAGGCCTTTTAAATGTACTACCGGCGCTGGGATATTCAAGGGGCTGTTTTTCCTTCCTTCTTGCTGAAAGCTCCTTCATCTTATTTTCGATCGCAGCATGATCACCCGGTGTCAGTTCCATTGTCACGCTAAGTACGGTAAACGGACGCATCTTTATGATGCTGCTCCTGTATCCGAACTGCATATCCCTGTTACTGATGGTAAGTATCTCTCCGGTGACCGACATCACTTCAACTTCAGTGACAACATCCTTCATCTCTCCGCCGTATGCTCCGGCGTTCATAACAACTCCGCCGCCTATGCTTCCGGGGATTCCCGAAGCAAACTCAAGTCCGGAAAGGTCATTGTCAAGCGCTGCCTTGGCGATGGAACTTAAAAGAGCCCCGGCCCGGGCGATGATCCTGTTTCCTTCAACGCGGATATCACTCATCCCGGATCCTATCTCCAGGATCACACCGTTATAGCCCTTGTCTCCCACAAGGATATTGCTGCCGTTTCCTATAACATAATAGGGCTCACCTATATCATTAAGATAGGGTATCAGCTTAATGAGCTGGTCGGGCGAACTTATCTTTATGAGTATCCCTGCCTCACCTCCGACGCGGAAGGTGGTATGTCTGCTCATCGGTTCGTCCCTTAATATATCCGATCCGGGAACTATGCCCGAGATAAATTCCAATAATCCGGAGTTAACCGTTTCCATCTTCACCGGTCCTTTATGAAAGCACTAACTTTGCTGCACCGTATATACCGGCATCATTTCCGAGCGTGGCAAGAGCAAATCTCGTTCCTTTGCTTCCATGGAACACTCTCTTTTCAAAATAGGGTTTCACATAATCTATTACGACCGGACCTGCCTTTGAAACACCGCCTCCAAGGAGGATGACTTCTGGATTTACAACACATGCGATATTTGCAAGAGCTACGCCGAGATAACGCCCGTAAATATCAGCTATCTGAGCCGCTACCTTGTCCCCTGCCTTTACTGCATCAAAGATCGTCTTGGCATTTATATCCTGACCGCGAAGAACTGTTGCTTCATCGGTAGAAGCAAGGACTTTTTTACCCATCCTCGTGATACCGGTTGCTGATGAGTACTGTTCAAGACAGCCCTTTTTGCCACATCCGCAGCTTTCTTCCTCATCATCGTTCATATGGATATGTCCGATCTCTCCGCCGGCTCCGAGATAACCGCTTAATATCCTGCCGTTTACTATAATACCTCCGCCGACACCGGTTCCGAGTGTGACCATAACGACATCCTTGCAGCCTACAGCTCCGCCCTTCCAGACTTCTCCGAGTGCTGCAACATTGGCATCGTTTCCGGCCATGACTTTAAGTCCCGTAATCTTTTCAAGCGTATCCTTTATGGAAAATTCGCCCCATCCGAGGTTTGCTGCCTTGTGGATCATTCCTGAATCATCAACAGGGCCGGGAGCACCGATACCTATACCTTCAACATCATCCTTTGAGATGTTTTTTTCTGCTATCCTGTCCATAATGCTCTTTGCAATGTCAGGAAGGATCTGTTCTCCGGAATTCTCCGTTCTTGTGGGAATCTCCCACTTATCGATAAGACTTCCCTCTGTATCGAAAAGTCCCAGTTTAACTGTTGTTCCGCCTATATCAACTCCAAATACGAAGCGACTCATCTTATTCTTCCTCCTCTTCATCCTTGCCGTTCATCAGTGACTCCTGAACACGACGGTATAATTCCTGTGCGGCATTGTAACCCATCTTTTTCTGTCTGTGATTGATCGCAGCAGATTCGCAGATGACTGCAAGGTTACGTCCGGGTCTTATCGGAATGTTGTGACAGACGACCTTGTTTCCGAGGTATTCAATATACTCCTCCTCGAGTCCGAGTCTGTCGTATTCCTTTTCCTTGTTCCAGTCCTCAAGATGGATGACAAGGTCTATGTTCTGTGTATCCTTGACTGAAGATACACCGTAAAGCGTTTTGACATCAATGATACCGATACCTCTAAGTTCGATAAAGTGTCTCGTTACATCGGGTGCTGATCCGACTAAAGTCTCATCGGATACCTTGCGGATCTCAACCGCATCATCGGTAACAAGTCTGTGGCCTCTTTTAACAAGCTCAAGCGCCGCCTCGGATTTACCTATTCCGGATTCACCGGTTATAAGAACGCCTTCACCGAATACATCGACCAGGACTCCGTGGATCGAAATGCAGGGAGCAAGCTGTACATTAAGCCATCTTATTATCTCTGCCGAAAAAGCAGATGTAGCCTTCTTTGTTCCGAGTATCGGAACGTTATTTTCTATCGCATATTTAAGGAAAAGCTCATTGGGCGCAAGTTCGCGGCAGAAGACGATCGCCGGGATATCACATCCAAGCAGTTTCTGATAGATCTCTTTCTGTCTGGCTTCAGGCAGACCTTCCATATAAGAATACTCGACAAATCCTATGACCTGAAGGCGTGTTGCTTCAAAGTGCTCAAAGTACCCCGCCATCTGAAGAGCCGGTCTGTTTATATCCGGAACCCTGACTCTGACCTTTGTGATATCAAGCTCCGGAGTGAAGTTGGTCAGTTTCATTCTCTCGATTATCTTTTCAAGTTTAACGCTCGCCATCAAAAAGCCCTCCTTTTTATCATATCATCTATGATAACACCTATTTCATTCTTTGTGGAAAAAATCATATATGCTCTGTGCCGCAGATGCAGGTATTCCCGATGCTTTTGAAAGCTCCCCGGGTGTTGCTTTTTTTATCTCGTCGATCGAAGTAAAAGCCTTCATCAGAGCCTTTCTTCTTTGTGGGCCGACACCCGGGATCTCATCAAGTACCGAATGTGTCTGTGCCTTTGATCTTAAGCTCCTGTGGAATTCAATTGCGAACCTGTGAGCTTCGTCCTGTATCCTCGTTATGAGCTTAAAACCTTCGCTTCTTTTATCTATCGGCAGTTCCACGTTATTATAGTAAAGACCTCTCGTATTATGATCATCGTCCTTTACCATTCCGCAGACCGGTATATCGATATTCAGTTCCGACAGGACTTCAAGCGCAATATTTACCTGGCCTTTGCCTCCATCCATGAGCAGAAGATCCGGAAATCTGTAAAAAGATCCGTATTCGTCCTCACTTTCCATGTTATCGATCCTGGCTCTGTCTTCCATTCCGTGAACAAACCGGCGGGTCAGGACTTCCTTCATGCAGGAATAGTCATCAGGACCTGCAACGGTCTTTATCCTGAACTTTCGGTAATCGGTCTTCTTGGGCTTACCTTTCTCAAATACGACCATCGATCCGACATTCATAAAGCCGCTGATGTTCGAGATATCATACGCTTCCATCCTGTTTATGGATGGTATACCCAGTAATTCCGATATCTCGCGGACCGCACCTACTGTCTTTGCTTCCTTGCGCTTTATCTCTTCCATATTGCGTTCCAGGATGAGTGCTGCGTTCCTGGCAGCAAGCTCAACGAGTTTTTCTTTTTTACCTATTCTGGGAATGGTTATGATGGCCTTCGATCCACGTTTCTGGGTGAGGAAACCCTGGATCAGCTCAATATCTTCTATCTCTTCTTCGATCATAAGTTCACGGGGGATATAAGGTGTCCCCGCATAGAACTGCTTTATGAAATCCTGAAGGATATCCTTTTTCGGAACTCCTTCAACATTCTTCATATGGAAGTGTTCTCTTCCTATGAGTTTGCCTGCACGTACAAAAAAAACCTGGATAACTGCATCACTTTCGTTACTGGCAAGAGCGATGATGTCTTTATCATCCTCATCATATGCGGTTATCTTCTGTTTTTCCGAAATAAATAAGACACTGTTGTAAAGATCCCTTATCTTTGACGCCTCCTCATACTCCATGTTTTCTGACAGCTGCGTCATTTTTTCCTTGAGCTGATTTAATGTATCTCCGTATTCTCCGTTAAGGAATCTGACTGCGGATTCTATGCGTCCGGCATATTCTTCTTTGGAAATGTTTCCGGTACATGGGGCACAGCATCTGCCTATATGACTGTTAAGACATGGTCTTCCCTGGCCTATCTCCTTCGGAAGTGATCTGTTGCATGTCCGCAGCATAAAGATCTTATTAACGAGTTCTATCGTATTGTTAACTGCAAAAGCAGATGAATAAGGTCCGAAATACCGGGACTTATCTTTTTTCATCTGCCTTACGGATGTTATCCTCGGATAATCTTCACCCAGGGATACCTTTATATAAGGATAGGTCTTATCATCCTTTAACATCGTGTTGTATTTGGGAGTATATTCCTTGATAAGGTTGTTCTCAAGAACCAGAGCCTCCAGCTCTGAATCAGTGATGATGTATTCAAAGTAGTCGATGAGTCCGACCATCTTGTCGATCCAGGGACCGCGTCCTGTGATCTTACGAAAATAAGACCTGACACGATTGTGCAGGTCTTTGGCTTTTCCGACATAGATCACGGTGTCATCCGCGTCATGCATGATATAGACTCCCGGATCATGAGGGAGCTTTTTAAGTTCCTCCTGGATATCAAACATAATGATACGGTGTAAAGGAGGACTGTCTCCCCCTCAGACGCGCTTCCGCTCTATCTCCGGCGCAACGGGAATTTACGGCGGTTATTTATTCAACTATACTATCGGCAGATTTGAAAATCTTCCCCTGGGTGTACCGTCTTTTTCACGGTCGGGGCCGGGTGTCGGGGGCATCCATCGGGGTTCGTCATTGTCATCAGATGATTCGTTTGTGTCCGAACGACCGGATCCGGCATTATCAGTGTCATCAGACGTTTTGTCATTGACCCAGGACGTTTTGTCTTCAACTTCAGGGCTTTCCAAAGAGCTTTCTTCGACAGCAGATCCGGTGCTATCGGATCCGGTGCCGTCGGATTCGCTCTCCTCGGGTTCGGGAAGTCCTTTCTCGGCACGGAATATCTTCATGAACTCCTTACCGGTGATGGTCTCTTTTTCAAGAAGATGAGCTGCAAGGACATCCATGACATCCCTGTTTTCGGATATCATCTTCTTGGCTTCTTCGTAGCATTCCTTAAGAAGGTTCATGACTTCGGTATCGATATCGGCAACTGTCCTATCGGAACAGGTATAACGGTTGTTTCCTTCAAGATACTGACTCTCAACGGTTGCAAGACCCATGAGTCCGAATCTTTCCGACATGCCGAACCGCGTTATCATGTTCTGGGCTATCGCCGTGGCTTTTTCAATATCGTTTGAAGCTCCCGTTGTCACATCACCGAAGAATATCTCCTCAGCAGCACGTCCTCCCAGAAGACCTACGATATTGTTGCGGAGCTCCTGCTTGGACTCAAGATACTTTTCTTCCTCCGGAACGTTCATAACATAACCGAGCGCACCCATGGTCCTCGGGACTATCGTTATCTTCTGAATGGGCTCGGAGTTTTTCTGAAGTGCTCCTATAAGTGCATGTCCGACTTCGTGGTAGGATACGATCTTTCGTTCCTTCTGGGACATTATCCTGTCTTTCTTTTCCTTGCCGACAAGCACCTGCTCAACAGCCGCAAAAAGATCCTTCTGACATACGGATTTTCTGCCGTTCTGAACTGCCATGATAGCAGCTTCATTTATCATATTGGCAAGGTCAGCTCCGACAGCTCCGGAGGTTGCAAGTGCGATCTCGTTAAGGTCGACCGTTTCATCCATGTGAACGTCCTTGGCATGAACCTTAAGGATCTCCACTCTTCCTTTAAGATCGGGCTTGTCAACTATGATCCTTCGATCAAAACGTCCGGGACGGAGAAGTGCCTTATCAAGGATCTCCGGTCTGTTCGTTGCGCCGAGCACCAGGATACCCTTTGATGTATCGAAACCGTCCATCTCCGAAAGGAGCTGGTTCAATGTCTGTTCACGTTCTTCATTGCCTCCGCCGTATTTCGAATCACGGCTTCTGCCTATGGCATCTATCTCATCTATGAATATAATGCACGGAGCATTTTTTGTTGCCTCTTTGAAAAGGTCTCTGACACGCGATGCTCCAACACCTACATACAGTTCAATGAAATCCGAACCTGAAAGAGAGAAGAACGGAACATGTGCCTCTCCGGCAACAGCCTTGGCAAGGAGTGTCTTACCTGTTCCGGGAGGACCTACAAGAAGAGCACCCTTGGGAAGTTTTGCTCCTATGCCCGAATATTTCTCGGGATTATGCAGGAAATCAACTACCTCCTGAAGGGATTCCTTGGCTTCATCTTCACCGGCAACATCCTTAAATGTAACCCCTGTTTCCTTCTGAACATAGACCTTGGCAGTAGACTTTCCGACACTGAAGGGACCTCCTCCCCGGCTCATCTTCTTAAAGAGGAAGCTTAAGAGTATCCACATAAGAAGGATCGGAAATACATATGAAAGGAATATGTTGAGGATTATCGCACTGGTATTTGTAACCTTACCCTGAACCTCAACACCCGCATCGAGAAGTCTCTTTGTAAGGGTATCGTCTTCTTCGACCTTGCCCGTATAGTATGAAACCTCCGGGCTCATCAATGTTGGATAAAAGAATGCAAATGCTTCATTTTCAGTGCTGATACCGGTTTCTTTCTTAAGAGTGATATATACCCGGTCCGAGTCGATCTGGGCAGATTCAACCTTGCCCTGAGAAAGCATATCAATGAACTCCGTATATGTTATCTCTTCGGTTGATTTACCGGAAACAAGGTTCATCAGTGCAGTAACTATAAACAGTGACAGTAATGCCACTATTATGAGCATGATGATATTCTGGCGCCTGGGATCCCGGTCCCCGTTACCCTGTCCGTTTGAACCACCCTGGTCGTTATGGCTTCCGCCCTGATCCATGCGGTCGTTGTTGTCGTATTCGTTTATGTTATTATCCATCTGGTTCTCCGATAGCCGTTATGGCGTTTTCTTTAAATATATATACCGGTCAGCGGAATTTCAATTAACTGTTTCTGTATTATTTCTAAAAAGTCCATAAAGGGACCTTCAAAAGGTCCCTTCAGATATCATCATTTATTCTTAGGTTCACTCGTAAGATCAACACCCAGACGCTTGAATGTCTTGATATCCACATTTGAGAGCATTACCGAAGTATGCACCTGACAGCCCTTAAGGCTGGGTATCATTTCAAGTGCGGCCAGCGCGTTCTTATCCGTACTGGCGGATATCGACAGTGCTATCAGAACCTCATCAGTATGAAGTCTCGGGTTCTTGCCTCCGAGATATTCCGTCTTCAGTCTCTGGATGGGTTCTATCGCCTCGGGGGAAATGACATGTATATCATGGTCTATTCCAGCAAGATGTTTTAAAGCATTAAGGAGCAGAGCCGCCGAAGCTCCCAAAAGGTCCGTGGTCTTGGAGGTTATTATCGTTCCGTCCTCAAGTTCTATCGCCGCTGCTGGACATCCGAGTTTCTCGGCACGTTCATTCGCTGCGATGGTGACCTTTCTGTCTGCGGTAGTTATCTTAGCCTGCTTCATCAGCAGTTCTATCTTGTAGGCTTCGTTTTCGGTAGCCTTATCGTCCTTTATCCTGACGAGGGTATTGTAATAGCGCCTTATTATCTCCATATTAGAGGCGTTAACGCAGACCTCATCATCGGTTATGCAGTTACCCACCATGTTAACTCCCATATCGGTAGGTGATTTATACGGGCTCTCTCCGTAGATAGCCTCGAACATCGCGTTAAGCACAGGGAATATCTCGATATCCCTGTTGTAATTGACCGTCGTCTCACCGTATGCTTCGAGGTGGAACGGATCGATCATGTTAACATCATCAAGATCCGCTGTTGCTGCCTCGTAAGCGAGATTTATCGGATGCTTTAAAGGGATGTTCCAGATCGGGAATGTCTCGAACTTCGCATATCCTGCCTTTATACCGCGCTTGTTCTCGTGATAGAGCTGGCTTAGGCATGTTGCCATCTTGCCCGAACCCGGTC
>JAEEGL015690899.1_pt1 | contig 11242 bp, 9 predicted proteins | sample 9134231 | NCBI WGS metagenome assembly JAEEGL01 (sample SAMN16246548, study PRJNA631951) | gut metagenome | biome: gut microbiome; feature: rumen; material: fiber-attached | host: Bos | place: Iran: Karaj | collected 2018-10
CTAATCGTAAATGTTCTTGAAGAAAAGAATACCCTTCTAAAAAAAAGTGTAAAAATAGAAGTAATTGATTATAATGATTTAATAGATTTTATCAAAGAAACTATTATTGGAATTACAAAATTAATGGGATTAACCGCTAATTTAGAAGTTCGTCGTCGTGACGATAATATAACCATAAAAATATTCTCAGATCATAATGCTGTTTTAATTGGTAAGAATGGTTCAACAATTGAAGCATTACAAACCATTATAAGACAAATCATTCAGAATGAAACAAAAGAATATATTGGTGTAATTCTAGATGTAGAAAACTATAAAGATAAAAGAATTAAAAATTTAGAATATTTAGCCAAAAGAGTTGCTAAAGAGGTAAAAGAAACACAAGTTGAAACAAAATTAGATTCCATGAACTCTTATGAAAGAAGAATAATTCATAGTACTCTTTCAGATAATAAATACGTTTATACTGAATCTGTTGGTGAAGAGCCAAATAGATGTGTTGTAGTAAAACCTAAAGGAAATTAAAAAATGTTATTTATAACATTTTTTTATTTATTTTTAAAAGACAATTTATATTTCGATAACTCTCTATCCGTTAATTCACCATAATCTGATAATTTTATCAACAGCATTGCCTAATTTTTATATCTTTTTTTCTATTTATGTGCTAAAATATTAACGAATTGGAGGTGTCCCTATGGAAGATACAATAGCCGCAATCTCAACAGCATTAGGCATTGGAGCTATTTCTATTATTAGAGTTAGTGGACCAGATTCTGTTAAAATCGTAGATAAAATATTTGATAAAAATTTATCAAAAGTTAAAACACATACAATAACTTATGGTCATATAATAGATAATAATAAGATAATTGATGAAGTATTAGTAAGTGTAATGTTAGCTCCGAAAACATTTACTACCGAAAACATTGTTGAGATTAATTGCCATGGTGGAATAAATACAACAAATAAGATTTTAGAGTTGGTTTTATCAAATGGAGCTAGATTGGCTGAACCAGGCGAATTTACTAAAAGAGCTTTTTTAAACGGACGTATTGATTTAACACAAGCTGAAGGAATCATGAATATAATTGAAGCTAAAAGTGATATTGCTAGAGAAATGTCAATAAAACAGCTTACTGGAACAGTATCAAATATGATCTCTAACATTCGTTTAGATTTAAGTAAAATAATCAGTAATATTGAAGTAAATATAGATTATCCTGAATATGATGATATAACTGTACTTACAAATGAAGATATCTTACCGGCTGTATTAAGTATCAAAGAAAAAATATCAAAGATTATCGAAGATGCCGAACAAGGAATAATAATTAAAGAAGGTATTAAGATAGGAATAATTGGCAAACCAAATGTTGGTAAAAGTAGCCTTCTTAATACCCTAATCGAAGAAAATAAGGCAATAGTCACTGATATTGAAGGCACCACTAGAGATATCGTTGAAGGCTCCTTTATTCTAAATGGTATAGTTTGTAATGTAACAGATACGGCTGGAATTAGAGAAACAGATGATATTATTGAACAAATTGGTGTAAATAAAAGCAAAGCCATTATTAATAAATCAGATTTGATAATATTTATTTTAAATAATAATGAAGAAATGACAACTGAAGAAGAAAAATTATTGAAAGAAATAAAGAAAAAGCCACATATTATTGTTATTAATAAAACTGATTTACCTAATAAATTAGTTCTTAAAAATGAGGATACAATCAATATTAGTATCAAAGATAACGTAGGAATTAATAATTTAAAGGAAAAAATAATTGAATTATTCAATCTTGAAAAGATAAATACAAATGATTTATCCTATCTAAGTAATGCGAGAAGTATCTCGTTATTAAAAAAAGCACTCTCTTCAATAACTTCATCTATTGAAAATATTGAAAATGGATTTCCAATAGATATAGTAGAAGTAGATTTAAAAGAGTGTTGGAATACACTAGGAGAAATCATTGGCGAAACCTATACCGATGAATTGGTAGATTCCATATTTTCAAGATTTTGTTTAGGAAAGTAGTGATGAAAATGAACTATGATATAATCGTCGTAGGAGGCGGACATGCTGGATGTGAAGCAGCATACGCCGGTGCCAAAATAGGAAAAAAGACATTATTAGTAACATCGAATAAGAATAATATTGCCACCCTTCCCTGTAATCCATCTATTGGCGGTTCTGCAAAAGGCATAATCGTCCGTGAAATAGATGCTTTAGGTGGAATAATGGGGCGAATTGCCGATAAAACATTTCTCCAAATGAAAATGTTAAATTCTTCTAAAGGTCCAGCAGTTCGTTCACTGCGTGCTCAAGTAGATAAAGTAACTTATCCTAAAGAAATGTTAAAAGAATTGGAAAACACTAAAAATTTAACTATTATGGAACGTATGGTTGAAGATTTAATCGTAGAAAATAGTTCCGTCAAAGGTATTGTAACGGAGAATAGTGAAAAAATATATAGTAAAAAAGTAATACTAACAACCGGAACATATTTGAAAGCCGATATCTTAATCGGTTCAGAGAGAACTAGAAGTGGACCACATGGTGAAAGACCATCTCTTCATTTAAGTAATAAGTTAAAAGAATACGGCTTTGAAATATTGAGATTAAAAACTGGAACTCCTCAAAGAATTGAAAAAGCATCAATTGACTTTTCAAAAACTAAAATTGAACCCGGAGATAGCGAGTGTTATAACTTTAATACTGAGAAAACAAATTTATATGATACAGAAAAGCAAATTCCCTGTCATCTAATCTATACAACGCCAGAAACACATAAAATAATTCTTGATAATTTAAATAAATCAGCAATGTATGGTGGTCGCGATGATATTGAAGGAGTTGGGCCACGTTACTGTCCATCAATTGAAGATAAAATAGTCCGTTTTAAGGATAAAGAAAGACATCAATTATTTATTGAACCAGAAAGTATGTACTATAATGATATGTATCTTCAAGGATTTTCGACAAGTATGCCACGAGATGTTCAAGAAAAAATGGTTCATTCATTACCAGGACTTGAAAATGCGATTATAAATAAATATGCTTATGCCATTGAATATGATGCCATCTATCCGACTCAAGTTACAAGGAGTTTAGAGACAAAAGTCTTAAAAAATCTTTATACTGCAGGGCAAATTAATGGTACAAGTGGTTATGAAGAAGCCGCTGGTCAAGGAATCATTGCTGGTATCAATGCTGCTTTATCAATAGATAACAAAGAACCTTTAATTTTAAAAAGAAATGAAGCATATATTGGCGTTTTAATTGATGATTTAGTAACAAAAGGAACAATTGAACCATATCGTATGTTGACATCGCGTGCCGAGTACCGTCTATTACTTCGCCATGATAACGCTGATATAAGATTGACCAAGCATGGTTATGAAGCAGGATTAATTAAAGAAAATAGATATCATAATTTTGAAAATAAATTATTAGCAATAAAAGAATTAACCGAAATATTAAAAAACACCAAAATAACTCCAACCAAGAAGAATAATGAATTATTATCAGAGTTATCAAGTACTGAAATAAAAGATGGCATAAATTTATATAATCTTTTAAAAAGGCCAGAAATAACGATAGAAAAATTACAAGAAAAAGAAATAATTAGAATAAATTATTCAAAAGAAGTAATAGAACAAGTTGAAATTAATATAAAATATGAAGGATACATAAGTAAAATAAACAAAGAAGCTGAAAAAATGTTAAAACAAGAAAGCAAACAAATTCCATCAGACATTGATTATATGAAGATTCCAAACTTAGCAAGTGAAGCTAGACAAAAACTAATGAAAGTAAATCCCACTACTATTGGACAAGCATTAAGAATAAGTGGTGTAAATCCAGCAGATATATCAATCTTGATGATCTATTTAAGGAAGTATTATCATGAATAAAGAAAGATTTATTGAAGAAGTAACCAAATTAGGAATCACTATAAATAAAGATAAATTAGATAAACTAGATGAGTATTATAATTTGCTAAGGGAAGAAAATCAAAAATATAATTTAACAAATATAATCAAAGAAGAAGATGTGTATCTAAAACATTTTTATGACTCATTAACCATAGTTAAAATAATAAATATTGAAAATCAATATATATGTGATGTTGGTACTGGTGCTGGATTTCCAGGAATAGTTTTAAAAATTATTTATCCAGAAATAAAAATAGATTTATTAGATGCAACAGGAAAAAAATGTCAATTTTTAAAAATGGTAATTGAAAAATTACATTTATCTAATGCTAATGTAATAAATGAACGTGCCGAAGAATATAGTAAAATCAATAGAGAAAAATATGATATTGTAACCTCTCGTGCTGTAGCTCCGTTAAAACATCTTTTAGAGTACTCAATCCCATTATTAAAAATAAATGGAAAATTCATTGCTTTAAAATCAAATATTGAAGAAGAACTTAAAAATATTGATAATTATTATCAAAAACTATTTTTAAAAGAAGAAAAAATAATAAGTTTTTATTTACCGATAGAATCTAGTTTTAGAACATTATATAGCATTGAAAAATATTATAAGACAAAAATGATATATCCAAGAAAATATAGTCAAATAAAAAAACAAGAAATATAAAAATGAGATTTTAATCTCATTTTTTAGTATCCCTATAATATAATAGTTCAGAAATTTGGGCACTAACTAAATCCAATTCCTCATCATAATCACTATTTAATAATTCCTCAATATCAAACAATAAATCATGCATATTAGAATATTTTTGATAATTTAATCCATTTCTATTTAAGACTTCTATTTGATAATCACTAAATAAAAAGCCATTCTCTCTTCGCTTCAAAATAATATTATCAGTATTAGCAAAATTAATTGCCTCATCAAAACTAATATTTTTATCCATAATTGTACCTCTAAAAAATTATATCATAAAATTCTTGAAAAAAAGTCAAAAATATTGTATTATATCAATATAGGGTAGAAAAGAAAAAGAGGTGGTTGTATTGGTGTCAAATGACACAATTACTAATATTAATGTTAATTTATTGATACCTAATGCATATCAGCCTAGGAAGAAGATAAATGATCAAACAATAAATGAATTAGCATTATCAATAAAAGAATATGGTATTTTAAATCCTATATTAGTAAGAAAATTAAATGATAAATATGAAATAATTGCAGGTGAACGAAGAGTTATAGCGGCCAAAAAAATAGGACTAACTGAAGTACCTGCCATTATAAAAGAAATAGATGATGGTAAAATGGCTGAATTAGCCTTAATAGAAAATCTTCAACGTGAAAATATAACACCTATTGAAGAGGCTAAAGCCTATCAAAATATTTTACAGTTATCAAACCTAACTGAAGAAAAATTAAGTACTACCGTTGGAAAATCTCAATCATTTATTTCAAATAAACTTAGATTATTAAATTTAACTAATGAAGTTCAAGAAGCCTTAATTAGTCGAAAGATTAGTGAAAGACATGCTAGAAGTTTATTAACAGTTAAAGATCCGCAAAAACAAGTAGAATTATTGAACAGAATAATTCAAAATAGATTAACTGTAAAAGAACTTGATAATGTTCTAAAAGAAGAATTAGAAGCCAATACTTCAAATGATAGTATTGAAAATAAAAAAGAAGAAAAGGAAAGTGATAAAATGAATAATAATTTTTTCCCTAATTTAAATACAGAACCAAATAATATGTCTTTAAATACAATGAATATGCAGGCTATGCCTAATAATGATATGACTGTTGGAGTACCTACTCCACCTCCAGTAATGCCTGAAATGACCCAAGCACCAGCTCCAATGACACCAACAGGTAATACTTTTATGAATGATACTACACCAAATATTCCAAACGTTGCAGTAAACATGCCAGCTCAACCACCAGTTGAGGAAACTGTCCAACCAGTAGTACCAAATGAAGCAGTCACTCCTAATGTTTTAGCAGATATTCCACTTTTTGCTAATCAAACAGCCGAAGCAACTCCAGTAATGCCTACAGAACCTGTCTTGGAACCAATGCCAGAACCACCAATTGTAAATGTTACTCCGCCATTAGAAGTAACACCATCAGAGCAAATAACAGAACCATTATTCTCTCAACCAGAGCCACAAAGTATTGTAACTCCAGAGCCTACTCCAAGTGTTGAGATACCTGTTACAGTAACCCCAGATGAGTTTACTAGAGTCCAAGAAGTTCTTAAAAATAATAATATCAATTTTAAAGCATATAGTAATGAAACAAACCACTGCATAATAATCGAACTATAATTCCTCTATGAGGAATTTTTTTTAGTCATTTTTTCATTTTCTTCTTTAAATACAGCATCAAGATCGTATGTATAGTCACCATGAGGTTCTGTACCTTTTATAAAATAAAACATTTTACTCTTTTTATCATCACTACTACTTAATTCTCCTGTTATCGGATTAACTAATACACCAACAATATTATTTGGTGCCTTATACCATTCACACTTTTTTTCTTTTAAGTAGCCTTCCATAGTTTCAATCCAAATATTTTTATGAATTGAAGAATCAGTAGAAGAAAGAATTCGGTTATCATCATAACCAGTCCAAACACCTAAAACCGCATCATTATTATAACCAATAATCCACATATCCGTATTTGTGGTTCCGGATTTGATTGCATACCTATTAGTCATTTTAGGCAATAAACTAATAAGAGTTGGATAATTATAGTCAATAAAAGAACTATCATAAGTATATGTTAACATTTCATTTAAAATGTATACTAAACTTTCATTTAAAATATTATTTTTAGTTACCTTATATTCATAAAGAATATTTCCATTACTATCTTCAATTCGATTAATTAAATGGGTTTTAACCTTATTTCCCATATTGGCAAATACAGAATAACTACTAACCATATCCATTAAACTAATTTCTTCAGTTCCAAGTGCTAAAGAAGGTAGCGCCTCTAAACTATTAGTAATCCCTAATCTATTAGAAATTGATACTAATTTCTCTTCCCCTAAAAATATATGAGTTTTAACAGCATAGATATTATCTGAATAAGCTATTGCAGCCCCCATTGATAATGGACCATTGGCATATTTATCATTATAGTTTTTAGGCGTATAAGTTTTATTATTTTCAAATGAAAAAGTTGTTTTTTCACTAATAAAAGAAGATGCTGAAGTAAAACCATTTTCCAAAGCTGTATAGTATAAAAATGGTTTCATTGTTGAACCAACTTGTCTTTTTGCTTTGGTAGCACGATTAAATTCACTTTCGTTATAATTAGTCCCTCCAACTAATGCCAAAACATCACCATTAGCAGGATTTAATAAAATAGCTGCCGTCTGTAATTCACCAAAATTTTTACTATTAATAGATTTCTCCAATTCACTTTGTGCTTTATCATTTAGAGTGGTATATATTTTAATTCCCCCTGTAGTAAGAATCGATTTAGGAATATTTGTAATGTTATCCAATTCATCTAAAACCGCATCTTTAAAATATAACTTTCCCGAAGTGATTTTCTCGTCATTATTACCAACAATTTCAATATTTTCCGCTAAAGCTTGGTTATATTCACCTTCATTAATTTTCTTATTTTCTAACATTAAGTCAAGAACAATTTTTTGTCTTCTCTTTGCGTTTTCAAAATTTCTAACCGGCGAATTGTGACTTGGTGATTGAGGAATTCCTGCTAATAATGAAGCTTCCGCTAAAGTAAGCTGACTAGCCGACTTACTAAAATAATATTGAGCCGCATTTTCAATACCATATACTCCACCATAATTAATAGTGTTTAAATATCCTTCCAGTATTTCCTTTTTTGTATAATGAGTTTCTAATTCAAAAGCTAACATAGCTTCTTCTATCTTTCTTTTCCAAGTTTTATCATAATTCAAATACAGATTTCTCGCATATTGCTGCGTAATTGTTGAAGCCCCTTCTGATAAACTTTTCGAAACAATATTATTAATACTAGCCTTAATAATTCTAGGATAATCGAATCCAATATGATAATAAAAATATTTATCTTCTGTAGATAAAGTAGCATCTATCAATGCATCACTAATTTCATTCAAATTTAACCAACTATAATTATTAAAGATAAGTTTGTCTTGATTATCATATAAATAATAAGATTGATTTCTTGTTATCTCAATTTTTGGAGTGAATAAACAATATGCATATAACCCAATATGTAAAAGTATAAAAGAGATAATTAAAAACACCATAAATCTCATTAATTTTTTAAATAATTTCATATAATCACTCGCATTCTATACCTCTATCATTATTATTTATAAAAAAACTAAAAATATGAGTTCATTTTTTATATAACTTGTGATATAATGTTTCTTGAATTCTTTATGGAGGTGTTTTTTATCAGAATAAAATTGCATGGATATATTGAAAATATAACGAAAAACTTCAAAGAAGAAATTGATACCAAAGCTATAAAAGATAAAAACATAATTAAGTTTGCTTATCGTGATGTTAATTATAAAATTATGATAAACAAAGATAAGATAAAATTAACTAGAGAAAATCAAGAATTTTTTCATGAATTTGAATTTATTTTGAATAAAGAAACTAAAAGCATATATTATGTTAAAGAATTAAATACTGAATTAGAAATAATGGTCTTATCAAATAAAGTTATCTCTAATGAAAAAAAGATTGTTATAGAATATATAGTAAAAGAATCCAGTGAAAAGTATAAATACTATATAGAAATGAGTGAGTGATATATGAGTATAAAAGAAGAACTACAAAAAATAATCAAAGATAGTTTAGATAAGAATAATATTAATATTGAATTGGAGAAAATAATTATCTCACCACCTAAAGATACTAAATTTGGTGATTACTCAACAAATATTGCTATGATCTTATCAAGCACAGAAAAAAAGAATCCCCTTGAATTAGCCGAATTAATAAAAAATAGTATTCAAAGTAATATTATTGAAGAAATAAATGTCGTAAAGCCCGGATTCATTAATATGTTTTTAACAAAGAAACGACTATCTCAAGAAATTTCAACTATAATAAAAGAAGATAAAAATTATGGTAGATCAAATATAGGAAATAATCAAAAAATAAATATCGAATATGTTAGTGCAAATCCTACAGGTACATTGCATATTGGCCATGGACGAGGAGCCACCTATGGTGATAATTTATCTAGAATAATGTCTTTCTGTGGCTACGACGTAACTAGGGAATATTACATAAATGATGCCGGAAATCAAATGAATAATTTAGGGGTATCTATCAAAGAGAGATATAAAGAAAAATGTGGTTTGGATGGACAGATTCCTGAAGATGGTTATCATGGTAAAGAAATTATTGCTCTAGCTGAAGAGATATATAAAGATAATAAAGATAATAAACTAGATGAATCTATTGAATTCTTTAAAAAAGCAGGCTTGAATGTATTGTTAGATAACATAAAAAAAGATTTAGATACTTTTAGAGTAAACTTTGATGTCTTTACCAGTGAACAGTCACTATATGATCGTGGTTTAGTCGAAAATGTTCTTACTGAATTCAAGAAGAAAGGTGCTTGTTATGTAAACGAGGATGCTCTATGGCTAAAAACATCAGATTACTTTGATGAAAAAGATCGTGTTATTGTCAAAAGTGATGGTTCGTATACATATTTATTGCCAGATATTGCCTATCATACAGATAAATTAAATCGTGGATTCGATAAATTAATAGATGTATTAGGTGCAGACCATCATGGATATATAAATCGTTTAAAATCATCACTTAAAATATTAGATAAAAATCCAGATGCCTTAGATATTAAGATTCTTCAAATGGTCAGATTATTAAAAGATGGCGAAGAAGTAAAAATTAGCAAAAGAACTGGAAAAACAATAACTTTAAATGAATTAATAGACGAAGTAGGAATTAATGCTGCAAGATACTTTTTTGCGTCAAAAAGCATTGATACTCAAATGGATTTTGATATAACATTAGCAACATCTAATAGCAATGAAAACCCAGTATATTATATTGAATATGCCAATGCACGTATATCATCAATATTAAATAGTTATAAAGGAAAAATTCCAGAAATTATTGAATATAAAACTATAGAATCAAAAACGGCATATGATATTATGAATAAGATGTTATCTTTCAAAGATATTGTCATATCTGCTTGTCAGAAACAAGAACCACACATTATATGTAACTACATATATGAACTTGCGGCCATGTTTCATTCATATTATGGACAAGAAAAATTTATTACTGATGATGAAGAATATACAAAAGAAAGAATGGCTTTATTAAAAGCAATTAAAATAATAATAAATAATTCATTAAATTTAATTGGTATAATACCAAGAGAATATATGTAGGAGGACAAAATGAAATTAAGTAAAATGAAAAAAGAAGATTTGGAGTTAATGTCATACACAGGTATTGCTAAATTATATTTAGAAGAAAATAAACAAACTATGACAACAGCTAATTTATTTAAAGAAGTTTGTAAACTATTAGAATTAAGTGAACGTGTTTATCAAGATAAAATAGCTGATTTCTTTCAATCACTAACAACATCAAAAGAATTTATATTATTACAAGATGGTAAATGGGATTTAAAATCAAATCATAAAGGAAAGAAAATTGATATTGATGAATTATATGAAGAACATGATGAAGCAGAAGAAGATTATGAAAATGAAGAAGATGATATGGAAGAAGATGAATATAATTCAATAGATGATGAAGAAGAATACGCTGAAGATGATTTAGAAGATTTAACAATTTTAAATGAAGAAGATTTAGAAGATTCTGAATAAGAATCTTTTTTCATACATAAATTATTTTCAGTAGCATATATTTAACTAGGTGAAATATGAAAAAAAAGAGACTTGGTATACCTAGAGCATTAATGTATTATCAATATAGTATTCTGTGGAAAAAATACTTTTCCCTTCTAGGTTATCATGTAATTATTAGTCCTGAAACAAATCAAGAAATACTCTCATTAGGAATAAATAATACTGATAATGAATGTTGCTTAGCATATAAGATATATATTGGACATGTTTTATATCTAAGCAAGTATTGTGATTATATACTCATATCAAGAATATGTGATTATGGTAAAAAAGATAAAGTATGTACAAGATTTAATGGAACTTATGATAATGTTAAAACATTATTACCTAAGAACCAATTACTATATTATAATATTGAGCATACACACTTAAAATATGGTTTTATTGAATTA
>JAEEGL015930371.1_pt1 | contig 11242 bp, 3 predicted proteins | sample 9134231 | NCBI WGS metagenome assembly JAEEGL01 (sample SAMN16246548, study PRJNA631951) | gut metagenome | biome: gut microbiome; feature: rumen; material: fiber-attached | host: Bos | place: Iran: Karaj | collected 2018-10
CAGGCCGTAGAGTTCTTCGAGAACGTGCCCGACATACTCCGCAAGATCAAGGGCATACAGGATGTTGGTCTGGGCAATATCAAGCTGGGCCAGCCCTCCACCACCCTCTCTGGCGGTGAGAGTCAGCGCATAAAGCTGGCCACCGAACTGTCGAAGCGCGACACCGGCAAGACCATGTATATACTCGACGAGCCCACCACCGGTCTGCACTTCGAGGACATCCGCATACTGATGCAAGTGCTGCAGCAGCTAGTAGACCGTGGCAACACCGTCATCATCATCGAGCACAATCTAGACGTGATCCGACAGGCCGACTGGCTTATCGACATCGGTCCCGAAGGCGGTCGCCAGGGCGGACAGGTTCTCAGCACCGGCACACCAGCCCAGGTTGCCAAGAGCAAGAAGGGCTACACACCGCGGTTCATCTGATAATAATTAATCTTTTTGTTGGTATTCAGAGGGAGTCATACCCACTTCCTTCTTGAATACCGTTTGGAAGTAGTTGCGCGTGCTGAATCCACAAGCCTGCGCCACTGCCTCGTTGCTCCAGTCGCTGTGCTGCTTAAGCAGTCGTTTCGCTGCCTCTATGCGGTGATAGGTTATCCATGCCGTAAACTGCTCATAGTCGGTCTGCTTGAGCCATGCCGTCAGCCTGCATCTGGCCACACCCATCTCCTCGGCAGCCGTCTTGATGGTTATGCCGTTGTGCAGATGTTTGCCGTCAGCCAGCCATCGTTCGGCAGCAGCAGCTATCACGGGTGCATCGTCCAGCTCGACCTCCTCAGTGCAGCTATCCTCGTCCATCGTCTCCTCAGCCTCGCGCATACGCTCAGCAGCGTTAGTACGTATATAGCCGATAAACTGCAGCCACATATAGAATATGCCTACGAAAAGCATCAGAGCGTATACGGTCAGTATCAGGCCCTGCATGTATATCAGTATCGGGGCCATCAACGCCAGTACCGATAACACTGCCACGCTCCATCGCATCCAGTTTAGCAGACTGCTGCGCTCGCGGTCGTAGTAGTTGTGCAGTGCCGTCTGCATGCGGCGCAGTTCTATCAGCTGCAGATAGGCGTAGTACAGCTGCATAGCGGCGTAGCACACACTGGCCATCATCTCGGCGTTGCGCATCTCGGGTGTGTCGCTCATCAGTTGGCAGCCGTTCATCTGGCCCACTGTCACCATCGTTATCACGGCCACAGCCCATGCAGCAGGACCTACCAGATATTCGCGCAGCAGTATGCGTCCCTGTCGCTGCAGGTTGAGCACCGACAGCGATATCAGCACAGCGCAAGGGATAAAGAACAACAGGTTGACGAACACGGCCTGTGTCACGCCCTGAGCACGGAATCCGTAGTGGTATTGCAGTGCAAACTGTAGTCCCAGCAGTGCCAGACCGCTGGCCATCAGCCATCGCGACCTGTTAGCCACGCGGTTGTAGTTCACCCGTCGAGGCATCCAGAAGGCCAGTGCCACTGTCATCAGTGCCATCAGCATCACCGCTGTAAATTGCATATTCTCAACCATACAGCCTGCAAAATTAATAAAAAACTCCAAACTAGGTGTACAAATTCTTATTTTTTTAATTTTATACACCTAATAATTAACGATTATACACCAACTAAACAATTTATACACCCTATATATAATATATATATTACCTTTGCAGTCATGAACGAACTTATATCATCCCCCTGGCTCACTTACACCCTCGTTGCCCTCAACGTGGTGCTATGGCTCACCTTTGCCATTATCCTCTATCGCAACATGTTCAGAAAATAAAAACAAAAAAAATATTGTAATATGATTAGATCTTTACTTAAACGAACTAAATTCCATCGCGCAGCCTTAATGCTGCTAGCGATGCTGCTCACCACCCCAGTGTGGGCAGAAGCGCTACCGGAAACAAAAGACAATGTAGAATACATTGGCGAAAACGGAGAACTTAAAACCGCCAACAACGTCACGGTTCTCGATGCTGACGATGACGATGAGCCTACAATTGGAGAAAGTAATACGGAGACTTGGTACTACGTTAACGATAAAGAAATATTCAATTCTATAAATATAAAGGGTACCGTAAACATTATCCTCGGGGATAATGCAGATTTGACTTCAAATTATATTTATGGAGGTGCTGATACTAAACTTAATATCTATGGAACAGGCAAGCTGGCTACCAATTCTTCTGAAGAATCCCTTTGCAGTGGAGATATCAGTATTTATGGCGGCACAATCAGCGCCATATCCACAGATGGCCCTGCAATTCTTGGATATAATTCCGTTAACATTTACGGTGGAAAAATTACTGCAACAAGTATTTCTACCTATAATGATGACGGCATACGCCTCGGCTGGATATTGCCTGATGATTATATCAACGTCAGCAATTATGGTGGAAATGTAACCATTCTCCCTGGAAAGGAGTTTTACTACAACGGTACTGAGACATTTTCTTCTGATAAAAACATTTCCATTGACGATATCAAGGGTAAAAAACTTCAACCAGTTGTGGCCTCTATCGCCATCGATGGCAGTAACGAAACTATTTACTCCTGTCTGACCGAGGAGGAAAGCGTTTTTAATAGTAGCGACCACGACGTCAACATAAAAATGCTAACCGATGCGAACTTTTATGGCAGTCGCATTGTATTCGACAATAATAACTCAGAAACTGAGGGCGAAACGACGCACAATGCAAAGATTACCCTCGACTTGAACGGGCACACCTTAACGGGCAAATTTACATCAAAAGGACGAGACCCAAATGGCCAACCAATCTTACATAACTTTCCAATAATAAGTGTCAGAAAGAAAGCAAACGTAGAGATTAACGACCTTTCGGAAGGTAAAGGAGGAACTATTAACGTTTTATTTCCTATTGATAATGCTGGAACATTGTCTGTGAACAACGTTAGTTTCGACTTAGATAAGGACTCAAAAAGTTGTATTTATAATTCCGGAACATTGTCTGTAAGCAACACAAAATTTGATTGTGAAAATGCTGATGCCAACAAAGTCACACATGGTATTTATACTAATGAAAACAGTACGCTTAATATCGGTAGCGGCGTCAGCTTTAGTGGTTTAATATATGGTATTTATACCAATTATACTGAGGAGCAATGGAGGGCCCGCGCTATGACACGTGGCAGTGAAACTGAAAAAGAGCCAGCCAAGCTTTATATCAATGCTCTGCCCGTCTTCGAGAACTGTATGTACGACATATTCTTGAATCGAAGCATTATGGATTTTAGTAATGCCACCGCTCCGCTTACCCTTGCCAGCGGACAGGAAAGGATTACATTTATAGATTATAATTTCGCTCCTGTTATAGTATTCACAAAAGACTATAAGCAAGCTTTCACTAACCCTACAACAGGCGTCATTACTAATCCTAACGACATTTTTAAATATTTTGATGGAGAGTATTATGGAGAGATCTATTATGCATTTGGCGAGGCTATCTTCTCTAAATCAGCCTTTAAACTCTCTGTGGTTACCTCTGATGCGTCGGGAGCCATCAGCAACCTCCTTAGTTATTCAGAAGCAAGCCCAGATAATAGCAACTCCAACCTAATCGCAGCTCTCAACAGTCTGGAGAATGGCGGCACCGTGCAGCTGTTTTCAGACATCACAGGCGCCACCAAGCCTTATGTCATCAATAAGGGTACTGCAGAAGATCCTGTCACCCTCGACCTGAATGGTCACACGATTACTGGTGATTTAACCGTTGAAAGTGGCTGTAAACTAATGCTTATTGATAGTTCTAATGGCAAAGGCCATATCAAAGGCGCCATCTCTGTTCCCGTTGATGCGCTACAGAACTGCCTCACTAACTGGAGCGAAAAGGCAGACACAATCAAGAGTACAGGTTCTTGCGGCAGTAGTCAAAACTGGTCTCTAACTAAGAACAGTGGCGATAAGCTTGGTGATAACTTCCCTCTGAAGCTCACAATTGATGGTTCTAGCTATATGGCTGATTATAGCGAAACATCTCAGGACATTGCATTATCTACTGCCCCATGGGCTGCGCAGTGTTCTAATATTACAGAGATTAGTTTAGGTAAGAACATTAATACTATCGGCACTTATGCCTTTGCTTATTGCAATCGTGTAAATGAAGTAACCATACCCGAGAATCTACTTTATATTCGCGACAATGCCTTTAAGGGCATGACGGAACTGAAGAAGGTCTATATCAAGAATGTAAAAACAGATAATGCATTAATTACCCATATTGACGGCTGTCCATTTGCTGATTGTTCATCAGATTTGATGATTAATCTAACCAATGCCAATGTTATTGCAGCGTATATCAACGATTACTATTGGCAAAAGGAATACGGCAGCAAGTTCTACGCTGAAGGCTATTGTGGTGTGGCTGATGCTAACGGTGGCAAGAACATAAAGTGGAGCCTAATGCCTATTAATGGCGAAACAATCAATATAGGCAATGAGGATCATCCTGACAACAGACAGGCCTATGCACTCAGCATCACCAAGAATACTGACGACGAGGATGCCAACCTTGCAATGAAGGAGAGTCCTGGCTATGGCAACTGGCTTGAGGATTTTAGTCATCCAAATGGCTTACATCATAGGATTAAGACTGCTACTATCGAAGAAGGCATTAAAAACATCGGCGCGTCTGCATTTGCATCTTGCAAGAACCTTGAATCAGCAACTGTTCCTTCAACCGTAACAGCTATAGGTGAACATGGATTCAGTGGTTGCAACAAGCTTTTAGGTATAAACATTCCTGAGGGTGTTACTAGCATCGGTCAAAGGACATTCTATAATTGTGAAAACCTATCTTCAATTGAGATCCCATCTACTGTAACCAGTATTGGCTATGCAGCTTTCTATGATTGCAGAAGTCTCACAAACATTGTTATTCCTAGCAAAGTCGAGACTATTGACAAAAGTGCATTCAGTGGATGCACTGCTCTGAAAACAGTACGCGTAATGGCAACCACACCACCAAAGATCGCAGACTATGGCGACAACGGCCAGTATGCTCCATTCTCTTATTGTGAATCGCTTAAGTACTTTTTTGTACCTGATGTGGTTGCTTACTCTGAAGCATACGGTTGGAAGCAAGACTACATTCTCCCACTGCTGCGTGCTGATAAGACGACGCTGTTTGCTCAGGATGCATCAAACACTTACATGACTTGGTGCGATGAATTCGAGTGGAAGAAGCCTAAAGACTGCACGATTTATACCGTTAGCGGTGTGAACTCAGAGCAAGTTCAAGTAGCTGAGGTTGAGGGCGACGTTATCCCTGCATACACACCAGTGCTGATTCATCGTGCTGAGGGCAAACTCACTGCCGATATCAAGGCTGAGTTTAGTAATGTTGTAGAGAACGTCAGCACCAGCGGCACTAGCTATACGAATATCAATAAAGACACTCGTGCTTATCAAGGAACTGTTATTGCAAGTTATGATGGTGGCTGTGTATATGGCAACACCGGTGCAGTTCTGAATCCAAAGAACGATGGCTGGGTCGTTAATGATGAGTACACGTCAACCTACGCACTCTATAGCGACAAGTTCCTGATGATAGATGCAGATGAGGGAATTCCTACACATCGTTTCATCATGCGAGTATCTTATGGAGATGTTGGTAAGGCACGCAGTCTGACGATAGGCGTAGGCGGCGATACTACAGGTATGGAAGAATTGAAGAATGAAAAGATTGAAGAATTGAATTCTGAGTGGTACGACCTGCAGGGCCGCAAGCTCGGCAGCAAGCCTACCCGCAAGGGACTATATATAAATAATGGTAAGAAGATCGTAATCAAGTAATGAATAGGAGGATAAGTAAGATGAAAAATATAATTAAGATATTCACTTTGCTGATTGCACTGCTGACAGTTACTAACACGGCAGATGCACGACTTCGCGGTGATGCAGCAACACGTGTGACAACAGGCAGCATCATTGGTGGCAGACTCGATTACTATAGTGATGCAAAATGTGAAACCAAACTCGGCACCGACGTAGCTGCCGGCAGTACCGTATACATCAAGGCTACAGCCAATTGGGACAAGCGTCTGGGCGCTGCCGATGCTAACGGTAAGGTGTCGTTTATCACGGCCGAACAGACCATCAATAGCAGTGCTGCCCAAACACGTGGCGAAATCGGTCTTGGCGACTATGTTGACGTGGTACTTGTAGAGTCTAGACTGGATGTGGGCATATATAAGCTGGTGATGCCTACCGATGCAAACATCGGCGTAAAGGTATCAGCACAGTTTGCAGACCCCGCCCCCAACCAGAGCATACAGTTTACCAGCATAGCCGACAAGTACAGTGTTGACGAGAACGCGGCTGTAGGCACCTTAGTAGCCCAGATGACTGTGGTAGACAAGACAAAGGCCGACGGAGCATACGAGGGGCTGGACTACACGATAACCTGCGATTATAACGCTGATGAGTTCAACGAAATATTCGAGGTGAACGAGGTAAACAACTTCGGCGGTGTGCGCACAGTAGAAATCTGCGTAAAGAACCAAGAGAAGCTGGACTACGAGAACCTCAAATTTGGCACCGTTAAGCTGTATGTAGAAAACAAATCGGGCGAATATAACGTCGCACGGTTATATATCGACATCAACGATCTGAACGAGGACTTTACGCTTAGCGATCAGACATTCACGCTGGCTGAGAAGCAAAAAGATGGTAGCGATTGGGATGTTGAACAATATGTTGGAGATGTAGAGATAAACGCCTCTAAATACATATTCTATAAAGATTATATCTGGAAAGTAGAAACCTCAGGAGTTCCTTTCGGCTTCTATCATGATACTAACGAAATTATAGTTACCGATGGTAGCGCTCTGGATTACGAAACAAAAAAAACATGGACATTTAAGATTTCGGTATCTGACGGTGTGTTCACTCATAGATCAACCATCACCGTTAACCTGACTGATGTGAACGAGGCGCCACAGATTTCTGATTGCAAGAATGAATACGCCATCGATGAGAATTCGGCTACAGGAAAAGAATTTGGCTCGTTTACAGTCTTCGATAAAGATGCTGGTGATGAGTTGACCTATTCTTTGACAGGTGCCCTGACAGGTGCTGCCGATGCTACTGTCGCCAAAAAGAACTTGTCGGATATCTTTGTGCTTAAAGAGACTAAAAACTCTGATGGCAAAAGACTAGTGGCAATAAAAGTAAAGGACGGTGCGCTGCTCGACTACGAAAAGCTGTATAGACCATCAGAAAGGAATGCAACCTACCCCATCACTATCACTGCAACCGACACCAATGGCAATTCTGCATCAGTAAATACTAAGATTATCATTAAGGACATAAACGAATCGCTAACAGCCCAAGGTGGCACGTTCTATCTTAACGAGCACTCCCCCATCGGCAGCAACCTTTCTTCAATAAAATATGAAGATGATGCTAAAAAGGTTGTCGCTAAAGTGGAGGCCGAAGATGAGGATAAATACAATCCTGACTTCAGCAAACTCTCGTATACCATATCTAAGAACAATACAAGTTCTGGGGCTGCTGATGCAAAGAAGTTCAACATCGATCCACGCACTGGTCGTATCACATCGGCTGATGAGTTTGATTATGAAAAGGAGACTAAGCATAAATACTCCTTCTTGGTAAATGTATCTGATGGTTACTTCTCTTCAGATGTAGAGGTGACTGTAAATATCCAAGACATCACGGAGCCAACTTTTAAGTATGATGATGATGTCGACGTGTATGTAAAAGAGGACACAAAAGCTGGTGAGAAAATAGCTGACTTTAAGGAAATTCTTGATAAAATCAAGGCTAAAGAAGAAGATATCCGAGACAGAATCAAGGAGATTACTGGTAATCTCTTATTTTCTATTGACCAGGAAGCCAGTGCAAGTGCAAAAGGACTCTTTGAGATAGACGATCAAGGATTCATTAAAGTTAAAAACAGTCTTGATTTTGAGAACTTATATCCTAACAATAAATTTACAGTAGTTGTTGAAGTCATTGGTCAATCTAGTAATAACAACGATATTAAATTAACTTTCAACGTAAAGATTGAAGTTACCGATGTAAACGAGGCACCTACAGCTGAAGACGTTACGATTAGCATACCAGAAACCAAGACATCCGCTGATGGTGAAATAGGAAGAATCAAGGCAACCGATCCTGATTTTATGTCAATAGTATCTGTACGTGCCACCCCTAATGGCAAACATCCTTTAGGCTTCAACAAGCTGTACTACTCGCTGAATGAGGTTCTTGAGGTGAATGGCAGCACCGACTTCCCTTTCGATATTAATGAGAACACCGGTGCCATCACTGTAAGAGAGGGCGAGACTCTCAACTACTCTAAGCAGAATAAGTATCAGTTTGTGGCAAAGGTTACTGATTGCGCCATTGATGAGAATAATCCGCAACAGTCAGAAACAGCAAAAGTTACCATCAACATTACTGATATTAACAATGCTCCTAAGTTCGTAACTCTGGACGATGTTTACGAGGTTAATGAGAATATGGAGACAGAAACAAAAGTTGACGGCAAAGCTATCGTAGTTTACGACGAGGATGCTGCAGATGTAGACAAGCTGACGATTACCCTCACTGATAAGAACGCTACTGCAACGTTAGACGCTGCTAAACTGTTCGAAGTGGTACAAGAGGGCAAGACAAACAGCAATACACACAAGAGCACATTCGCAATCAAGACCAATGCCAGTCTGGATTATGAGGCTATCCTATCTTCAAAAGGTAATGCCATATTCGATGTAAAGCTGACTATCAAGGACGCAGCAGGAAACACATCCACTCAGGACTGTCAGATCCGCGTAATCGATGTGAACGAGGAGCCTGCATTTGATAAAGACTCTTACACATTCATGCCTTATGAGAATACTCCAGCATATGATATAATAGGAGAGGTTATAACAACAGACCCCGATAACAACACCCTGTACTACTCGCTCGAGGGCGACGATGCTGCGCAGTTTATGATTGATGCTAACGGCGAAATCTCAACCGTAAAAGGAACAGACCTTGATTACGAGACCAAGGATACTTATAAATTCTATGCAGTAGCGACCGACAAGGAGCATACGGTTAAGGTGCCTGTAACAGTTAATGTCGGAAACGAGAACGAATGGCCAGAATTCGCTAAGGAAGACATAGTACTGCTGGTTGATGAGAGTGCAGAGAAGGGTACCGTGGTTGGCACCGTAACAGCCACCGACGATGATATGAAGAATGGCAAAGCAGGTAAGGCTCCTACGTATTCGCTCAATTATGCATATGAATTCCAAGATGGATTTCTATTTGACATCAATGAGTCTACCGGTGAAATAATGGTTAAAGAGGAGCGATTAGCCGACTTTAACACCAAGCATGAATATCGTATTTGTGTATCGGCTACCGATGGTGATGCAACTTTCACCTATGGTAAAGAAGTAGTTATCAAGGCCCGACTGAAGATGGAGAACCTGTTCAGTGCTGGCAGTGCATTTACCAGCTATGTGGCTCCTGAGAACATGGCCGTGCCTGAGGGGCTGTCGGCCTATGCAGTGGTCGATATCGACGGCACATCGGCTACCATCCAGCAGATAGATTATCTGCCACAATCGGTACCCGTACTGATAAAGCGTGCCGACAAGGATGAAAACCTGTACAAGGCTACAACAGGCAATGGCACAGCGTTCTACGTAAACAAGCTCCAGATAAACGAGACCGATCGCGAGGTATCGGCAGGCGAACTGTATCTGCTGTATCGCGATGAGTTTGTGCTGACCAGCAGCGGCACCCTACCCGCTGGCAGCGTATATCTGCCTATCACCGATGTAGCAGTTAAGACTCGTAGTCTTACTATCGGCAACGGAGAGGGAACGACATCGATCGAGAACCTCACCCCTGCCCTCTCCGAAAGCGAGGGAGAGTGGTACGACCTGCAGGGCCGTCGTCTGGGCAACAAGCCTAACCGCAAGGGCATATATATCAGCAATGGCCGCAAAGTAGTAATCAAGTAATCTAGAAGGAGGAAACATAAAATGAAACAGATAATAAGATATATTTCAGTTGTAGTGCTGCTGTTGTTTAGCACAGCCGCATCAGCAAGAGGCGGAGTTGAGTCGAAGGTAGAGATTGCCAGTCTGACCAACGGCACCATCACCAGCAGTATGGAGGGACAGACCTGCACGCTAACCGTTACACCTGCTGCCGGATACTACATCAGCAAGGACGACATCACCGTGCAGAAGACCGTAACTCCTGGTGCCAAGACTCGTGGCGACATCAACGTAGCCGAGAATCTGTCGCTTACTGGCGACGATCCCGCAGCTCTCAGTGCCGCACGCACCTATACATTCACCATCCCCGAGGGATATAATGCCTACGTTACGGCCAAGTTTACTGCCTGCACCAAGATAAACCTTAGTGTCAGCATGAGTGGATGGACATATGGCAGCGAGGCCAGCAGCCCAACAGTAACAGGCAACACCGGCAATGCCACCGTGACATACAGCTATGCCGCTAGTGGCAGCACCGACTTCACAGCCACAAAACCTGTAAATGTAGGCGAGTATACCGTAAAGGCCACCGTTCCTGCCATCAGCATCTACACCGCCGCCGAGGCCACAGCCAGCTTTACCCTAGCTCGCAAGGCTGTTACCGTAACTGCTGACGATAAATCGAAGGTTTACGGCGAAGATGAACCTGAACTGACAGCTACAGTTGTAGGCTTGATTGGTGAGGATAAGGTGACCTATACCCTAACCCGCGCTGAAGGCGAGGATGTTGGCGAGTATGACATCACCGTAACAGGCGATGCCAACCAGGGCAACTATAGCGTAACCTTCGTTGCCGGCAAACTGACCATCACTGCAAAGGCCGAGCCAGACAAACCTGCGGAGCCTAATGTTGACGTGGTGAACCCTGACGACGCGGTAACTGAGGGCGGTGAGACCTTCTACCAGCCTACCGAGGAAATCAAGGAAGCTCTGAAAGAGAACTTCGACACAGGTTTGGTACTGAGCGGAGATGCAAGTGGTGAGGTAACAGTGAACAGTGATGGCGAATTGGAATTCCCAGAAGGAAAGAACGTAGACATTGCTCTGACTGATCAGAAGAAGGGCGATGTAGTTAAGTTGGTGTTCGAGGGCCATATGTATGGCGATAGCGAGAAGCTGGCCCTGAAGAATGCTCCTGCTGCTAGTCGCGGCACACGTGCCAAGGATGACATGGAGTTGATATCAGGTGCTGA
>JAEEGL016089730.1_pt1 | contig 11242 bp, 11 predicted proteins | sample 9134231 | NCBI WGS metagenome assembly JAEEGL01 (sample SAMN16246548, study PRJNA631951) | gut metagenome | biome: gut microbiome; feature: rumen; material: fiber-attached | host: Bos | place: Iran: Karaj | collected 2018-10
AAGTTACGGACGAGGATATACGGCAGACGGTACTGAGTACTCCAAGAGGAAGTGGATCGGAGCGGGAAGCCCTGTCCCGGGCGTTGGCACCGCCGTGAAGGTGATCTACGACGAGGAAAAGCCGTCCAAAGCGAAGCTCGTCTTCTGAGGGAGCAGAAGCAGCAAATACCCGAAGCCCAGCCATTCTCCGCATGAACGTCTTGAATAGGGCATCTGCATTCTCTTTGAAGGTTTTTTGATGTCCGGCAAGAAGCGCTTCTATCTGCTTTTGTTTGGCAGCTGTCGTCAACGAAGGCGGTCGAAAACCGGCATTTTTCAACTATGATTGAGGTGTCAGAAACACGGTAAGCATAAAAATGTCGCCGTAAAGGCGACCAATTTCTGTTTTATTCTGATATAATCCCTATAATAACCGGCGCAGCTCCGCCGCGCGTGTCCATACCCGTCCGGTGATAATTTGCGCAACTTGTTCGGGTCCAGCTAAAATGACCAACCGGCTTTTTCTGCCGGGCGCTACCATCGCGATCCAATAAGGAAATGCTTGCTTCAGACACACGTGGACAGAAGGGGTGCTCAGAATGCTGCGAAAGACTATTTGGTTTCGTACAACGTCACTAACAGTTCTGCTGATGCTACTTTTACAGATGATTCTGTTGAGGAATGCTCATGGGGCGAATGCATTGATCATCTGGTAATCTCTCCATTCAGGTTTCCTTCGCAAGCTCTTTGAGCGTGTCGCCAGCAACGCGGTACATCGTCCAGTCAGCCAGCGGTTTTGCGCCCAGGGAAAGGTAGGGAAGGGCTACTGGGCAACCGTGAATACCCGTACAGTGAAAACCGCCCTCTCCAGCCAAAGACTGGAAAGGGCAGGCTTTCAAATGTTCTTGTCGTACTACAAATCTGTTGCGGCGTAAACATGGGAGGAGCCGTGTACCGAACGGTACGCATGGTTCTGTGGGAGGTCGGCCGCTCAATCCATGGGCGGCCTCCTACCCGATTATACAAGGATGTGAGCGCCGGTGGCACAAACAAAACAATATATCGCTATTGATCTCAAGTCCTTTTACGCATCCGTGGAGTGCTCGGAGCGAGGCCTTGACCCTCTGGACGCCAATTTGGTGGTGGCGGATGAAAGCCGCACAGACAAAACCATTTGCCTGGCTGTTTCTCCGCCGCTGAAAGCCCTGGGCGTTCCCGGCAGAGGGAGGCTCTTTGAGGCAAGGCAGCGGGTAAAAGAAGTGAATCGTGAGCGCCGGAAAAAAGCGCCCGACGGCTGCTTTACGGGAAAATCCTTCCTGGCCTCTGAGCTGGCTGCCGATCCGGCGCTGGAGCTGGATTACATTGTCGCTGCTCCCAGAATGTCGTACTACATGCAGTATTCCCGGGAGATCGTAGGGATTTATCGCCGTTATGTCTCTATGGAGGATATCCTCGTTTATTCCGTCGATGAGGTCTTTATAGATGCCACTCCGTATTTGGACCGATATAAGATCAGCGCCCACGACTTTGCGATGCTTCTCATTCAGCAGGTCCTCTCCGAAACAAGGATCACCGCAACAGCCGGGATCGGCACGAATCTATACCTGGCCAAAATCGCTATGGATATTGAAGCAAAGCACATGCCTGCCGACCAAAACGGGGTGCGGATCGCTGAGCTTACGGAGATCAGCTATCGGGAAAAGCTTTGGTGCCACCGGCCTCTGACGGATTTCTGGCGGGTGGGAAAAGGCATCGCCAGGAAGCTGGAGGCAAACGGGATGTTCACCATGGGAGATGTGGCCCGGTGTTCTCTGGGAGGAAAATATGAGGAGAAGAACGAAGATCTGTTATACCGTCTCTTTGGGATAAACGCTGAGCTCCTCATCGACCATGCCTGGGGATGGGAGCCCGTGGAGATCGCGGAATGCAAGGCCTATCAACCGGAATCCAGGAGCCTCAGCCAGGGCCAGGTGCTCTCCCGTCCTTATTCCGCAGAGGAAGGGCGTATCGTCATTCGGGAAATGGCGGATAACCTGGCTATGGATCTGGTAAGGAAGGGCCTCTACACGGACCAGGTCGTTCTGGACGTAGCTTATGACGTGGAAAACCTCGGCGATCCTCTGCGGGCCGAAGCATATCAGGGTCCTGTCACAACAGATCATTATGGCCGCAGAGTCCCAAAATCGGTCCACGGCTCGCAAAACCTGGGGCGGCAGACCGCTTCATCCAGGTATATCTCCGCCGCTGTCTGCGCGATATATGATCGCATCGTGGATCCAGGTCTCACAGTGCGCCGCTTTAATCTGTCTGTAACGCATCTGCTTTCGGACCGGGAAATGGAAAAACAGACCCAGGAAACGGAACAGTTGGATTTTTTTACCGATTTCGATGCTAAGGAAAGGGAATTGAAGGCTGAGGAGGAAGCGCTTCGGCGTGAGAGACAGATCCAGGAAGCCTTGTTGGAAATACGGGATCGGTTTGGGAAAAACGCCGTGGTAAAGGGCCTGAACCTTCAAAAGGGAGCGACCGCCCTGGAGAGAAACAGACAGATCGGCGGTCATAAAGCGTAACTCTGACAGGGGAGAGCCACATGCGGGACGCAAAAAAAGAATACGGGGACATTCTGTATCGGGAGCATCCGGTTTCCGTCAAGCATCCGCCAATGCCCAGATCATCACGAGCCGCACAGTTTGCGCCCTTTGCCGCCCTCACCGGATATGACGAGCTGATCGAAGAATCCGCCAGAGAGACGCAGGAGCAAAGGAAACCGGATGCGGAGAAGAGGGAGGAGCTCAGCCGGCGCATAAGCTTTCTTCTGAAGCAAAGTCCCGTTCCAAGGGTCAGCATTACATGGTTCGTTCATGACAGGAAAAAGAGCGGAGGGCAATACATGAGCAGGACCGCCAGGCTCCACCGATATCAGGCGGAGGAGGAGTGCATCACTCTGGAGGACGGTACGGTGATCCTCCTCCGGGATCTGATCGATATTGAAGGGACGATCTTCGATGATTGGCAGTAAGGACGAAAGCGCTTGTTAAGCTGATTCTTGTGTCATGTTTGCAAATGTTCTGTTATTCTGTTTGACAGATTGATAAAATCGTCCAGGCTGAGCGTCTCACCCCGAACTTTTTCATCAAAGCCGCATTGGGTTATTATTTCCTGGATCTGCTCTTTGCTGAGCTTTCCGGAAAGGAGGGAGGAGAGCCCGTTGGTCAGGGTCTTTCTCCTCTGAGAAAAAGCAGCGCGAGTGATTGAAAACAGCATCTCCTGATCCAGAAGGCCGATGGGAGGCGCCTTGCGATCCAGGGTAATGACAGAGGAGGTCACCTTTGGACGGGGATAAAAGCAATCCGGCGGTACGTCAAAGCCGATGGAAGGGGAGGCATGGAACTCGGTAAAAAGGGTAAAAGCTCCATACTCAGCAGTACCGGGCTTTGCGCAAATGCGCAAAGCCACTTCTTTTTGAATCATTACCGTGATCCGCTCAAATAGCCTGGATTCCAAAAGCTTCCGAAGAACGGGCGTCGTGATCTGATAAGGGAGATTGGCACAGACCGTCAAACGGGATCCGTGGAATTCTTCTGCGAGCCGGGAAAGATCCAGCTTCATGACGTCGCCCTGGACGATCTGTACGTTGTTGTGTCCCGACAAGGTTTCCTCCAGGACCGGCAGCAAGGAACGATCCAATTCAACGCAGATGACTTTTCCGGCAGCGGAACAAAGCTCCTGCGTCAGGACGCCGATGCCCGGTCCGATCTCCAAAACCCCGCAGTTCTCGTCGATGCCGGATTCCTGCAGGATCCGCTCCGGGACCCAGGATCGGATCAGAAAGTTTTGCCCCAGTGACTTTGAAAAATGAAACCCATGCCGTTCCAGCAAGGGCAATATCACGTCCAGCTTTGTCAATTCCATAGATAGACCTCCAAACGCTTTCGAGAGAACGAGAGGGGGAGCTTACGAGCCCGTTATCCTGGCTGGTGAAGACAGAGATCCTACACTGAACAAAATAAAAATTTTGTTCAGTGTAGGGGGCGGATAACAGCAGCATTCGCTCCAAAGGCCCTTCCTGACCTTCTTAGCGGCCAGGATTGCCGACAGGTTTACCGGAATAGGATCAGCGTACACCGGTGCTTCCGAAGCCGCCGCGATTCACCTCATCCAGGCTTTCTACTTCAAGAAAACGGATCTGCGGCATTCGCCGCAGAATGCGAAACTGACAGATCCGATCATTCATCTCTATTACCGCGTCCCGCGTGGCATAGACCGGCAGCATCCAGAGATCGTCCGTTCCGGAATAGCTGTTATCCACCACACCCACGCTGTTGACCTGCAGAAACCCCCATTTCTGGAAGCTGGAGCTTCTGGGGGCAATATGCGCTTCATATCCCTCCGGCAGTTTCATAGAGACGCCCAGAGAGATCCTGCGAAAATCACCGGCTTTGAGTTCCACGCGTTCTGCTGCGCGCAGGTCGATCCAATCCCCGACGGAGATGCTGGTCAGCTTCTCCAGGCTTGCACAATGATATTTGATCCTGATCTCCAGGTATTCGGTTCCCTCATTCTTCATGTACCTGAACAGCTCCTTCCCCTGACGTTTCCCTTCGCCGGGCTCCCAGGACTGCGGTCAGCGCCATTGGTACAGAACTGACCTCTATGAGCTCCAGCCCCTGCGGGACGGAAAACTGCTTTTTCTTCTGTTTTGGAATGACGCAGGATCGAAACCCCAGTCTCTGCACTTCGCTCAGACGCTGTTCCATTCCCGGTACTGCCCGGATCTCTCCGGTCAGACCGACTTCCCCAACTGCGGCCATCAGCGTTGGGATGGGACGATCCGTATAGCTGGATGCGATCGCCAGGATCGCTGCCAGATCTGCGCCCGGTTCATCCAGTTCCAGGCCGCTTACCACGTTGAGAAAGGCGTCGCAGGAGCTGAGGTGCAGCCCTCCCCTTTTCTCCAGAACGGCCAACAGCAGCGTAGCCCGATTGAAATCCATGCCGTTAAAGCTCCTGCGTGGATTATTTGCAGCAGATTTTGACAACAAAGCTTGGATCTCTGCCAGAATTGGGCGGCTGCCTTCCATTACGCAGGTTACGCAGGTACCTGCACTTCCCTCTGGGCGACCTGCCAAGAGGCTTTCGGAGGGATTGGGTACCTCCCGCAGGCCTTCCGTCCGCATCTCGAATACGCCGATCTCGTTGGTTGATCCATATCGGTTTTTTACAGCCCGGAGGATACGGTGTCCGCTGCTGCCGTCCCCTTCAAAATAGAGAACACAGTCGACCATATGTTCCAGAACCTTGGGACCGGCGATGGCCCCCTCCTTGTTCACGTGGCTGACAACAAAAACGGTGACCCCATCGTCCTTTGCCAAACGCATAAAGGACATGGTGCAGTCTTTCACTTGCGGAACGCTGCCGGGAGAAGAATCCAGTCCGGCATGGAAAACCGTTTGAATGGAATCAACGATCAGTACATCCGGCTGCGTAGTATGGACCGCGTCCAATATCGAATCCAGATCCGTTTCAATGAGCACATACAGACTGTCCAGCGGACTTCCCAGTCGTTCTGCCCGAAGCTTCAACTGCTTTCCGGACTCCTCTCCACTGACATAAAGGACCTTTTTTTCCCGGGGAATGCATCCGCACAGCTGCAGCAGCAGCGTCGATTTGCCGATGCCGGGAGCGCCGCCCACGAGAACGAGAGAGCCGGCTACCGCGCCGCCGCCCAGGACACGGTCCAGTTCTCCGATACCGGTAGAAAAGCGAACCTCTTCCTCCGCATCCATCTGGTCCAGACGCTCAGGCAGCTTTCTTGGAGACAGGGCTCCGGAGCCGCCGCGAACGGACTCCTTGTGTTCCACTATGGTATTCCACGCGCCGCAGGAGGGACATCTCCCCTGCCACTTCAAGGTTTCGGCGCCGCACTCCGAACAGAAAAAAACGCTTTTAGTTTTTGCCATAATAGTTCTCCAATTCGTTGTACTGCGAGATGCAGGCAGCCGCGATCGCCAAGGCCAGCTTTGTCTGATAGGGTTCCGAGATCAAAAGGACCAACTCCTCCGGGTTGGATAGAAAACCGCACTCTACCAGGATCGCCGGACAGTGAGACTCCCGCATCAGGTAGATGTCCGGAGAGATCGGGGCGGCTTTCCGATGCTCGCCGCAGAGGACGGCCAGCTTTTCCTGTGCTGTTTTTGCGAAGGCCTCGCTTCCCTCGACCTTCCCATAGAATACCTGAGCACCTCTGGGCCCGGATGAAGAGTACTTGTTCTGGTGAATGCTGAGCAGTACTGCCTGATCCGTTCGGTTGACCACGGAGATCCGGTATTCCAGATCGGCCCTTTTTCTCTCCCTGGTGGTAACGGCAGAGTCGGGATAGATGAGTTCGGCAGAGTCCCTGGTCAGTACCGTTGAAAGCCCGCAAAGGCCCAGGAGCTGATCCAGACGCAGGGCGATCGCCAGGTTTACTTCGCTTTCCAGAGTACCGTCTGTGCCGACGGCTCCTCCGTCCTCTCCGCCGTGTCCCGCGTCGACAACAAAAGTCAGACGCCCTCCTCCCTGCCCCTGAAAGACCAGGACGGAAGCCGGTATGCTGAAAGCGATACTGACGATCAGCAAGGCGATGACAGAAGAAAAAAAGAAGCGGTTTTGCATACTCTCGCCCTCCCCTCCAATTCTATGGGGAGAAACGCGTAAGATATGTCACGCTGCGCTGTCCCTTGGCTCTAGCGCCTGTTTTTCTCCGTCTTTTTTTCCTTGGGCAAATTGTAGACGATCTTGTTTTGCAGGTAGATGCCCCGATAGCCCAGGTGATAGGCTGCGGTCGCAAGGATCAACGGCAGAAGGCTCGGAAGGAAGTAAACAGCCGGGAAGCTATCCTTAAACCGCGCCAGGAACCAGGAAAAATAGAAATAGAAGACAGACGCGCCCCGGCGCCCGGTCTCCCCCACATCCGGGAGCATGGCCAGGACGGCTAAAACAAGCCCGGGGATCTGACTTACGACAGCGGCGATCAGCGGTTTCCATCTCTGATAGCTGATATGACCGTACAGGACTTGGTTGTAATCCCGCTGTCCGATGCGCCAGCTGTGGATATAAACAAAGATAACATAAAACAGAAAACACGCGATGGTCACACACACGGTATGCAGTCCTTCGCCGGGAACGATCCCAAGGAGCTGAAGGTTTTCCACCAGGACGTAAACGATCAGAGTGATCAGGACATTCACGATATGGGCAAAGAAGATACGGCAGGCGAAACGGAAGGTGGTGGTCTTGCCGGAATCTTCTACTCTTCTTTTAAACATGGCAGTCCTCCGGGCGCTTTGATGCCCGCATTATAGCATATCCGGTTGCAAATTTCAAAAAATGTTATATAATATCTGTAAGATTGCAAGTTGTTTTGGAAGGGAATGATTGAAATGGATATCAGTAAGCTGCGGGAAGAAGCGTTGGAAGCCGGTTTCACCCTGGCGGAGCCGCTCAGGATCGAAACGATCCGCCTCCGCGAGGAGGTGCGGGAGATGTGCGCGGTCAACAAGTGCCATGCGTACAACACGAATTGGAGCTGCCCTCCCGGCTGCGGCACGGTGGAGGAATGTCAGGAGCGGGTCAACAGGTATGAGACCGGCCTGATCGTGGAGACCACCGGGCAGCTGGAGGACGATTTTGACTTTGAGACCATGCAGGAGACCTCCAGGATCCACTCCGAGCATTTCGTGGAATTCCTGAAGAAGCTTCGCAAGGAGCATCGGGAGCTGGATGTCCTGCCGCTGGGTACCGGAGAGTGCATGAACTGCGGAAAATGTACATATCCGGACGCTCCCTGCCGCTTCCCTGATCTCATGAGCAGCCCCATGGAGGGATACGGCATGGTCATCAGCGATGTATGCAAGGACAACGGGATCCTTTATAATCATGGCCGCGGCACCCTCACTTATGTGGGCTGCTATCTCTTCCGTGAGGTGAAAGAATGACTGTGACCTTCCGTCCCTCCGGTCTCCTCTTCGAGGCCAGAGAGGGTATGACCATCATGGATGCCATCCACTTCAACGAACTGCTGTTTGACGCGCCCTGCGGCGGCAACGGGACCTGCAAAAAGTGCAAGGTGACCATCACGGACGCACAAGGGACCCGAGAGGTCCTGGCCTGCCAGACAAAGATCACGGGCGACATGACCGTGGACCTTTCCCGCAAGGACGAAGGGCATCGAATCCTCATGGGCGGCATCACCCGAGAGGTGGCCAAGACGCCTGCGCTGAACGTCTATACCCTGGACGTCCCCAAGCCCAGCACCGCAGATCTGCGGGACTGTTGGCTGCGGCTGGCGGAGACGCTTTCCTGCGCCAGCGGCATTCCGGCAGCCGAGTATCGGCCGAATCTCCGGGTGATCTCCAAGCTTTACAATACGCTGGAATCCAACGGGTACCGGGTGGACGCCATCGTCTGCGGCGGTGAGATCCTGGATGTGGCGGAGGTCGGCGCTCCGGTGCTGGGCTTGGCCTATGATATCGGGACCACCACCGTTGCCTGCTATTTTGTGGATCTTCGCAGCGGGGAGGAGATCGGACAGGCCAGCCTTCTGAATCCCCAGACGACCTACGGCGGCGACGTGATCATGCGGGTGAAATACTGCGTGGAAAATGGGCTGGACGGTCCTACGGGGGATATCCGCAAGGCGCTGAACAAGCTTGCCGCCCAGTGTGCCGGAGCCGCCGGGAAGAAAATGAAGGACGTCTATCTCATCACCGTGGTCGGCAACACCTGCATGCACCATCTTTTCATGGGCATCTCCCCCGCTTCCCTGGCCTATGCGCCTTATACCCCTGCGGTGGCGGAGCCCATTCAATGCGCCGCCTCGGATTACGGATTTACGGTAAATCCTTCGGCAAAGCTCTACATGCTCCCCAATATCGCCGGCTTTGTGGGAGCCGATACGGTTGGCGCAGCCCTGGCTGCCTCTATGGATGAGAAGGAAGAGATCACGCTCCTGATCGATATCGGCACCAACGGCGAAATGGTCCTGGGCACCAAGGAGCGCCTGTTTGCCTGTTCCACCGCGGCCGGACCAGCCTTTGAAGGCGCTTTGATCACTTGCGGCATGCGCGGCGCGGAGGGCGCGATCGACCATGTGAGTCTGGAAAACGGTGAATACAAGTACAGTGTCATTGGAGGCGGGAAGCCCATCGGTATCTGCGGCAGCGGCCTTATCGATCTGATCAGCGAGCTCGTGCGCGTCGGGCTCGTGGAGTCTGCCGGACGGCTGATCTCTCCGGAGGAAGCGGAGACACCGGAGGCGAAAAAGCTGAGTGAGCGATTGATCGAGTTTGAGGGGCAGCGAGCCTTCCTGCTGGCTGACGCAGAGAAATCCGGAAGCGGGGACACTCTGGTGTTTACCCAAAAGGATGTGCGGGAGGTCCAGCTTGCCAAGGGCGCCATGGCCGCCGGCATCCAGATGATGTGCCGACGCCTGGGCATTCAGACCGACGACATTCGATCGGTGTTGATCGCCGGGGCTTTCGGAAGCTACATGTCCCCTGCCAGTGCCTGCGGCATCGGTCTTATCCCCCCGGAGCTGGAGGAAAAGGTCACGGCAATCGGCAATGCGGCGGGACAGGGAGCTCGGCTCTGCGTCCTGAGCATAGACGAGTACAAACGCGCCGCCGTGCTCTCCAGGCAGGTGGAGTACCTTGAGCTTGCGGCGGACCCCGCGTTTCAGGACGTTTTCGTGGATGAGCTTGAGTTTCCCGGCGAGCAGGAAGACTGAGGGCTTCAGAGCATGAATAACATCCGAAGCCTTCGGGAGGAGCGGGGCATCCGGCAGGAAGACCTGGGAAAGGCCCTGTTTTTAGGCTCCTCTGCCATCTCCGCATTGGAGAACGGAAAGCGCGTCCTGACAGAGGACGTGATTATCCGTCTCTGCAACTACTTCAACGTATCTGCGGATTATCTTCTGGGACGCAGCAGGATCCGAAAGAACACTCCGGACATCTCCGAGGAAGAATTGGAAATGGTCGCCGCTTATCGCAGGGCGGACAGCCGTACCCAAGGGATCGTGGACCTGGCCCTCTCTGCCTTTCCCCCGGAATCCGCGGAACCGCAGCCTCTTCGGAATAAATAACAGACCGGCCAACAATTTGTGAGATGCTCTTCGGAAAAGCTTCCGAAGAGCATCTCATCACCTTATCCGGCCTTTGCGGTCGTTGATCCTGTCATGCCTGCGCGCCTTGCGCTGCGGCTTCGCGATAGGTCTCAAAGCTCTGGATCGTATCGGGGGGGAAGAATTCGTCGACCGGGAAGCGGATCCGCTTGAAAAGCTCGTAGGGATCATCTCCAGTTCCTACCGTACTCCCCTTCTCAGGGAGGCAGTAGTCGTAGGCGGGGATCAGAAGCTGGGAATCCCGCTCCAGTCGGATCATACTGAACTGCCCCAGGGTCACGAAAACTCTCTTGATATCTCCGGTAAAGACGAGTCCCTCCGGGAAAGCCCCCTTGATGAAATCCGGGATCTCCTTTTGATCCAGTTCCGCAGGGGCTGTTTCGCTGACTTCCGCAAGGCGGATGTTCAGGATGATGGGGTCAACAGCATCTACAGACGCCAACAAAGCGGACTATAAACAACAGGGGCCCGGCTGCCTCAATTCTCCGATCTCGGCTCCAGGCATACGACAGAGGAATAATAGAGGGAAATCAGAGTGCAGGCCAGCAAAGCGCCGCCGATGATGTCCGTCAGCCAATGCGCGCCGGAGGCCAGTCTGGCCAGGATCGTTCCGACGATAAGAACACAGGGAAGGATGTCCAATAAAAGCAGCAGACCTTTCTTCCCTTTCAACATCCGATGGAATTGGATCATAGCGGAACCCAGGATGACTATCACAAGCAAGGTGTGGGAGGAAGGGTAAGAAGCCTCCAACTCGTTTTCCAGAAGGATCGGCCGATAATTGATGATGATATGATCAAACAGCACATACAGAATGACCGTGATGACGAAAAGCACCCCCATCAGCAGGATGCCGCGATCTACCTTCCAAAGGCTTTTTCTTTGAATGAGCTGCACAAAACCCGTGAATACGAAGCCCAGAGCGATCAGGATGGCTACATATCCCAGGTATTCCGCCAGCTTGAACAAAAACATATTCGTGCCAAAAAAGGAAAAGACCGCTCCGTTGATCGCGGCAAAACCCACAGTGCTGCCCTCCGGGCCGATGGGCTGAACGTCCACCCGTTTCACCAGCAGGGTGAACAGAACGAACAATACAAACAG
>JAEEGL016516587.1_pt1 | contig 11242 bp, 7 predicted proteins | sample 9134231 | NCBI WGS metagenome assembly JAEEGL01 (sample SAMN16246548, study PRJNA631951) | gut metagenome | biome: gut microbiome; feature: rumen; material: fiber-attached | host: Bos | place: Iran: Karaj | collected 2018-10
CACCCACGGTGGCAACCTGCCCGATGCCGTAGGTATCCCCGAGGACCAGCTGCGCAAGGCTGCCAAGAGCGCAGTCTGCAAGAGCAACATCGACAGCGATAGCCGTCTGGCCTTCACCGCTGCCGTGCGCAAGGTCTTTGTTGAGAAGCCCGGCGAGTTTGACCCCCGCAAGTACTGCAGTCCCGCTCGCGGCGAGATGTCCAAGCTGTACAAGCACAAAATCATTGAGGTGCTGGGTAGCGACGGTAAGGCCGAGTAATGCCAAAAGCACAGAATCCTGGATAACAGGATGGAAAAGATATAGAGACGCAAAAAATTGCGTCTCTATTATTTTGTTCATTATTAGGAATTTAGCATTAAAAAGATAATTTAGAGATAAAAATATTTTCAAAAAAATTTGGTCGGTATATAAATCGGTATTACCTTTGCACCGCTTTACGAAACAATTCCTGTTTCGGCAAGTGCGTTCGGGGTGTAGCTCAGTCCGGTTAGAGTACGCGTCTGGGGGGCGTGGGGTCGCTAGTTCGAATCTAGTCACCCCGACATCGCAAAAGGTGCTGATAATCATTGATTATCGGCACTTTTTTAATTTCCGGGTTGACGGTATGAAATGGTGTATAACGTTTTATTCAAGTAGATATGATGAAAAATCGAGTTGCTTTTTTGATGCTGGCTTTACTGGTGACGTTTACAGTAGCTGCACAATCGTGGCTTGGCGGTGATATCTCGATGATGACTGCCAATGCCCACAATGGCGTGATTTACAAGGACTCATGCGGCGTGACAGTAGATCCATATGACCTGTTCAGGCAACAGGGCTGGAACATGATGCGCGTGCGCCTGTTTGTGGATCCACAGCATGCACCTGGCGCTCATCATGACCAGGGCGTGTGTCAAGATCTGGACTATGTAATTGATCTGTGCAGGACTATTAAAGCACGCGGTTTTGAGGTCATGCTCGATTTCCATTATAGTGACACATGGGCCGACCCAGCCAAGCAATTCACGCCCAAACGATGGGAAGGACTGGATGCCAAAACCTTGGCTGACAGTATCTACCACTATACCCGCTACTGTCTGCTGGCACTCAAGGCAGCCGGCGTTGTGCCTGCAACGATTCAGGTGGGCAATGAAATCACCTTTGGCATGGATTGGCCCGTGGGACGTGTTGACCCTATGAAACCGGACAACTGGGATGTGTTTACCCATTTGCTCAAGGCTGGCTGTAAAGCCTGCCGTGAGGTGTGCCCAAATTCGGGCATCATCATCCATACCGAGAAGGCTGGGGTGTGGGAAATGACGCGCAATTACTATGACCGCCTGGCGGTGGCTGGCGTGGACTATGACATAATCGGTTTGAGTTATTACCCCATGTGGCATGGCACAATACCCAATCTTGGCATTACGCTCGACTCGTTGGCTGTGCGCTATCCCGACAAACCCGTGATGATGGTTGAGGCAGCCTATTACTACCTGCACGACGGCGTGAACCGTGGTGAAGAGGATTTTACTTATTGTCTGCACGGAACCATCGAGGGACAACGTGAATTTACTGCCCAGCTAGTCAAGGAACTGAATCGTCACGACAATGTGACCGGCCTGTTCTGGTGGTACCCTGAAGAGAATCTTTACGGTACCCGATTTGAGGGTAGCGGTTGGGGACTGCACAGGGGACTGTTCAACAACGCCAATGGACAGGCCTTGCCTGCCATGTATGAGATGAGCAAATTCAAGCGATAATTGATTACACACCCAGCAGGTCACGCAGGATATCAAGGGCGGCGATGACGTCATCCGGAGTGATTGTCTGGTCGATGCTATAATCGCCGATGGCGTTGAGCAGGGTGCAGGTGATTTCACCGTTGCGACTCTTCTTGTCGTGACGCATGAGGTCAAGCAGTTCGTTGTAATCGTCGCAGGTGAACGGGAAATCGCGATAATTGTCGCGCACAAAGTTTCCTAAAAGATGAACATCTTCGCTGGGGAATTTCAAAAGCATGTGAGACAGGACGGCCTCAGTGACCAAACCCCATGCTACGGCAAAGCCATGAGGCACGGGCTGGTTGCGTTTCATCGCCCCACTTTCAAACGCATGGCCAATGGTGTGCCCCAGATTGAGCGCCTTGCGCTCGCCTTGCTCATTGGGATCGCGCGTGACAATATCAGTTTTTACCTGTACCGAGCGACGTAATCTTTCCAGCAGATTGTTGTGATTGATGGGTGCTGAAAAATCATGGTTCAGCAGCCGCAGGAATTCGTCGCGGTCACTGAGCATGGCGTGTTTAAGCACCTCGGCAAAGCCCGACTTCATTTCCTGTAGGGGCAACGTGTCAAAAAAGCAAGTTGAGATGATGACGTCACTAGCAGGAGCAAAAGCACCGATTTCGTTTTTCAGACTGCCATAATTGATGCCAGTTTTACCGCCCACGGCTGCATCTACAGCACCCAGCAGGGTAGTGGGCACATTGATGAACCTCACGCCGCGTTTGAACGTTGTTGCTGCAAATCCTCCCAGGTCGGTCACCATCCCTCCTCCCAAATTGATAACCAGTGAGTTGCGCGTCACCCTCATTTCCTCCATCTGGTTCCACACATGGGTGACGGTCTCCAGTGTCTTGTGCTGGTCTCCGGCGGGGATGGTGATGAGGTGTTGGGGTGGGGCTGGCAGCAGTCGTGCCGTGTTGATGTCGGCTATCCACACCGTGATGTTGTGGCCGCCCTGGGCTATGATTTGCCCGATGGCGGCCATAACATTGTTGGTGAAGATGAGGTTCTGCCCCATATTGATTGGTTTAGGCCTTGACAACTGTCAGTGCCAAGAGCAATGAAGGCAGTGCGGCGGCCAGCTCGTCCATGTTCTTATAGACGAGGTCGGCACCCGCTTTGTAAAGGTTTTTCTCAGGGATGGGCCCCGTGGTCACACCGATAGTGAAGCATCCGGCAGCATGGGCGGCCTGTGCGCCCAGGGGAGCATTCTCGATAACGATGCATTGGTTGGGTTTCTTGTTGGCTTTGGCCATCGCCTTGAGGTAGGGCTCAGGGTTGGGCTTGCCCTTGCGCACGTCATGCCCGGTAATCTTTACCTCGCCAAACAGTTGGGGAAAGTCTTTCTCGATGCGCTCCAGGATGGTATCTTGCTGTGAACCAGTCACCAGGACACGATCCACGCCAGCATCCTTGAGGGTCTGCAGCACGCGCGGGGCACCAGGCATTACGGGAGCCTCGCCCAGTTCCCTGAAGTAGCGCGTCTTCACGCCATACAGGGCGTGCGCTTCGTCATCGGTGATGTTTTTGCCGGCACCGGTTTTGAATTTCATCTTGATGATTTCGCTGCCGGTCATGCCCTCCAGTTCATAGAACTCGTCGCGGGTGCACTTGATGCCGTTCTTTTTCATGAGTTTCACCCATGCTTGGGTGTGGTACTTCATTGAATCATAGAGTATGCCGTCGCAATCGATGAGTGCGGCGCTGATGTCTAATGCCTTTTGTCCGGTATATTTTAAGTACTCGGCTATTGTTTGTTGTAAGGTCATTGGTATAAAAGTTATATGTTATTAATGTTTTATCTCACAGTAATGTGCAGGCATCCCGACTTGCGTTCAAAGATGGCATAGCACCGGCCCCGTTTGCGGAAGTCCTGCACGACCTCGGCCAGGATGTTCTTCAGGTCTTCGAGCGAGACGACCATGGTGGGATCGAGGCAGTCGAATCTCACCCAACTGATGTCGAAGGTGGTGCCGTATTGGTGACAGGAATTCTCGGTCGCCGAGCGGTTGCGGCGCATGAGTTGGGATACACTGTATTTAGTGCGCGTGACGCTGGTCACCTTGATGCGGTAATCCTTGCCGCCGCGTTTTTTTATCGAATCCTGAAAAGCGTAGCCGATTTCCTTGAGCAGCTGTGCCGCTTTGGGGACGAGATAAGGCACCGAAGCCGTGAGGTCATCGAGCATATAGGCATCACAAGAAAAAATTCTGATCAATGGCCTGTTAATGCAGTAGGCATCCCTAAGGCTAGACACGGGTTGGAAACCGTTTTTCTCGGCAGCAACAAGCTGGAGGGCATTGCTGTCGTTGAAGATTTCCTTGAGCGGACGTTGCTCGATATAGGTGGGCAGGCGGTGTATCTCGGCATTGGCGATAAAGCCCATGCTGTCACCGGTAATGCTGCGATTGATAGGCATGGCTGGCGGTGCCTTGTAGTCCCATGCCGTGGTATCTTGTTGCTCCTTGTTGCCGTGTCCACACGAGGTGGCACTTGCCAGTGCAAGGCCTATTATCAGCAGTAGCGGCAGCAGACGCAATAGGTTTCGGTTCATCTAATATATCATAGAAACCACATAATTGTGGTTGAAGTTTCACGTTTCAGCAAGCAAAGATACACATAAATAATGAAAAAACCACTCCTGTAAGCACCAAATTTCGGTGATTTTTTGTAATATTGCACCTTCAAAATGATGGAATCAAGTAAATACAGCGTGCTTTTCGTGTGTCTGGGGAATATATGTCGTTCTCCGGCTGCCCAGGCGGTGATGCAACGCATGGTGGACGAGCGGGGCTTGAGAGACCGCTTTTTCATCGACTCGGCGGGAATTGGAGGCTGGCACATCGGTGACCTGCCCGACAAGCGCATGCGTGTGCATGCCCGCCCCCGTGGCTATGAGTTGACTCATCATGCCCGCAAGGCGCGTCCCGCTGATTTTGAGGACTTTGACCTCATTGTGGGTATGGATGCTACCAATGTGGATGACCTGTGTCAAATAGCCGCTACTCCTGAGCAGGAACGAAAAGTGGTAATGATGGGTAACTACATCCGCCAATACCCCAACTATGACTATGTGCCAGATCCCTACTACGAAGGCAGCGAGGGCTTTGAGCTCGTGCTTGACCTGCTGGAGGATGCCTGTGACAACCTGTTGAACCGAATTATAGAACAAAACAATATAACAAAATGAAGAAAATCAAGTTATTAATGCTCATGATGAGTGCAATGGCCGCATTGACGATGAGCGCACAATCACCCATCGCTGTGGATTGGAACATGGGGCAAAACAACACTGGGGCGAACAACTACAGTTCCCGCTTTGTTATCAAGAATGTTTCCAAGCAGCCGCTTGCTGGAGATTGGGAGTTCTTTTTCAACCAGTTCTCGCGTTCGGTGAGGCTTCCTGCAGGCTGTCCTGTGGACATTGCCGAGGTATCCACGACCTATTACCGCCTCAGGCCCAATGCCAACTATAAGCCGCTGGCTGCTGGCGATTCGCTGGTGGTGGACATGGTGATGGAAGGCACGTTCGTCAACAAGAATTATGCGCCTGCCGGTGGCCATGTGGTGCTGAAAGGTGACATGACAAAGCCAATCGCTGTCAACATCAAGCGCGCTCCGCTTGACAAGCCCGGACAGTGGCGTGACCACAAGGCTTATCCCGATGGCAACTACATGTATGCCTACAACGAAGCCATAAACGGCTTTGGGGACGGCTACACGGGTAATGACTACGACATCTTCCCTGCTCCCAAGCAGGTGGATATCGAGGACGGCTTTACCCAGGTGGGCAGTCTGGTGAGCATCAAGACCGGAAAATGGTTCCAGTGGGGCGGATATCGTCGTGCCAAGGCGTTGCTGACCGATGAACTGAAGAAGCGTGGCATATATGTTTCCAGCGGACAAAAGACCGTCATCGAGTTGCTGCTCGACAAGAAGATGAGCACCAACGGCGAATTCTACAGCCTGCGAGTGCATGACGGCAAAATCATCATTCATGGCGTCACCCAGGCCGCACTGATGAACGGCGCCAAGACGCTTATCGCTGCGCTGGACCATAGCAAGGGAAATCGCCTGCAGAATTGCTTTGTTATTGACTGGCCTGACTTTGGTTACCGTGGCATGATGATTGACATTGCCCGCAATCACGTCATCACCCCAGCCAATTTCAAGCGCGTGATAGATCTCTTGGCTTATTACAAGCTCAATACCATCCAGTTCCACTTCACCGATGATGAGGGATGGCGACTGGAAATTCCCGGTTTTCCCGAACTCACACAGGTGGCCGCTCGCCGTGGCGCCACGCTCGACGAGAAGGGCTATCTGGCACAGATTTTTGATGGCAATGGCAACCCCGATGACCTGTCACAGTGCGCTAATGGCTATTTCACCCGCGCCGAATTCATCGACCTGTTGAAATATGCCCGCTCGCGTGGTGTGCGCATCATTCCCGAAATCGAGACGCCGGGCCATGCCCGCGCAGCCATCGTGGCAATGAAGAATCGCGCCATGAACAATCCCGGTGCCGAGCAGTTCCGCCTGTGGGACGACAACAACAAGAGTGCTTTTACCTCGGCCCAGGGCTATCACGACAATATCCTTAACGTTGCCAGTGATGATGTTTACCGCTTTATCGACCGCATTGTTGAGGAGCTGCAGAAGATGTACAAAGAGGCTGGTCTGAAGCTCGAAATCGTCCATCTGGGTGGTGACGAGGTACCCGCCAATGCCTGGGCCCAGAGCCCTGACGTGCAGGCACTCATGCAGCGCGAGGGCCTCAAGACTCAGCACGAGGTGAGTGAATACTACATCAAGCGCATCAGCGACTTGCTCACCGCCCGCAAGATCCGTATCGAGGGTTGGCAGGAAGTGGCACTTGACCATAAGCCTGAATTCAATGCCGTGATGACTCCCCGTGTGGCTGGTGTAAACGCATGGAGCACCGTGGGATCGCGTAGCGATGTGCCTTACCGCTTAGCCAATGATGGCTATCCCGTCATCCTGTCCAACGTGACCAACTTCTATATGGACATGGGCTACAGCTGGCACCAGAACGAACAGGGACTGCACTGGGGCGGCAAGGTCGATGAATTTGACGCCTGGAGTGCTCTGCCCGCCAACATCTATGCCAGTGCCCGTACTGCCGTTGACGGCACACCCATCAACATCACGACTGCCGGTGATGGCAAGGCCAAACTTGAGAAACCTGACAACATCATCGGCGTGCAGGCACAGCTGTGGGGCGAAACCTTGCGCAGCTTCGATGAGGTGCAATACATGTTGTTGCCCAAGATGATGGGCGTGAGTGAGCGCGCCTGGACGGCCATGCCCGAGTGGAGCAAGGACTTGACCGATGCCAATGCCTATAACGAGGCACGCCACCAGTACAACCTCAAAATCGGTACCCGCGAATTGCCGTTGCTGCGCAGCATGGGTTTCAACTTCCGCGTTGGACCTCCGGGTATTAAGCTGGTTGACGGCATGTTGCACATCAACACGCAGTACCCCGACGAGATGGTGACCTATACCCTCGACGGCACTGAACCTACCATCGCGTCACCCCGTTGGACTGCACCTGTTCCCGTTAAGACGCAGCCTCAAGTCATCAAAGCCAAGACCTTCTATCTGGGCCACGAGAGCGTGACAACTTACCTGTTCAAATAGGCTTTAGGTTTCATAAAAAAAGACGGGATTCATTGCAACTTTTTGGCGGTGAATCCCGTCTAACAATTGGAAATGTAAACTGATAATAAAGGCGTATTATTATGAAAAAGGTTTTAGTCATTTTGTTTTTTGTGTCTGCTTTGTTGGCTCAAGCCGACGACTTGAGCATGGCGGATATGCAGCGGTTGGACAGCCTGAATAGTTTGATGCAGGCCGTCCAGGCTCAAGTGCATGACGCATTTGGCAAGAAGGATTATACCCGTGTTGCAGAATTGAATTATCGGGCGATTGCCATGGTGGATAGCAATCGGGAATTTTTGATGCCTATCATGGGCGAGCGCCAGTTGCAGTCTATCAAGGGCATGTTCCATTACGATCTGGCGTGTTCCTACTCCCGTCGCAACTTGACCGAAGGGGCCCTTTACCACTTGCAGCAGGCTGTCAGTTCTTATTACAGCGACTGGAAGCACATGCTTGAGGACCATGACCTTGACGCTATCCGCAAGCATGCGAGATTTGATGCGATGGTTGCCGAAGTGAGGGACCATTTTGATTACATGAACATCTTGAAAAATGCTGCCCCCTACATTCTGGATGAATGTGCCGACACTTTGCCCACATTCACTTATCAGTCGCCTGACGATCCCAACCTGCAGCGTGTCAGGGCCTATTTCAACCTTGACAAAGTGGCCGGCAATGGTGATGAAATATCCAGAATCAAGAATGTCATGACCTATATTCACAACCTCATCGAGCATGATGGACAGCATGGCAATCCCGAACACATCAACGCGATAGACATGGCCGAAGCCTGCAAGGACGGCCGCCGAGGGCTGAATTGCCGAGGACTCGCCATCCTGCTGAATGAATGCTACCTGGCGATGGGTATTCCCTCGCGTTACGTGACCTGTATGCCTAAGGAATACATCAGTGACTGCCATGTTATCAATGCGGTATGGTCCAACCAACTCGGCAAGTGGTTGTGGATTGACCCAAGCTTTAATGCCTGGGTGACCGACAAGAAGGGTAACATGTTGAGTATTCAGGAAGTGCGTGATAACTTGCGTAATGGTATTCCTGTGAAACTGAACAAGGATGCCAACTGGAATAACCGCGAGAAACAAACCACCGAACATTACCTGTATAACTATATGGCCAAGAACCTCTACTATGTCGTCGTCTCGCTTAACCAGGAATTTGGAGTCGAGGACAAAGCCATTCCCAATCAGTCGCATGATGTGCAACTGTTGCCGCCTGGCTATACCCCCGACCGCAATCCTCATAAAGGCTTCACTACCAACGATGACCAGTGGTTCTGGCAAGCACCGCAATAAACCGCGGCACAGCTTCTAAAGACAAACAATAACGCCATCAAGTCAGGGAACTCATCATTGATGTGGGTTCCCTGATGTTTTTGTAAAAATTATCGAAAATATGTTACCGAATATAAAAATTTTGAATTATGTGTGTTAAAATAGCACATTATATATAAATGATTGAAAAAATCGGTGTATATTTGTAGTTCAATCTATAGCCAACTTTATCATTCAAAATAACTAAATATCAAAACCCATTAAACAATGAGAAAACAGTTACTATTGCTGCTGCTGTTAAGCCTCTTGTCGCTGCCGGGCCTGGCCCGCGTGGTGACAGGCGTGGTGACGCAGTCGAGCGACGGCGAGCCGATTATCGGCGCGTCGGTCAAGGTGCACGGCACAACGCGTGGCACGGCGACCGACTTTGACGGCCGTTTCTCGATCGAGGCTAACGACGGCGACGTGCTCGAAGTGAGCTACGTGGGCATGAATCCCAAGAGCGTGAAGATTGGCTCGGGTCAGACCGTGGTCAATATCGCCCTTGACGACAATGCCCAGATGCTGGGAGAGGTCGTGGTGACCGCTATGGGCCAAACCCAAGAGAAAAAGAAACTGAACTTTGCTGTTCAGTCCCTTGACGAGGAGCAGGTAACCGCTGGCGGTTCTGCCAACTTTGCCAACACGTTGCAGGGCAAGATTGCCGGTTTGCAGGTGAGCACCGGCGGTAGTTCGCCCAACTCCTCGACCCAAGTGATTATCCGCGCCATCTCGTCGATGAACAACTCGCAGAGCAATGAGCCGTTGCTCATTGTTGACGGCATGGCCATTCGTGGCGGTGCATCAACGTTGGCCGACATGAACCCCAACGACATCGAGAACATCACGGTGTTGAAGGGTGCTGCCGCATCGGCGCTTTATGGCCAGGAGGGTGCCAACGGTGTCATCATGATTACTACCAAGAATGGTGGCAAGAATGGCGAAGTGACCGTCACCGCCTCGGCAACGCTGGAGCTGAACGTGCCTGCCCGTCTTCCTAAAATCCAGAGCACTTTTATTCCTGGTGCCAAGGGTATGTACAAGGAGAACATGGGCAGTGGTGGCTGGGGCCCCTATCTGAGCGAGAATGATACCTATTACAATAACCTGAAGGACTTCCTCAAAACGGGTATCCTGCAAAAGTATGATGTGAGCGTAAGCGGCGGTACTGAGAAATTCTCATCCTATGCCTCGATCTCCTACAGCGACAACCAGGGTATCGTTCCCAAGGATTACCGCACGCAGATCAATGCGTTGATCAAGGGCATCTTCAAGCCCAGCGACAAAGTGACGCTGCAGTTGAGTGCCAATTTCCTGAACCGCAAGTCCCGCGGCTTTGGCAACTCGATGTCCACGATCTATAACTGGGGTATCAACAAGGACATGAGCAACTACCGCACCCTGGAGGGACATGTGAACTGGTGGGCCTACTATGACCACTGGGAGAACCTGCTCGACACTGAGCGCATCAATGGTGCCGTTTCTCCCTACTACGGCCGCTATATGGACTGGAGTCTTACCGAGGGCAACCGCTTCATCATCAATGGTCAGATCAGTTATGAGCCTATCAAGAACCTGGTGTTCACGGGAAAGATGGGCTATGACAAGGGCTACTCGATGTACGACTCCTACAGCATCCCTCGCATCTATGAGGGCGACTTGGAGAATCCCAATGACGAGAGGGTACAGGAAAAACTGAGTGATATCCAGAGCCGTTATGGTTCCTACAGTTTTCAGCCTTCCCGCAGCGCTCTGCTCAACATGCAGTTCCTGGCAAGCTATCAGCATACTTTTGCCAAGGACTACACGGTGAGCGCATTGTATGGTCTGGAATACAAGGAGGTCAAAGGCCTTGAATCGTCAATTTATAATGAGCACTTCCAGTTGGGCGGTGAGTTCTACAGCTTTAACAACACCGACTTCACGGATGCTATTCCCGGAATGCTCAGTGCCAACCGTCCCACATTGTACCACTCGAGGTACAACAAGTATGGCCACTTTGGCGAATTGCGTTTTGACTACAAGGGTATGGCACAACTGTCGATAACAGGCCGTATGGATGGTTCGTCAGCCTTCAAGCAGGCGACAAAGACCAACTACTTCTACCCCTCGGTAACAGCAGGTGTTATCTTCAGCGAACTGTTCCACTTGACCAACGACTGGTTCAGCTACGGCAAGTTGCGTGGCAACTGGGCCAAGGTGGGTAAGGACAGTCCCCGCTACCTGTTTACCGATACCTACAAACAATGGATTCTCTTCCCCGACGGTGGCTATGGCGTGGATCCTACCGTTTCACGTGCCGTTGACCTGGAGCCCGAGATGACCAAGTCGTGGGAGATTGGCGCCGACCTGCGTTTCTTCCGCAACTGGACCCGCTTGGATATCGCCTATTACTCGACCACGGTCGATAACCAGATTGTGACCGTGCGCGTGTCGCCCGCCTCGGGTGTGATTCTCCAGAC
>JAEEGL016860446.1_pt1 | contig 11242 bp, 12 predicted proteins | sample 9134231 | NCBI WGS metagenome assembly JAEEGL01 (sample SAMN16246548, study PRJNA631951) | gut metagenome | biome: gut microbiome; feature: rumen; material: fiber-attached | host: Bos | place: Iran: Karaj | collected 2018-10
AAAAGCTATTTTAAACGGGTAAGGCGACGGATGATGACGATTACAGAATCCATACGCGCAAGAAGAAGCGTGCGCACGTTCTCCGGAGATCCCCTGCGTCCGGAGGATACGCAAAAGATTATGGCGTTTGCCGATACGGCGGAGAATCCGTACGGAATTCCGATCACGTGGATGCTGCTGGACGCGAAAAAAACCGGACTGTCCAGCCCGGTGATTGTCGGGGCGGATACGTTCATCGCGGGCAAAATGCACCGCGCTCCGCACGCAGAGGAGGCGTTCGGGTATTCGTTTGAGCGGATCGTGCTCTTTGCCGAGTCCATAGGCGTCGGCACTACGTGGATTGCCGGAACGATGGATCGTTCCGCATTTGAAAAAGCGGTCGCTCTGCGCAGCGGCGAGGTAATGCCCTGCGTCAGCCCGCTCGGCTATCCCGCGGAAAAGATGTCCGTGCGCGAAAGTCTGATGCGCAAAGGCGTGAAAGCAGACAGCCGTCTCCCGTTCTCCGAGCTGTTTTTCGACGGTTCGTTTGATCGGCCGCTCACAGCGGAGCGCGCCGGAAAATGGCAGAAAGCGCTCGAAGCAGTCCGGCTCGCGCCGTCCGCCGTAAACAAGCAGCCCTGGCGCGCCGTCGTCTGCGGCGACCGGGTACACCTCTATGAAAAGCGCGGCGCCGCGCGCGCCAAAGGCGAATGGGACGTCCAGAAGATCGATCTGGGAATCGCCCTGTGCCACTTCGCGCTGACCGCGGAGGAATGCGGTATTCCGGTTTCGTTCCGGCAGGAGGAGCCCGAGCTTGCGCTGCCCGCAAACACGGCGTACATCGCGACCTACGCAATCGAGTAACGAGGAAGAGAGGCGTTCCTGTCTTGAACATTCAACGGTATATGACACACGGCGTCGTGCGGGTCGTGACGGACGCGCTGCGCGCTACGGCATCAAATGAACGAGAGCGCGCTTTCATGCGCACCTTCGCCAAGGTGTCCCGCGCCGCATCCAAAAAGCGGTACGCCGCAGAGCGAGCCGGCGAACACGTTCCGCCGTTCCTGATCGCCAGCATCACCAGCTCCTGCAATCTGCACTGCGCGGGCTGTTATTCGCGCAGCAACAACGCATGCTGCGATGCAAAGCCTGTCGATCAGTTGACCGCAGAGGAATGGAACCGTATCTTTTGTGAAGCGGAAGAGCTGGGCATCAGCTTTATCCTGCTTGCGGGCGGCGAACCCATGCTGCGGTACGACGTGCTGAAGGAGGCGGCGAAGCACAGTGGGATCCTGTTCCCGATCTTTACGAACGGAACGTATCTTCACGAGCAATATCTGGATTTTCTGGACTCGAACCGCAACCTGCTGCCGATCATCAGTATCGAGGGCAACGAAGCGGTTACGGACGCGCGCCGCGGCGACGGCGTGTACCAAAAGGTGACGCAGGCCATGCAGAGCATACGCGACCGCGGCATGATTTTCGGCGCATCCGTGACGGTAACGACGGAAAACATCGACGAGGTTTACTCGGACGCCTTTCTGGATTCGCTGTCTGCGCTCGGCTGCAAGGCAGTCATTTACGTCGAGTACGTGCCCGTGACCGAGGAGAGCCGACACTTGGCGCCGACGGAGCCGGAGCAGAAACGGATGCGCAAAGCCGTTCGGCGGCTCCGCCGCGCAAGAAGGAACATGGTGTTCATCGCGTTCCCCGGAGACGAAAAAAGCTCGGGCGGGTGCGTTGCCGCGGGCAGAGGCTTTTTCCACATCAATTCCCACGGCGGCGCAGAGCCGTGCCCGTTTTCGCCGTATTCGGACAGCAACGTCCGCGACACGTCGCTGCGGGAGGCGCTGCAATCGCCTCTGTTCCGCGCATTGCAGACCGGCGGTCTGCTCAAGGACGATCACGTCGGCGGCTGCACGCTGTATATGAACCGAGATAAGGTCGAAGCGATCGTGAACGGAACCGCATAAGAAATCCCATAAAAACTATACCATGCAGATTTCTGCCCGCGTGCGGGACAGATAAAGCAACAGCGGAGCGAGGCAAGTCCCCGCTCCGCTTTTGTATACCCGGAAATCTTTACTTTTGAAGATAATGCGTGAAGAACCGTTGAAGCTTATCAAACGGGACGGCGTCTTTTCCGCCGCCGTCATACAGGTCGGTATGCACCGCATCCGGCAGGATCAGCAGCTCTTTGTTGCCCGCATACGGACTGTCCTTCACCATATCGGCATAGGCGTCACGGCTGAAGTAGCAGGAGTGCGCCTTTTCGCCGTGCACGAGCAGCACCGCCGAGCGGATCTCGCTGCTGTACTGCAGGATCGGCTGGTTGACGAAGGATTCGCAGCCGATGACGTTCCATCCGCCGTTGGAATTGAGCGAGCGCGGATGGTAGCCGCGGGGCGTTTTGTAATAGTCGTAGTAGTCCTTGACGAAGAAAGGCGCGTCCTCGGGAAGCGGGTCGACCACGCCGCCGCCGAGCTTGTATTCGCCTGCCTTCAGATCCGCAAGGCGCTGCGCGCACATGGCGGCTTTCGCCTGATAGCGCGCTTCCTCGCTGTCTGCGGAATCAAAATAACCCTTCGCATTGACGCGCGTCATGTCGTACATGGTCATAGCCGCCGTGGCCTTGATGCGCGTATCGAGCGCCGCGGCGTTGATCGCCATGCCGCCCCAGCCGCAGATGCCGATGATGCCGACGCGGTCTGCATCGACTCGTTCATGCAGCGACAGGAAATCGACCGCCGCCATAAAGTCCTCGGTGTTGACGTCGGGCGAAGCCATATACCGCACGTTGCCGCCGCTCTCGCCCGTGAAAGACGGATCAAACGCGAGCGTCAGGAATCCGCGCTCCGCCATCGTCTGCGCGTAAAGCCCCGCGCACTGCTCCTTGACCGCGCCGAACGGGCCGCTGACCGCGATCGCCGGAAGCCTGCCCGCCGCAACTTTCGGCACGTACAGATCCGCCGCCAGCGTGATGCCGTAGCGGTTGACGAACGTCACTTTGCTGTGGTCGACTTTCTCGCTCTTCGGAAACGTCTTGTCCCACTCCCGGGTGAGAGTCAGATCCTCTTTGAACACGTTATTTCAACTCCTTTCCGAACCGGTATGCGCACGCCTGCGCTTCGCTGTCGTCCGACGCCTCGCCTGGCGAGGTGATCCCGCCGCAAAACAGGGAGCCGGCAAGCTCTGCTTTCTCAAAGCAGTCGACCCATCCCTGCAGACCGGCGACGGCTTTTTCGGGGACTTCATCCTCGTTCTCCGCCGCAACGGACAGCATATACACCTTGCGGAATCTGTAGTCCGAAGGGTACAGGGGGTTGAGTCGGTCAAGCAGCGTTTTCATCTGTCCGCACATTTCATAGTAATAGATCGGCGTAACGAACACGAGTGTGTCCGCATTTTTCACCTTCTCTGCGATTTCAACCGCATCGTCACGCAAAACGCACCTCTGTGTTTTCTGGCAGGACAGGCAGCCGATACAGAAGCGAAGCTCCTTCCCCTTGAGTGAGATCAGCTCCGTGTCGTGTCCGGCGTCCTGCGCACCCTGAACGAGGCGCTGCGCCAGAACGTCCGAATTGCTTTTTGCCCGCAGGCTGGTTGTAATGACGAGTATTTTGCTCATTTTTCGTTCCTCCGTTTATTGCATGGTAATCGTAATCGTTACGTTTCCGTTCGACAGCAGCTCCGCCATTTCCGCAGCGGTTCTGTCCGTCACTCTGCCCAGACGCGTGTACGCCCACGTATTCGATCCGTAGAACACGACCATCTGGTCGCCGGAGTAAAGCACGACGTCTCCGGCACTCGTCGTGATGCGCGAATCGCTGCGCGGCAGAGGCGTGCCGATGGAACCGACCTGCTCAAAGCCGCCATACATGGACATCCCGATCGTGAGCGGCGCATCCCGGACGAGCGCTCGCAGCGCATCCACCGACTCGTTGTCCTCCCACTGCACCGCGACAGGCGTATCCCCGATCTGCATCGTCATCTGCTCTTCCTCCTCTGCCGTTTGCAGCGTCACGTCGTAGCCGCCCGCCAGATAGCGGGACGTTTGCGCGGCGTCCTTCAGCGTTACCTCTGCGTCCGCATCCACGTCGGCAGCCTTCTCGTCGATCTGCACGTTCCAGCCGTCCGCCAGATAGCGCAGCGTCAACACCACGTCGCGCAGATTGACGACGCCGTTTCCGTCCGCATCTCCCGCAACGCGCCGTGCGGCGACCGCAGAGATCGAATCGCCTGCGATCAGCACACAGCAGAGCGTGATCCAGAGAATCGCTTTTTTCATGATTCTGCCTCCTGCGTAACGGGTTCGATCGTCTTGATGGTTCTTGCGGGCACCCCGCCGACTACCGTGTTGGGCGCAACGTCTTTGGTCACCACGGCGCCTGCCGCCACTACCGCTCCGTCCCCGATCGTCACACCGGGCAGAACGGTGCAGTTCGCGCCGATCCAGACACGCGACCCGATCCGCACGGGCGCCGGATGCAGATTCGCCCGCTTTTCAGGCTGCATATCGTGGTTGAGCGTGGCGATGACCGTCTTGGGGCCGATCAGCGCATAGTCGCCGATCGTGATCCCGCCCTGATCCTGAAACTGACAGCCCGCGTTGATGAACACGCCCTTTCCGATCCGGATATTCTTGCCGCAGTCGGTGTAGAACGGCGGAAACAAACCGAGATCGTCGCCGACGCCGCCGTTCGTCAATTCCCGCATCAGCGCGCGCAGCTCCTCCGGAGTGTGGTAAAAACCGTTGATCTCCGCCGTGATCCGCAGCGCTTGCTGGGAGAGCTCGTGCATTTTACGGTGCGTTTCGCTGTTCGCGGTAACTTCCGCCTGCGAACGCATGGCATCCAGAAATTCCGAAAGCTCCATATTTTTCCCCTTTCGTTTTCTGATACCAGTATACGCGCACTCTTTCCTATAATCAAATACTTGTTTTCTATACTCTCCTATGCTATAATTGAATAGTAAAAGACAAGGAGGTACGCAAATGGATATCCGAACCATGCAGTACTATTTAGCCGTCGTGCGCGAGGGAACGATCTCCGCTGCGGCGCAGGCGCTGCACGTTGCACAGCCGTCGCTGTCCAGACAGATGAAAGAACTGGAGCAGGAGTTGGGCGCAGCGCTGTTTGTGCGCGGGAACCGCCGGATCACGCTGACGGAAGAGGGCATTATCCTGCGCAGACGCGCCGAGGAAATGGTGCAGCTGATGCAGCTGACGCAGGAAGAGATCGCGCAGGTCAAAAACCACATTTCCGGCTCGGTACGCATCGGCGCGGGCGAGTCGACGTCCTTCCATTACCTGTCCCGCACGGCGAGCCGTCTGTCCATGGAGCACCCGGATATCCGTTTCCACATCACCAGCGGCGACACGCAGGATCTGATGGATGAGCTGACGGACGGTCTGATCGACTTTGCCGTCATTTTCACCGAAGTCGACCACAACCTGTATCAGTCCATCACGCTGCCGATCCACGACCGGTTCGGCGTTTTGATGCCGAAAGCGCATCCGCTCGCAGAGCGAGAAACCGTGCGCATCCGCGACCTGAAGGGCTATCCCGTGATCCTGTCCAGAGCACACGCCGCTGTGATCTCCGGCACGAAGGACTTCTCCGGCCTTGAAGTGGCCGCAACGTACAATCTGATCTACAACGCCTCTCTGCTTGTTGAGGACGGTCTCGGACTTGCCGTCGCCTTCGACGGACTGATCAACTGCACGGAAAACAGCGCGCTGACCTTTCGGCCGCTGGTACCGGAGATCCCTGCGACCGGCAAACTGATCTGGAAAAAGTATCAGACGTTTTCTCCGGCGGCGCGATTGTTCATCGAGCACGTGCGTGAACAGTTCTGACGCAGAGCGCAGCAGAACACAGCCTGCCGTCAGATGCGTTTTTCCGGTTCGTTTTTCAGCACGGCCGCAAACTCCACGGAACGTCCGTCTGCGCTGCGTGCGCTGATCGTCCCGTGGTGCGCCTCGCAGATCGTTTTCGCCATCGACAGACCGATCCCGAATCCGCCTTTCGCGCTGCTGCGCGATTTGTCCGCGCGGTAAAATCGGTCGAACAGCTTGTCGAGTTCGGCCGTGTCCAGATCGTCGCACTCGTTTTTTGTGCGGATTTGAATGCCTTTCTTTTCTTTTTCCAGATAAAACCCGATCGGCGAACCTTCGGACGCATACTTCACGGCGTTGTCGAGCAGCACGGACACAAGCTGCCGCACGGCGTATTCATCGCCGGTGAAGCGAATGTCCGGCTCAATCCGTATCTCCAGCGCGTGACCGTTCTGCTGCGCGAAGTCCGCAAACGACTCCGCCGTCTCGCGCAGCGCATCGCTGACGTTGAACGCAGCCGCATGAAACGTGTTTTCATCCTCGTTCAGCTTGGACAGCGTGACCAGAGAATTGACCAGATCCGTCAGCTTTTCGGTCTGCGCTGCGGCCTTGTCGATCCACTTCTGCCTGCCGACCTCCATCTCCAGCACGCGCAGGCTGGTGCGGATGACCGTGATGGGCGTCTTGAGCTCGTGACTCGCGTCCGTGATGAACTGCTTCTGCCGTTGATCGCTTTCGATGACCGGCGCCATCGCCTTTTTGGAAAACAGCACGATCAGCACGCTGATCAGCGCAATGCAGAAAACCGTCGCCAGAACGGATACGAGCAGCACGGTTTTGACGGCGCCGATCTGTTCGTAATCATTCAGGAACACCGCCTCAAAGCTGCCGTCCGACGTCTGCGTGATCCTGTATTTATAGCCGTCCGTATATCCGTCGCCTTCGTCCTGTTTCAGCGCGAAAGCAAGATAGCTCTGTACGTCGCCGTCGTCCTGCACGGCGGCAATCTTGTCCAGATCTGCACGCAGCAGCTCGCCATCCGCCGAATAATACAGCACGAAAAAGCGTGTCGAAAACGGCGTTTCCTCATTGAAGCGGCGAGGCATGGGGCGCGCGGTCTCCCCTGCCTGCGGCGCTGCGGGACGCCCGTCCTTGAAGTCGGGCATCCGTCCGTGGTTGTCGGAGATCATCTCGATCGTATCGTTCAGATGCGCGTCGACAGACAGGAAATAGGCGACGTTGACCGCGGCGCACAGCAGCACCATGACGGACGCGACCGCCGCGATGGAGATGCGGATAAACTTCTTTCGCAGTTGTCTGATCATTTTTCTGTCTCCATGATGTAGCCCAGACCGCGGTTTACGTGAATCGAGACCGTCGATCCGAGCGACGCTAATTTTTTGCGCAGATTGGAAATGTGTACCCAGACCACGTTGATCTCCGCGTCCGAGTCCCAACCCCAGACGCGCTCCATGATCTTGTCCGCGGACAGGATCGTTTTCGGCGAACGCAGAAACAGCTCCATGACCTGAAACTCTCTGCCGCTCAGCCGCACAGATTTGCCCGTGCCGCAGGAAAGCACGTCGCTCTCCGGATTCAGGGACAGATCGCCGAAGGTCAGCACGGACGGTTTGTAGTCCGTTCGCCGGCGCAGCATGGCGCGCACGCGGCTGAGCAGTTCGTCCGGCTCAAACGGCTTCGGCAGATAGTCGTCCGCACCCGCGTCAAAGCCCGTGATACGGTCGTCCTTCTGCGCCTTGGCGGTGAGCATCATGATCGGTACGCCGCATCCGTCCGCACGCAGCCGACGCAGCACCTCTACGCCGTCCATCTTCGGCATCATGACGTCGAGAATGATCGCATCGTAGTCGTCCGCTCCGGCATATTCGTATGCCGACAGGCCGTCGTTCACCGCGTCTACCGTGAATTTATTGTGTTCAAAGAAAACCGTCAGCGCCTCCGCAAGGTCAGCCTCGTCTTCCGCAATCAGCAACCGCATACTCGCACCGTTCCTTTCATCTGTTCTGCAATTCAGTATACTACACCCGGACAGGGACAATCAAGTTTTTTACAGCGAATCCTTTTCGGCGGTTTTTCCGCACACGATGTTCAGATTGCCGTTCCGCACGCGCAGTTCGTCCAGAAACGCCTTGGGGATCTCCGCGCCGTTCAGGATGATCCTGTATTGAAGCTCGAACAGCGTACCCATGTTGGACGTTTTGACCTTTTCGAGTGTCGCCGACTTTGTGTACGTGTTGAACAGATCGTCAAACAGGCCGTCATAGTCCAGGCTTTCCGGAATGGTGATCTTGAGCGTACGTTCCGCGCTGTTCTGCTCGCCGAACCGCAGCGCCTGCAAAAGAAGCAGGACCGCAGCCAGCACCGCGAAGGATACGACGGCGAGAGACACGTATCCCATGCCCGTCGCAAGCCCGACAGCCATCGCCAGGAAGATCGCGCCGATCTCCCGCGCAGAGCCTGCCGCAGAACGAAAACGTACCAGCGAGAACGCGCCCGCCACGGCGACGCCTGCGCCGATGTTGCCGTTGACGAGCATGATGACGACCTGTACGATCGTCGGCAGAATGGCGAGCGTCAGGGCAAAGCTCTGCGACGTGCGGTTCCGGAACGTCGAAACGAGCGCCGTCAGAATGCCGAGCACGAGCGATACGGCCGTGCAGAGAAAAAACGTCGATACGGTGATCTGTCCGTCGATGACGGAGGTAAAATGAAGAATAGAGTCAAGCACTTAAATACATCTCCTTTGTATACAAGCTTTTGTTGCCGTTCAGAATGTGTGCGCGGTAGCATTCTCCGTATTTGGAGAAGGACACGGAGCGGATCCCGTATTCCGTCAGCAGGTGCGTCAGCCAGAGCGGACATGCGCCGGGGATCTTGATCTCCATGAGGATATCGTCCGTTTGCAGGATCGGCGCGCCGTCGTCGCCCGCCATCAGATCGAGCCGGTCGAGCCGATAACGCATGTTCCGATCGAACGTGATCCGCAGCGCGCTGTTCTCCGTTCCCTGAAACGCCTGCCGGTCGTACGCAATGAAAACCTTCGGCGACGAACGGTGAAACTGCTGGAAATATTCGATCTCCCTCTGGATCTGACTCTGCGTGCCTGTCGGCCGTACGCCGTGCAGCAGCATTTGCGCCGCACGGGGCGTGGACGTGATCCGTCTTTTGTAGACGACGCCGTCAAACTTTTTCTTCAGCTCCACGAACACCGCGTCGTCTGCCGCCGGAACGCCGTAACTGCGTACGCGCAGTTTTTCCTTATATACCGGCTTCTCGATGGATGCGCGGATGAGCCTGTAGTCGTCCGTGTCGTAATACAGATTACAGATCGTATATTCCCCGTACGCGTCCGCGCGGACATACGGCGCCAGGCTTTGCCGGAACGCGGTATACTGCTGCGGCGTGAGGAAATACTTCTTTTCGACCCGCTCGAAGCAGGTGATGATCGGTGTACTGCTCATGGTATCGCCTCCCTTTGCTGCCCTCAGTGTACAACAGGCACCTAAAGACAACCTAAAGATATTTTTCCTTTTTCTTTAAGTTCCCTTTAGCTTGCCGCAATATAATACAGGCACAGGCACGGGAGCCGATCCCGGAACGCCGGATCCATATCACGACAGGAGGTATTACCTATGAAAAGAACCATGACCATCGTATCCGCACTTCTTGCGGCGCTGCTTATACTATTTCTATTTGCATCGTGCGGAACCGAACAGAAAGCCGCGCAGACGCCGGCAGACGAAAGCACGGCGGATACCGCAAAGCCGGCAGAAGCGCCGCAGAGCGTACAGGTCGACGAAGCCGGCGCAACCGTCATCACGCTGAACGGAAACGAAACGAGCGTTTCCGGGGACGGCGCCGCAGTGAACGGGTCGGACGTGCTGATTCAAAGCGGCGGCACGTATACCGTACGCGGTACGTCGGCTGACAGCCGGATCGTCGTGGATGCTGCCGACGCGGACGTGACGCTTGTGCTGGACGGCGCGCAGATCACGTCCGCGCAGTCGAGCGCAATCTACGTGTACAGTGCCGGACAGGCGACGGTGTATGCGAAAGAAGGCACGCAGAGCAGTCTTACGGACGGCGAGAACTATGCGTATACCGATGCGTATGCATCCGAAGCTGACGAAGAGCCGAACGCCTGCCTGTACTCGAAGGCGGATCTGATCCTCGCCGGCAGCGGCGAGCTCACGGTCAACGGCCGGGCAAACAACGGCGTGACGGGCAACGACACGCTGCAGATCACCGATCTGACGCTGACGGTCAACGCCGCGAACAACGGCGTGACGGGCAAAGACAGTCTGACGATTCAAGGCGCAGATTTGACCGTGACCGCCGGCGGCGACGGAATACGCGCAACGAACGATCAAGATGAATCGCTCGGCACGGTCACGGTCAATCAGGCCGCGCTGACCATCACTGCCGTTGAAGACGGCATACAGGCGCAGACCGCACTTTCGCTCACAGATACGACCGCCTCCGTTACGACAGGCGGCGGCAGCGGCGCGACGATCGGTGAAAACGACAGCGCAAAGGGGATCAAAGCCGGTACGGACGTCACCGTCAGCGGCGGCAGTTATACGCTCGACTGTGCGGACGACGCCGTTCACGCGGATGCAACCATAACGATCCGCAGCGGCAGCCTGACCGCAGAAACCGGCGACGACGCGATCCACGCGGAAAACGAAGTCATCGTTGAAGGCGGCGAGCTGACGCTCACGGGACACGAAGGCATCGAAGGAACGCTGATCACGATCAACGACGGCAAGATCGTCATCCATGCAACCGACGACGGCATCAATGCCGCGCAGAAAACGGACGGCGTGGCGCCGACGGTCACGATCAACGGCGGTACGATCGAAATTGAAATGGGACAAGGCGACACGGACGGCATCGACGCCAACGGCGACATCCGCATCAACGACGGCACGATCCGTATCACGGCACAGTCGGCGTTCGACTACGACGGCAAGGGCGAGCTCAACGGCGGCGAGGTCTACGTCAACGGAGAAAAGGTCACGGCCCTGACCAACCAGTTCGGCGGCATGGGCGGCGGCAGAATGGACAACATGTTCGGCGGCAACAGCGGCAGCCGCCCGCAGCGTCCGGATACAGAGAACGCGCCCGACGGCGGCTTCCCGTTTGACGGCGCACGCAGCGCTCGCACAAATCCGACCGCTGCTTAAGACCGCGCAGCCGTAATGAACGGCGTCACCGGCCGCAGATGAACGTGGCTCCCGGCAGCATTGAACGCGCTGTCGGGAGTCACTTCGTCGTTCATACCCGACAGCTATGCCGGTATGCGTCAAAACGTGGATTTTTCGCGCCTGCCGTTGCGAAAGCGGATGCGGTGTGGTATAATCGAACCGTAATATCGGATTTGATAAGGAGTTTTACCCATGAAAG
>JAEEGL017189743.1_pt1 | contig 11242 bp, 7 predicted proteins | sample 9134231 | NCBI WGS metagenome assembly JAEEGL01 (sample SAMN16246548, study PRJNA631951) | gut metagenome | biome: gut microbiome; feature: rumen; material: fiber-attached | host: Bos | place: Iran: Karaj | collected 2018-10
TAGATGCAAGAAGGAATAAATATTTCACAAACTATAATATTACAGCTACTGAAAGTAATGGGACATTTGTAGCCGTAACCAGATATCAGAACAAAACAATAACATTAAGGAGTTCTGTAACAGGAAGACCCGAAATCAGTGACGATTTTACTTATCAAGCTGATTAAAAATTTTAATTATAAAAAACAAGGTAAATATTTTTATATTTACCTTGTTTTTTTTATTGAATTTGTATTTTTTCTCGTTGGCATTTATGTTTTTTTATGTTAAAATATAAAAATGAAGCCTTTTGATATTCCAAAAGCATACCAAAGTATAGTAAAAAAACTTATTCAAATAGCAAAAGATAATAATTTTATCATTTATGCTGTTGGTGGTTTTGTTAGGGATATCATTCTTAACAGAGACCCTAATGATTTGGATATAATGGTTGAAGGAGAAAATGCCGGTATTGAATTTTCTAAACTTGTTGCCGGAAAATTAAATATTCACCCACCTATTACGTTTGAAAAATTTGCAACATCAAAACTTCTTATAGATGATAAAGAAATAGAATTTATCATGCCAAGAAAAGAATATTATACTGAAAATTCAAGAAATCCAAAAACAGAAATAGGAACATTGGAACAAGATGCCTTAAGACGAGATTTTACGGTTAATGCATTATTTTTAAGATTAAATGATTTCACTTTATTAGATTTAACGAAAAAAGGGATAGATGATATTAAAGATAAAATTATACGAGTTACCGATGAATCGGCATCCGACTTAATATTTGAACAAGATCCGTTAAGAATATTAAGAGCTGTTCGACAATCTTTTCAATTAAATTTTTCTATAGAACCAAAAACATACCAAAGCATGAAAAATAAGGCTGCAAGAATAAACATCGTTTCAGGTGAAAGAATCGCAGAAGAAATAAATAAAATATTATTGCTGAAAAAGCCTTCACAAGCTTTTGATATGCTTGACGATATAGGACTACTTAATATTTTATTTCCGGAATTGAAACAAACTCAAAATATAGAACAGCCCAAGTTATATCATGATAAAGATGTTTATAATCATACTATGGAAGTTTTGGATAAAATAGAAGCAAACTTATTACTAAGAATAACAGCTTTGTTTCACGATATAGGAAAGGTTCAAACAAAATCGGAAAACAATGGTAAAATTTCCTTTATAAATCATGAAACAATAAGCTCAAATTTAACTAAACAAATTTTAATTAGATTAAAATATCCGATGGAATTTATAAAAAAAGTTTGTTTTTTAATAGAAAATCATATGTATCCTAAAATGTACAATTCCGATTGGAAAGATGCTTCTGTTAGAAGATTTGTAAATAAAATAGGAGATAATATAGAAAACATAAAATTATTAAATATTGCCGATACTAAAAATTTTAATTGTGAACTTTTTGACAGAGTAAATAATTTAAAACAAAAAAATATGCTTATTCCGAGAGAAGAATTGTTCAATGGCAATGAACTGATAAATATTTTTAACAAACCCGCAGGAAAATGGATAAACGAAGTAAAAGAATATATAAGAAATCTACAATTTGATAATCCTAAAGTAACAAAAGAAGAAGTATTAGAAAAATTAAAAAAATATTGAAAATACAACAGATATAATGGTATAATAAAAAGAAACTTTTACGAGTATAAAACATGGAAAACAATGAAAATCTTGAACAAGAAACTTTAGAACAACAAGAAAGCAAACCAAAAACTTATGATGTTGCCGGTTTGATAATAGGAGCGGTAGTAGGTATTCTTCTTTCAATAATAGGAGTGGTTGATATTTTAATGGGAATTATAACCGGAATGTTTTTTGGATTGGTAATAGGTACTTTTATAAAGAAAAAATAACATTATTTGGAGATAGCAATGGTAATTGATTATCAAAAAAGTGTAAAACTTTTTATAAAGAAGTTAATTGAAGATTTTGAGTTTTATCCCGAAAAGTATTCTATAAGTTTTCATCAAATTATAAGTCGACAACAGAAAAAAGATTTCGATAGATTAATAGAATTATACACTTCAAATATTGCATATAACCCTACAAATGCCTCAGCATACTACAACAGAGGTCTTATTTATAATAAAAAATCATCTTATAAACAAGCTTTAAACGATTTTACAAAAGCAATAGAATTAGATCAGAATTTTACTTTTGCATTTATCGCCAGAGGAGAAACTTATGTTTATCTGAAAGAATATGAATTATCCGACAACGATTTTAAAAAAGCAATGGAATTAAACAATCAAAACCCGACAATATACACAAGTTTAGGTAGTATTAGAAGAATGCAATTTCGTTTCGATGAAGCAATAGAATATTTTAATAAGGCAATAGAACTGAACGATAATATAGAATCTGCTTTTTATGGTAGAGCAATGGCTTACAGAGGTTTAAAAGATTATCAAAATGCCATAAAAGATTTCACAAAAGCAATAGAGTTAAATCCTAACGACAGTTACGCTTTTTGTAACAGAGGTATCACTTATTCAAATCTTGAATCTTTAGATGAAGCTTTAAAAGATTTCGATGAAGCATTAAAATTGAAACCCGAAGATGTTTTTGTTTTAAACAACAAAGGTCTTGTTCACAGGAAGAAATTAGAAGAAGATATTGCAGAAAAAACATTTAAAGCTGCTATAGAAAAAATGCCGGAAGATTGTTATGCATACTATAATTTAGGAAATTTAAACAGAGAATTAGGAATAGAAGATAAAGCAATAAAACTTTATTGTGAAGCTATCGATTTAGATTATTCTTTTATACCGTCTTACATTGCTAAAGCAAATATGTTTATACAAAAAAATGATTTAAGGCAAGCAGATGAGGATATAAGACAAGCAATAGAATTTATGCCTCAAAGTTCTATCTGCTATACGATGTTTGGCTATATAAAATTTTTATCACAAGATTATAAATCTGCCGTAGAAAATTTTAAATTTGCAATCAATAACGATATTAATAACACTCCGGAATTACTTTATTTTTGTGCATTATCTTATTTCTATCTTGAAGATTATTTGGCAGCAGAAAAGTTTTTCACAAAAGCTATAAATTTATCTTTTGAATCAATAGAAGCTTTGTTTTCCAGAGCTTTTTGTTTATTTAAACTAAAACAATACAACGAAGCAATTACTTGCTTTGGTGAAGTATTAGAAAAAGACAATTCTTTTATAGATGCATATTTTTACAGAGGAGTTTCTTATATTAACGAACAAAAATATGAAAATGCTTATAATGATTTCGAAGAAACAATAAATAATGAGTATTTACCTGGTGAAAGTAATTTCTATATGGGACTTTGTAATTTAAATGATAAAAAATACAAAGAAGCATTAAACAACTTTAATTCTGCTGTATCAAATGGTTATACGGAAATAGAAGTTTTAAAAAACAGAGCAAAAATTCTAAATGAATTAGGCAAATATGAAAAAGCTTTGGATGATTGTGATGAAGTTATAAAAACAAATAACGATGATCTTGATTCTCTTATTTTAAGAGCACAAGTCTACGCTAATTTAAGTATGTTTGATGATGCGGATCAGGATATTTCTAAAGTATTAACTTTATCTCCTAACAATCAAGAAGCTTTGTTTTTAAAGGTTAAATTAACCTTCTTACAACAAAAATATAATGAGGTTATTGAACGTTCCACTCAAATCTTAAGTAATTCATACAATTTTGAAATATTACAATTAAGAGCACAATCTTATGAAAAATTAGGCCTATTACAAAAAGCTTGCGAAGATTATACACAAATAATACTTAACACTAAAGACAATATAACGTTCTATGTAAAAAGAATTGCCATATACATACAAATGAAAGATTATCAAAATGCATTGGAAGATATAGATTATGTATTAATGAATGATGAAAATAACATAAATGCTTATTTTTACAGGGGAATAATATATAGAGATAAAGGAGAGTTAATAGATGCATTAAAGAATTATGATATTGCTTTAAAATTAATGTCTAAAAACGAAATAACGGACATAAATATAAAAACATTGGAAACAGATAAATATTTTTATAATGACAAAGAACATTTCAGTAACATATCAAGACAAAATATATCTGTTAAACAAGAAGAATTTATAGAAGAGAATAAGACAGAAAATATTGAATTAAAAAAAGAACAAGTTATTGAAGATTCTACAGAAGAAAATCTTTTAAACAACAATACAGAAACCGTTGAATCTCAACAACCCAATGTTGATAGCAACATTGTACATGAAGAAAACATCAAAACAGAAGATATTATAAAAACTGATACTATTGAAGAGCTTAACATTGCAATAGAAAATGATAATACTAACGGGACGTACTATCAAAAAAGAGCAGATATGTATCTTGAACAGGAAAAGTTTGAAGATGCAATAAAAGATTATGACTTAGCGATTAAATATTTAGAAAACAAAAATACAAATCTATTCATCAATAAAAGTAAAGCATGTTTAAAACTAAACAAAGAAACTGATGCTATAGATGCTATAAGTGAAGCAATAAAATTAGATGAAACAAATGCTGATTTATATTATGATAGAGCAATGTTATATCAGAAAAAAGGAAATGACATTGATTTCCTAAAAAATATAAATTTAGCTTTAGATTATGAACCGGAATATAAAAAAGCATATATTGCAAGAGTACATTATTATGTAAACAACTCAAGATTTGAAGAAGCATATAAAGATGCTATGGCTGTTCCCGATTTCACAAGAGATATTGATAACAAATATTTATTAGCAACAATAACATTCAACTTAGAAAAATATTCGGAAACAATATCGTTGTTAACTGATGTTTATGATATAAAGCAAAACGAAAAACAAATTGATTACTATTTCGGAATAAGTTTTGCAAACATGAAAAATTATGACAATGCAATTAAATATTTAACAAAATCATTAAATAAAAATGTTAAAGATGAAAAGCTTTATTATCTTTTAGCATTATCTTACTTTAATCAAGGAAACTTTAAATTAGGTTTTGATTATATTAATAAAGCTATAATTTTAAATTCGACGGATTATAAGTTTTATTGGTTAAAAGCAAAATTCTATATTAATCTTAACAATGTTAATCTTGCTTTGCAAAATTTTGATAAGGCTATAAAAATCAATTCTAAAGATAAAAGCTTATTAATGGAAAAAATCGATATTTTAGAAAAAGAAGGAAATGATAAACAGCTTGTAGAAGAATATTCAGGCTTAATATCTCTATATAAAGATGATGGACAACTTTATTATAAAAGAGGTTTGATATACAAAAAATTAAATAAAAACACCGATGCACAAAAAGACTTTTTGAAAGCAAAAGAATTAGGTATTGATGTTAAAGATTTAATTGTAACCGAAACTACAAAGAAAGAAAACATAGAAGTAAAAGAAGTTCAAACTCAGAAACAAATTCTTGATAAAAAAGAAGAAACTATCGTTCAAAAAGAACAAGACTTAAAACAAAATGATAAACCAATTAATCCTATATCTCCGATAAAAGAAACACAAAAACCGGAGTTAAAAGAACAAATTAAACCAAAAGAAGAAAAGATAATAGTTAATCCGCAAGCCAGTATGATATATCTAAACAGAGGAAATATAAATTTTCAAAAACGCAAGTATAAAGAGGCTTTAGAAGATTTGGCAAAAGCTGTAAAGTTTAATCCTATGGATGCTCAAATATTTTTGTTAAGAGCTGAAGTTTACATTCAAAGCCAGGATATTGGTTCTGCTATAAATGATTTTATTAAAGTGACGGAAATATCTCCTAAAGCAGTTTTTGCTTATGTTAAACTCGGTGATATATACAGAGAACAACATAAAATTGAAGAAAGCAAATCTTATTATAAAAAAGCAATAGAAGTAAACAATAAAAATGCCGGAGCATATTACGGATATGCTAAATTATGTGAAATGGAAGGTAATAAAGAGTTGGCAATTAATAATTATCAAACTGCAGCAGGACTTGATATAAAATTATCAAAAGAATGTAATATGAAAATTTCTCAGTTAAAAGCTTAGTTATGTTAAAAAAAATTATAACTCTATCAACATTATTTATAATTTTTGTTGTGAGTTCTTATGCCACGTCGTATAATTCAAGCACGATAATTAATGCTGTAAGGCAAAATGATATATCCGTCGTTAGAGAGTGCTTACTAAAAGGTATAAGTCCTAATACTCAAGATAACACCGGATATCCGATTTTACTTACAGCAATAAGTATGGGTTTTTCTGATATTGCGTGTATGCTCATAAGAAACGGTGCTAATGTTAATGTTGCTTATAATATGGGAATGAATTCTTTAATGCTTGCAATTAATAAGAATATGGATGAAGTTGCAAAAATGTTAATAGATCATAATGTAGATTTGAATGTTAAATTACCAAATGGAATGACAGCTCTTATGATGGCCTCTGAAAAAGGAATGATAGATATAGTTAAAAGTATGGTTAAAAAAAATGTAGATATAAACGCAAAAAATAAAGATGGCGTTACAGCTTCCGTTATTGCAATGAAAAACGGTTATAACGAAATTGTTAAATTTTTTAATAAGGCGGGAACAATACCGGGAACATTAGGAGAATCTATTCTTACTTCCAATATCCGTTTAGCCGAAAGATTTATTGCTTATGGTTCGGAAATAGATGAAAAAGGTGTTCAGGGGAAAACACCTTTAATAATTGCTTTCGATAGTAATGATTATGATATGGCAGCTTTTTTAATATCAAAAGGAGCTGATATAAATGCAAGTGACGATAACGGAATTACGCCTCTAATATCTGCATGTGCAGCCAATAACATAGATTTAGTACAACTTGCCTTTACAACAGGTGCAAACATTAATGTAGCGGATTTAAATGGTGTTACTCCGTTAATGTATGCAATATATAAATCCAATTATGATATAGCAAGTTTATTGGTTAAATATAAAGCCGATGTTAATATTTGTGATAATAATGGTGTAACGCCTCTAAGTATCGCTGTAAGAATGGGAAATCTGAGAATTACACATTTGCTTATAAAAAACGGAGCTTTAGTGAATTTTAAAGATGAGAATAATATAAGATTGTTAAATATTGCTGTTGATACAAACAATTTAAATATGGTTTCTTTTTTGATAGACAATGGTGCAAGAGTTAACGGAAAAGATATGTACGGAAAAACACCTTTAATAATAGCAGCATCGAAAGGTTATTTCGATATAGCAAAAAAACTCTTAGATAGCGGCGCAAGAATCCATTCAAGTGATAATGAAGGCTTTACCGCTTTAGATTATGCAAAGATGAATAAAGATTATAGTATGGTAGAGTTGTTAAGAAGCAGAAAAAAATAAATTTAAGGATATAGTATCATGTTAAAAAATTGGCTTTCTTTTCTTTTTTTGGATAAAGAAATTAAAGAAGATGTTTCTTTTTTAAAAAAAACAGATGCTTTCAAAATGTTTACAATATGGCAATTAAAAAAAATAACAACAATTTTATATAAGAGAACTTACTCGAAAAACGAATTCGTTTATAAAAAAGGTGAACCTGCGAAAATGGTTTGCTTGCTTAAAAGCGGAAAAATAGAATTGTTTGACGGAAAAAACAAATTTATTGTAGAAACAAACAAAATTTTCGGTGAAAGATCTTTGTTATGTGCAAACGATTTCTATTTAAAAGATGCACGAGCAACTGAAAAAAGTGAAGTGTATATAATTCATAAAGAAGATTTAGAAAACATTATGGAAAAAGATACAAGTATAGGTTTTAAAATAGTTAAATCCCTGCTTGAAAAGATTTACGATAAGGCATAATTTTATGAAAGAAAAAAATGCGGGAATAACAAAAGCTTTTGTTATAGCATTATTGTTTTTATTGTTTATATTATTGTTTTTGTATGTATCCAGAGATATTTTAGCTCCGTTTATAATATCAGCTTTCTTAGCATATTTGATATCTCCATTAGTAAAACAATTTATGTTTTTCGGTATTAAAAGATGGGTTGCAGTAGCCATAGTCATTTTATTGTTTTGTTCGGTAATGGTGTTTGTTATTAGTGTTATAATTCCAATAATAATAGACGATATTAATATAATAATAAAGAAAATGCCGGAGTATAAATTGTATTTACAAAATTTATGGGCAAACAAAAAATCTTCATTTGATAATCTTATCCCGTTTTTAAACAAGTATAATATTATGGAAACATTAACAGAAAAAGCGACAGCGTTTTTAACGAGTGAAGCATCAAAAGTTCCTAAATATATTACCGGTATGATATCCACAATATCAATTATATGTTTGGTCCCGATAATAACTTTTTTTATGCTTTTAGGGTACGACAAACTTCCGAGATCCATAATCCAAACGATTCCCGCAAAATATGTAGAATTATTTATATCCTTACAACATGAATTGGACTCTGTTTTGGGCGGATATATCAGAGGACAAATAATAGAAGTTTGTTTTATAGCTACAGCTTCTTCAATTGTATTATCTATTTTAGGCATAAATTATGCTTTTCTTATAGGAATAATTGCGGGATTATGTAATTTGATTCCTTATTTAGGACCTGCCATAGGTCTTGTTTTAGGCGTAGTTGTTGCCGGATTACAGTTTCATTCTTTAATTCCTATAATAGAAGTTGCTGCATCATTTTTAATAATACAACAATTAGACAATAATATCGTTCAACCTATAGTTATAGGTCAAAGTGTAAATTTAAGTCCGGTAACTATGATGTTTGCTTTACTTGCGGGAGCAAATGCTTTCGGACTTATAGGAATGTTTTTAGCCGTACCTGCATTTGCTTTGTTTAAAAATGTTTGTATTATGATGATAAACAGATATAAACAAATTTATTAATAAAGGATAAAATTATGGAAAATTATGTAAGACCTTTTTCATTGTTCACAGAGCAAGACATTTATCTTTTTAAAGAAGGAAGCCATTTTCAACTTTATAATTTATTGGGAGCACATCAAGTAAATTATGAAGATAAAGATGGTGTTTATTTTGCTGTTTGGGCACCTAATGCAAAACATGTTTCGGTTATAGGCGATTTTAATTATTGGGACAAATATTCTCATCCTTTAAACCCCAGAGGAGATTCTTCCGGCATATGGGAAGGTTTTATTCCTTATTTAAAGCAAGGTGATACATATAAATATTTCATAGTATCTAATTTTAACAATTATTCTGTTGAAAAAGCAGATCCATACGCTTTTCATTGCGAAACGCCTCAAAAAACAGGTTCGAAAGTTTGGGATCTTTCTTACAATTGGAACGATAAAGATTGGATGAATTCCAGATATAAGAAAAACAGCATGAAATCTCCTATGTCTATTTACGAAGTTCATTTAGGTTCTTGGAGAAGGAAACCCGAAGAAAATAACAGAATGTTGTCTTATAGAGAAATAGCTCCTTTACTTAGAGATTATTGCGTTGAAATGAATTTTACACATGTTGAATTTTTGCCTGTAATGGAACATCCTTTTTATGCATCGTGGGGATACCAAACAACAGGATATTTTGCGCCGACAAGCAGATATGGAACTCCGCAGGATTTAATGTATTTAATAGACTTGTTACATCAAGCGGGTATAGGTGTAATTTTGGATTGGGTTCCGTCACATTTTCCTATGGATCAACATGGCTTATCATTTTTTGACGGAACATATTTATATGAACATTCCGACAGAAGATTAGGATTTCATCCCGACTGGAAAAGCGCAATTTTTAATTACGGAAGAAATGAAGTAAAAGATTTCCTAATATCTTCTGCTTTATTTTGGTTAGATAAATACCATGTCGACGGAATAAGAGTAGATGCTGTTGCATCAATGCTTTATCTTGATTATTCAAGAAAAGACGGTGAATGGGTAGCTAACAAGTATGGAGGAAAAGAAAACATTGAAGCAATAGAATTTTTGAAAAGATTAAATCATGTTGTATATGAAAATCACAATGATGTTCAAATGATAGCAGAAGAATCTACAGCATGGCCAATGGTTTCAAAACCTACATATTTGGGTGGGTTGGGATTTGGTTTTAAATGGAATATGGGATGGATGAACGACACATTAAGATATTTTAAAACAGATCCTATATTTAGAAAATACAGACACACAAATTTAACATTTAGTTTACTCTATGCTTTTACGGAACAATTCGTTTTACCTTTTTCTCACGATGAAGTTACACAAGGAAAAGGTTCTCTTATCGGTAAAATGCCGGGAGATGAATGGCAACAATTTGCAAATTTAAGATTGTTAATCGGTTATATGTATGGACATCCGGGGAAAAAGCTTTTGTTTATGGGTGCGGAATTCGGACAGAAAAGAGAATGGTCTCATGATATGAGCTTAGAGTGGCATGTTTTATGTTTTTGGCAACATTCGGGAATGCAAAGATGGGTTAAAGATGTAAATACGGTATATAAAAACGAATTAGCGTTATTTGAAGATGATAACAGTTGGAATGGCTTTGAGTGGATAGATTGTAATGATTCGGAAAATACCGTTTTAAGTTTTTTAAGAAAATCTCCGTCAACAGGAGACACAATAGCATGTATATACAACTTCAATCCTGTTCCGAAATACAACTATAAAGTAGGTGTTACAAAACCGGGATATTGGAAAGAAATTTTAAACAGCGATTCTGAAGCGTATTTCGGAAGCAACATAGGTAACTTGGGGGGAGTAAACGCAAAAGAATATTCTACCCATGCAAGGCCATATACAATAGAAATATCTTTACCGCCGTTGGCAGCAGTATTTTTTAAACATGAAGGCTAAAATTAGAAGATTGGAGGAATAGACGTTCAGATGTATTTATTTATAATTATAGTTTTTTTGTTGTTATCTTTTACAATAAGTTCGGTATCGGATTATCTTAATATAAAGAATCTAAAAGAATCTTTACCAAATGAATTTATAGGTTATTACGACGAAGAAAAGTACAAAAAAGCTCAAAACTATTTAAAAGACAGAACAAAATTTTCTTTTGTTTCTTCTATAACATCTTTAATAATATCAATAATATTCATTTTAATCGGCGGATTTAATTATGTAGATTTATTCGCGAGAAATTTTGGATTTGGAGAAATAATTACAGGTCTTATATTTGTTGTTGTATTGTATTTGTTGCTCCAAATCATACAAATTCCTTTCTCGGCATACAGTACATTCGTTATAGAAGAGAAATATGGATTTAATAAAACAAATATA
>JAEEGL010034869.1_pt1 | contig 11241 bp, 8 predicted proteins | sample 9134231 | NCBI WGS metagenome assembly JAEEGL01 (sample SAMN16246548, study PRJNA631951) | gut metagenome | biome: gut microbiome; feature: rumen; material: fiber-attached | host: Bos | place: Iran: Karaj | collected 2018-10
AAACGGAAGTGAGGCCGAGCTTGTAAAGAAGACCTGTGAGGGAAGGACTAATGCAAGGTTTATAGACTTTCTTCCTGTTGCGGAATACAACAAGCTGATGGACAGCTGTGATGTCGGGATCGTATCGCTGGATATCAGGTTTACGATTCCCAATTATCCGTCGAGAATGCTGTCATATATGGCACTGGCCAAACCAATGATCGCATGTACCGATGAATGCACAGATGTAAGACAGTTACTTACAGAGGATGCAGATTGCGGGTTGTGGTGCAGATCGGATGATGTTGAGGGCTTTTGGGAATGCATCCGTCAAATGCTGGATGATAAGAAACGCAAGGTCATGGGTATGAACGGACATAAATATCTGGAAGAGCATTTCGATGTGAGCAGGAGTGTGGAGCTTCTTGAAACCTACGGCGGACATGTTGAAGAGCTGAAATAGATCATGGACAGGTTTAAGGCAGTCAGCCTCCCGATGCATATGATAAGAGTGAATAAACGATTGGAAATACTTAACGGAGAACGAGGATGTTTAGAGATAAAACACTGTTGATCACAGGAGGTACAGGTTCATTCGGAAATGCGGTGCTCAACAGATTTCTGGAAACAGATATACGGGAGATAAGGATATTCAGCCGTGATGAGAAGAAGCAGGATGATATGCGGCATCTTTATAATAATCCCAAGATAAAGTATTATATAGGAGATGTGAGGAATATACAGAGCGTAAGGGATGCAATGCATGGAGTTGATTACATATTTCATGCCGCTGCGCTTAAGCAGGTTCCTTCGTGTGAATTCTTTCCGATGGAGGCAGTAAGGACCAATGTGATCGGTACAGATAATGTACTGACGGCTGCAATAGAAGCAGGTGTTAAGAAGGTCATATGTCTGTCAACGGATAAGGCGGCGTATCCTGTTAATGCGATGGGTACCAGTAAGGCGATGATGGAGAAGGTCTTTGTGGCCAAATCGAGGACCGTCGATCCCGACAAGACTCTGATATGCGGAACAAGATACGGAAATGTTATGTGCTCAAGAGGTTCGGTCATCCCGCTGTTTATAGAGCAGATAAAAGAGGGGAAGCCGCTTACGGTAACGGAGCCGACAATGACAAGGTTTATCATGAGCCTTGAGGAAGCTGTCGAGCTGGTTGTCTTTGCATTTAAGAATGCCGAAGCCGGAGACATCATGGTTCAGAAGGCTCCGGCATGTACCATAGAGGTGTTGGCGAAGGCAGTTAAAGAACTGTTCAATGCAGACAATGAGATAAAAGTAATAGGTATCCGTCATGGCGAGAAGATGTACGAAACACTTCTTACAAATGAGGAATGTGCAAGAGCGATAGACATGGGGAATTTCTTCCGTGTGCCTGCGGATCAGAGAGATCTTAATTATGATAAGTACTTCAAAGAAGGCAATCAGGAGAGGACAAAGCTTACCGAGTTTAATTCAAACAATACGGAAATACTGAGTATTGGGCAGGTAAAAGAAAAACTGCTTTCGCTGAAATATATAAGAGATGAGATTACTGCATGGAATCCGGAGGACTGAACCATTATAAGATGGTTTGGCAGTAATGAACCGGCAGTTGACACTGAATGATCGGATGGGACTTATTAAGATATGAAAATCCTTGTAACGGGTTCGGGCGGCTTCGTGGGGAGGAACCTTGTAGCCGAACTGAAGAACCGAAAATACAATGACATCTATGAATATGATATAAATACAGATCCCGCAGAGCTTGATGTTTATACGAAAGACTGTGACTTCGTCTTTCATCTGGCAGGTGTAAACCGTCCGAAAAATGAGACCGAATTTATGACAGGGAATTTCGGATTTACAGATACACTTCTTAACAGGCTTAAGGAAAACGGAAACTGTGCTCCGGTTCTTATATCTTCCTCAATACAGGCAGAACTTGACAATCCATACGGAAAGAGCAAGAAGGCCGGAGAAGACAGGATGTTTTCTTATTCCGAAGAGACCGGTAATAAGGTATATGTTTACCGGCTTCCGAATGTGTTTGGAAAGTGGTGCCGCCCCAACTATAACAGTGCGGTCGCAACCTTTTGTAATAACATTGCTGCAGGATTACCGATAAAGGTCAATGATGCGTCTGTGGTAATGAACCTCGTTTACATAGATGATGTGGTAAAAGAGTTCATAAATGCACTTGAAGGAAGGGCAAACATAGTAGGTAAATTCGGAACGGTTCCCGTAGTGCATACGACTACGCTCGGACATATAGTTGAGATCATTACCTCCTTTAAGGAGAACCGCAGGGGACTTGAACTGCCCAAGCTTGATGATGAGCTGGAGCGCAAGCTGTACAGTACTTATTTAAGTTATCTGCCGGAGGATGATTTCTCCTATCCTCTTGATATGCATGTTGATGAGAGAGGTTCATTCACTGAATTCATTCGAACTCCCGACAGGGGACAGGTTTCAGTGAACATAAGCCATCCGGGGATAACCAAGGGAAACCATTGGCATCACAGTAAGAATGAGAAGTTCCTTGTTGTAAAGGGTAAGGGCTGCATAAGCTTCCGCAAATACGGTACGGATAAAGTGATCGATTATCATGTGAACGGTGATAAGCTTACTGTAGTAGACATACCGACCGGCTACACCCATTGTATCACCAATGAAGGTGATGAGGATATGGTGACTGTGATGTGGGCTAATGAAGCTTTTGATCCGGATAAGCCGGATACTTATTACGAGCCCGTGCGATAAGGAAGATAAGGGAAAAGACCATTAGAGGCTAAGAGGAAGAGAACAGTAGAGGATGAGTCATGGATAAACTTAAGCTTATGACTATAGTCGGTACAAGGCCGGAAATAATAAGGTTATCTGCCGTCATTAAATGCGCGGATAAATATTTTGGTCATGTTCTGGTACATACCGGACAGAATTATGATTATACACTTAATCAGATATTTTTTGAAGATCTTAAGCTGAGAGAGCCTGACTATTATCTGGAGTCGGTAGGTTCCAATCTGGGTGAGACGATGGGTAACATCATAGCCAAATCGTATACGCTCATGCAGGAGGTTAAGCCTGATGCACTGCTCATACTCGGAGATACCAATTCAGCTTTATCGGCTATAAGTGCAAAGAGATTAAAGATACCGATCTTTCATATGGAGGCCGGTAACCGCTGTTGGGACTGGAATGTTTCTGAAATGATAAACAGGAAGATTGTGGATCACATCTCTGACATAAACCTTCCTTATACAGAGCATTCGCGAAGATATCTTCTGTCAGAGGGAATCGACGGCAAAACAATGTTTGTTACCGGTTCACCGATGCGTGAGGTTCTTAGGGATCACATGGATGATATATTAAAGAGTGATGTGCTAAGCCGCCTTAATCTTGAAAAGAGAAGATACATACTCGTATCTGCTCACAGGGAAGAAAATATCGATCTTGAAGACAACTTCATGGATCTTATGAATTCAATAAATAATATTGCTGAAAAATATCAGATGCCTGTCATCTATTCAACACATCCTAGATCAAAGAAATTTATCGAGATGAGGAACTTTAAGTTCCATCCGCTTGTTACGAATATGAAGCCATTCGGATTCCTTGATTACAATATGCTTCAGATGAATGCCTACTGTGTGTTGTCTGACAGCGGGACACTGTCTGAGGAATCTGCGATGCTTGGTTTTCCCGGTGTGCTTATAAGGACATCTACGGAAAGACCGGAGGTGCTTGATAAAGGCACGGTGGTGATAGGCGGTATCAAAGGCTGTACGGTTGAACAGGCGACAGAGCTGGCGGTTGCGATGTACGAGAATAAGGAAGAGACCGTAATGGCTGAGGACTATGCGGATACAAATGTGTCTGTCAAGGTTGTCAAGCTGATCCAGAGCTATACGGATATCGTGAACAGAACTGTGTGGCTGAAACAGTAAAGACGGCTCCTGTCAGGAACCGTCTTCTTTTTTCAATTTGTTTATGGTAGGTTTATCCAGAACATATCTGCTGTCGTAGCTCTTTGCCACATCTGCGACTTCGACATTCCTGTAGGATGAATTTCTGGCAAGGTCCACTACCTTGTTAGTGGATGTAAGGAGTACCAGCGGTTTGAATATACTATAGGGATTGGGTTCAAGCACTATTGCAGTTTCACCGGTGGTGAGCTTCACGCATGTACCCTCGCTTAGGAATATGATGGTGGAAGCCAGTGCTTTGACCACATCGGGATCGAACCATTGCGGATTGGAGGTAAACACCTTAAGCGCTGCTATATAGGATATGGGTTCGTTACGAAGATCCATGGCTGTAAGGCGGTCGAACATATCCGAAACAATGAGTATCTTTGATGTAAGCACCAGCTTGCCTTTTTCCGGTTCCCTGTTGTTCTCAAATGCATCTATGTGCTTGTATGCCTGAAGCATGGCGCGCCTGACACCCGGGATCGACATGAAACATTTATCAATAAGCTCTGCTCCGTCAAGCTCATATTTCTTCATCTTTTCAATATCAGCCTCATCGAGTACAGGTTTTCTCAGAAGCATCATGGGAATGTTCATCTTCCCTATATCATGAACCAGAGCCGCAAGTATCGCGGTCAGCTTTTCTTCATTATGAAGTCCAAGCTTACTGCTTATGAGAGCACTGAAGATTGCTACATTGGATGAATGCTTGTAAATATAATCCTCGGCTCCTCTTATATTCTGAACGAACTCAATCGGGTGATCAACCCTGCGGAATTCGGAAATATAAGTATCGGCAAGGTATCGAAGCTTGACGTATTTACCGGTGCGCTGCATGTTCAACAGCTCTTCCATGAGTGAGAATTCCGATATTGTGCAGAATTTCTCACGGTCAAGATCTTCATCTGTCATTTCGGGAAGCGGTTCGTCGGGAGCGAGTACATATACTCCGATGAGACCGAAATTGTGAACCGCATTGATCAGCTTGGATGTGAGGACGGATCCTCTGTCATAAAGAAGCACGCCACGTTTGTTATAGATAGGTTTAGCCAGCTTTGTTCCTTCTTTTAGTTCTTCCCTCTTTACAAATCTCATATTTGTATTCCCCTTATTTCCCCGGCGTGACCGGGTTGAGCGTATTAATACATCGTGTTGGTAGGATTTTAGCATAGATAAGGGGTATTTGTCTATGAAATAGTGCCATAAGCCGTAAAAATCGGTTAATAATTGATAAACAGGGGAATCTATGGTAAATTATTGGAATGAGAATCGTTGTGAATGATATTGCCGCAAGCAAGACGGGAGCACTGTCGATACTGCGGGATTTCCATGAATACATAGCAAAGAATGATGCCGGCAATAATGAATGGATATTCGTGTTGGGCGACAGACTGCTTGAGGAACGGGACAATATAAGGGTTATCGTGAGAGATGACGTGAAATCAAGCCGTAAGAACAGGCTCCTCTTTGACTTAAAGACAGGGGCAGGTTTTTTTGAAAGTCTTAAGCCCGATGTGCTGTTTTCCATGCAGAATACCCTTCCAAGAGGATACAGAGGAAGACAGGTACTCTATGTGCATCAGCCGCTGGGTTATCAGAACTGGAAGAACTTTTCACTGCTTAAGCCTGAAGAACGGGAGTATGCGGTATATCAGAAGCTGATCGGCAGGATGATAGACTCCTCAGTTAAACGGGCTGACAGAGTAATAGTTCAGACAGAGTGGATGAAGGAGGCAGTTGCCGCTAAAACCGGAGTACCGGAAGACAGGATCATTAAGATCATGCCGGATATAGATGTACCCTGTGCAGCATATAGAGCCGACGCTTATATATCAGATGGATCTGTAATATCGGAAAAGGCCGGTTGTATTCAGAACCATGATTCCGGCTTAGATGAATCAGACGGTCAGGCAGGAAGCGGAAGAATTAAGAATAATAAGTTCTTCTATCCTGCGGGAGAGATCCTTTATAAGAATCACAGCTGTGTTCTGGACGCGGTGAAGATCCTTAAGGATAAAGGTATCAGTGATTTTACGGTGTCATTTACCCTTAATAAGGATGATATACCGTATCTGGGTAAGTATCCTGATCATAAACAGGTAAAGTATCTCGGACGCATACCAAGAGAGGAAGTATTTGCCCGGTATAAAAAAGAGATTCTTCTGTTTCCGTCATATATTGAGACCTTCGGCTATCCGCCTGCGGAAGCAAGAGCCGTAGGAGGATGCATACTGGCTTCGGACTGTCCGTTCTGTCATGAGGTTCTGAAAGGATACAAAGGCGCAGCATACTTTGATCCGTTTAAGCCTGAGGAGCTTGCTGCGCTTATGGAGAAGACCATTAGAGGAGAGCTTTTTGACGGACTTACACAGGAGGATAACTCAGCACTGACGGCCTCTGTAAACAGCAGCTGGGCTGAAGTGATAGATATTCTGGCTGATCAGTGAATTTATAAAATATGCTGTTCTGAACAGCCAATTAGACAGTTGTCTGTAAGTCAGATATTTCAGGTCGGAAAATGCCTGTAACAGATGAGTTACATATATCAGATATAAGAGGAAATAAATTGGGCACAGACTCTGCAATTCATAAAAGAAAAATATGGTTCGCCGGCATATATTACATACTTGCGGCTATGCTGTATGTACTTAACATGTTCTTTGAAGCTGTACGCCCGGGAGTATTTGCGACAGTATTTTTAATATGTGTTGCGATCGAACTAATCATAAGGAAAGATATTACATTCAACAGGTTTATCGATAAGCTGATCGCGGCTTATATAGCGTATAATGCTCTGTCGGTCATATGGCTTGTCAGAAGCGGTATGCCATATACGGTATATATACAGGAATTCGTGGTATCCCTCCTTCCGGTCATTTTTTATTTTTTATCGGAAGACGATGGTTTTAGATTCTACAGGAATTTCCTGTATGCAGTTCTTATAATTGGTGTGCTTGGAATACTGCTTCAGATAATCATGCCACAGTTTTATATTGATTATTCTTACAAGCTTAGCTTTGTGAGCAAAGCAGATGCCGCAACCTGTCGTGTGAGAATGGATTCGGTTGTCGGAAGTACGGTACTTGGATTTATCTCTGTGGCTGCGATGCTTGCATCAATTCCTTTTATAATGTATGGGGTAAACCCTGCTTTGCGGACAGCTGAACAGGCTGAAGGAGATGAGCCCGGTGCTTCCCGGCAGGATAGTACCGTAACCGGGATTAAACGGATAAGGATATTCGGGATAATATCCTTTCTGATCAATATGACGGTCGCATTTATGAGTAATCAGAGGTCGGCGATGGTTGTCGCCATACTTGTGATACTGTACTTTAACTATCTGATCTTTTTCGTGTTCAGATCACTTGATAAGAAATACTTTATTGTTGAGCTCATAGTGGCTGCCGTAGCTTTTGCCGGATTATGTGCGGTAAGGATGGATGCGGTTATGAAGATATATTACCGGCTTGTATCGCTTCCGGATGCGATAGGTGAGAGAAGTGAGCAATGGATTGCAGCGGTAAACAATATGTACAGCACCTGGTTGGGTAACGGTCTTGGAGCTAACGGACATAAGGCACTTGGAATAGAGGATGCTCACGTTATAGCTGACGGAGGGCTTGTGAAGCTTTACTGCGAGCAGGGTATCTTCGGCTTCTCGATATTTATTTATATTATGCTTTTGAGCCTTAAGAAGGGTCTTAGGAACCTGGGAACATGCTATACAGAATTTGGTATTGTTGCGGTGGCGCTGCTTCAGTCGGTCGGATCGAATATCCTGGCTTTTCAGCTGACTACACCGGTATTCTGGTATGCGATCGGACGCATCCATAATAATGTAGAAATCCTCACGGATTTCTCTGATGTCTCAGCTACGGAACGTGCACCGGACGTTCCTACGCACGCTGGGTGAAAGCCGACGGGCTCCCAAGATGTTCCATCGTGGGCAGCATCTGATAAGCGTGTGGGTAACTATCATGGAAGAAAGTGAGACAGATACATGAAAGTCATGTGTATGTATCTACCACAGTATCATACATTCCCCGAAAATGATAAATGGTGGGGGAAGGGTTATACGGAATGGACGGCTGTAAGGAAGGGGCATCCGTTATACAAGGGACATATCCAGCCAAGAGTCCCTCTTGATAACAGATACTATGACCTTGTAAACGATGGTGTAAATACTTTGAAATGGCAGGCCGAGACTGCAAGAAAATACGGTATATACGGATTCTCCGTTTATCAGTATTGGTTCATGGGTAAACAGCTTATGCAGCGTCCGATGGAGATCCTGTTGGAACACCCGGAGATAGATATAAACTACTGCATCTGCTGGGCTAACGAAAGTTGGACAAGAACATGGTACGGTCTTAGCGAGCAGGTTCTCATGCAGCAGGATTACGGTGAAGAAGAGGACTGGTATAAGCATTTCGAATATCTGCTTAAGTTCTTTAATGATAAACGTTATATAAAGATTGATAACAGACCGGTGCTTCAGATATACAGAAGCTTCGATATAGACTGCCTTGACAGGATGCTTGGCTGTTTTAATAAATGGGCACACGGAGAAGGCTTTGACGGAGTATATGTGATAGCCGGAAAGACTGCGGGTCAGCAGGAAACAAGAACAGAGCTTATTGACGGTTACTATTATTTCGAACCCGGATATACCCTTAAGCATGATTTTTCAAAACCAAATGAAATTAAATATAATATGTCCGTTCTATGGAACACATTACTAAATAAGGTACGACGTGAAAAGAAGCTTGAAAGAAGCATAAAGGCGTCACTTATTCTGGACGGAATAAGGAACAGGGATTATAAGGAAAATGAATTTCCGGGGCTTATACCGGATTGGGACAATACGCCGAGACGCGATTACAAAGGACTGGTTTATAAAGGAACGTGTCCGGAAAAGTTCGAAGAAGTATTGCGTGTACTTAAAGAGAAAAAGGAAGGTCATAAGACAGATTTCGTATTTATAAATGCATGGAATGAATGGGGTGAGGGTGCAATGCTTGAACCCGATGAATACAGGGGTTACGGATATCTCGAAGCTGTAAAGAGGGTAAGCGGGCAGACAGATTTATCCGGCCGGACATGAAATATCCGGGGATCTGGAACCGTAAAGCAGGCAGATGCGGGGGACGGCATATTCCCTGTCGCAAGGCCGGAAGGAAAAACAGTTGGACAAGGTAAGCATAATCATAATCATATACAAGGTTGAGAAGTATCTAAGGGAATGTCTTGAGAGCGTCGTGAAGCAGACATATGAAAACCTTGAGATCATCTGCGTTGCAGGTAAAGGTGACACAGCCTGCGAAACTATAGTGGATGAGTATGCTGCTAAAGATGAACGAATAGTGGTTATAAAGGCAGAACCCAGAGGAACAGCTGATGCAAGGAACAGGGGCCTTGACGCAGTTACGGGAGACTATATCGCTTTTGTGGACGGAGATGATTATATAAAGGATGATATGATCGAGGTCATGCTTGGTGCGGCAAAGAAACACGAAGCGGACATTTCCGTTGTGGGCAAATATTATTTATATGAAAACTGTGCCGACGGTACGGAAGAGAATAACGAACAGGTGCTAAGCGTAAGCGATGCATTTAAGATCATACTTTATCAGGAAGGCTTCTTCCTTCACTTATGGGATAAGCTGTACATAAAGGAACTGTTTGACGGAGTCAGATTTCCGGACGGGAAGCTTGTTGAAGACAGGCAGATGGCACATATGCTCCTGTCCAAAGCAAACAGGATCGTTTATAACAGCGCATCCAAATATTATTTCAGGATAAGCGAGGACAGCGGATCCAAGATAGAAGAGAATTTAAGACTGTCCCTTAAGGCCGACTATGAGATATGCGACCGGCTGCTTAAACAGTTCGGAGATGATATAAAGCCGGCGGTTGATTTCTTCCTTGTAAATGAGAATCTCAGTGTTATCCAGAACAGCTTTCTCTATAATAATTTCTCAAAGGAGCATGACAGGGAATATCTTAAGTATGTAAAGGCACATGCTCCTGTCGTAAAGAAGGATCCAAGGGTTCCGGGAAGCCTTAAGATAAAGATGGATATGTGCAATATAAGTCCGTATCTGTTCAGGTGGGTGACTCTTTCAAGACGTAAGAAATTTCTTGCAGGACACAGAGCATTCAGATCCGGAAATGACTGGTCTGCTACATTTAAGGCACAGGGTATAAAGTAACTATTATTTATAAAATATATGTGCTGTCCTGAATAGTTATCAAATTAAAAGATAGGATATCGGTATCATATGTCAGATACTATTGTAGATAAGATAAAAAATAAACGTGTCCTCTTCGTATGCCGGGAGACATATTCACAGCCGCTGTGGTTTATCGCCGAGAGGCTTAAGGAGAATAATGAAGTAGCATGCTTCTTTATAATGTCCACCGAGTGCAGCTATAATAAGTGCTATTATAATGTGAATACTTATTACAGGTTCAAGGAGGATCTGCCCGGGATTAAACTGTACGATGTAAGGGACATATGCGAAGAGTATACCAAACGCCTTGATGAAGCCGGCTATAAAAAACGCGGGCAGGTACAGATGTTTAACCGGATATATCAGCCGGATAAGAAGATAGCCTCAAGACGGAGTGAACGTGAGCCTGTAGCAGATATGAAATTTCTCGAAAAAATAGAGAAGGAGTATTCTCATTTCAAGAATCTCAATATGCAGCTTATGTGCTCGCAGGAGAATACAAGACACTATCACTTCAGGTATTACTGGTCTGTTACCAATTTTGATGAAAACATGCTCTGGCTGGAGCTTAACTATAAAAAGATTCTCGGAATATTCGATGAGTTTAAGCCCGATATGATACTTGATTTTGATAACGCCGAACTACAGCGTACCATAATCAACGAGGTGGCATACACAAAGAATATTCCATACATCACGGTAGAGTATTCCAAGTTCGGGTATTATAAATATCCCACATTTCAGAATACTATAGGTATTGATGATTATGTGGTAAGACAGTACAATGAAAACATTAAGCTTACACCCGAACAGTTAAAAGAAGAATACGATTACATATATGATTACAGAAGCAAATCCACAATAATGAATAAGGAATTCGCCGGTACGGTCACCAGCCAGTATGAGCGTGATTCGATCATCTGGATACTGAGGGTGATGAGGGGCAAATTTCATTATTTCTTTGATATGGATATAGCAAAGGGAAATCATAAGCTTAAGAAAACGAACCGGCTCCTGTACGCGCCCAGTCTGCCGTACATAAGGCATTACTGGCAGGT
>JAEEGL010694023.1_pt1 | contig 11241 bp, 11 predicted proteins | sample 9134231 | NCBI WGS metagenome assembly JAEEGL01 (sample SAMN16246548, study PRJNA631951) | gut metagenome | biome: gut microbiome; feature: rumen; material: fiber-attached | host: Bos | place: Iran: Karaj | collected 2018-10
GAGCCTGTCGTTTCTGTGCTGTGTTCGGTGATCTTCCTGCGTGAACGCCTCGGGTGGTACGGATGGTTAGGAGCCGCGCTGATATTGACCGCCGCCGCAGTGAGCGAACTGATACCGGCTAAAGCCGCCGTCAATGAAAGTGATTGACCGGAAATATTAAAATATATAAACGAAACGGAGAACGGACGTATGTTGACCCTGGAAAGAGCAAAAGAACTGAATGATTCGCAGGTACACGAGGAGCATCTCATAATTCACGCGAAGAACGTGATGTATGCGATGGGGGCAATGGCTGAACATTTCGGTGAGGATCGCGAGCACTGGATGGCAGTCGGGTATCTTCACGATTATGATTATGAAAAATATCCTGAAGAGCACCTTCTGCACACGGAAAAGCCGCTGATCGACGCCGGAGTCCCTGAGGAGGACGTGAGAGCGATCATGAGCCACGGCTGGGGAGGATGCACCGACGTCGAACCCGTAACGAACATGGAAAAGAGCCTGTACACCGTAGATGAATTGACCGGCATCATCCAGGCCTGCGCGCGCATGAGGCCGCTTGGGATCACCGATCTTGAACTAAAGAGTTTTATGAAGAAATTCAAAGACAGAAAGTTCGCTGCCAAGTGTGACCGTGATCTTATTTTAAAAGGCTGCGGGCTGCTCGGAATGACGGTGGAGGAAGTCGCCTCGATCTGCATCGAGGGGATGAAACCGTATGCTGAAGATATCGGGCTTGCAGGGAACGGGCAGTGATTTATTCGAGATAAAGCGGTACTATCTGCGTGTTTATCATTCCGATAGGCATATCGTGTCCAAGTACGGAAAAAGTTCTCTTTGTTTCTGGGAAAATATAAACGGCCTGGCCGTATGCGCCGCCAGTGAAAAACCAGCGGCCGTCGGGGGAGTTCGTGAACCCGTAGCCGTAGTTTCCGATCTCTCCTCTTGCTTTTTCGATCCATTCCGGTGTTAGGATCTGCTTACCGTCATATACTCCGCCGCATGAGAGCATCAACCCGTACGAACACAGGTCATGTATGCATGCGAACAGACCTGTGCCGCCCAGAGTGTGGTTTTGCGGGCAGGTGCCCCAGGCGTGACCGCGCCATTTTAGTTTATTAAACATTCTCAGCTGCAGAAACTCATAAAGCGTCATTCCGGTCACGCGTTCTACGACGATACCGATTAGATAGTAGTTCGTATCGCAGTATACGAACGGGCCTTTTCCGGGCTCGTGTATAATTGGCAGGCTCAGTATGTGGCCAAGGAAATCTTCGTGCCCGTCTGCCCAGAAATCCATCGCGTCGATGTCAATATTTGCTTCTGGTCCGTATCCCGTTTTGTGGTGCATTACGTCTGCGAGCGTTACGGTTTCCCACTTTTTATCGTATCCTGTCGGGAACAGATCCGGAATATGACTGTATACTGTATCAGTGTCGCGCAGCTTTCCTTCATGCTCGAGTATCCCTACCGCGCATGAGGTTACTGATTTCGATAAAGAGTACGTGTTATGCGCTCCGGCGCCGAGTCTGAAGTATTTCTCCTGATAGCTGTTTTCGGTCATTTCGGCCGCCATATACGCGCCCGGGGCGTTCTTTTCTAATAGCTTCGTCAATTCTTCAAAATTTGTCATTTTAATATTCCTTTTTATAATGCTTTTCGGGTGCCCTTAGTTTTGTTCGCTGATCAGCACGGTATGAATTTATCGCTTTCGTTTAGCTTCAGAGTTTCGGCGATCTCCTTGAAATTCCGGACCGCTCCATCCAGCTCTGCTGGGTGATGTGCGTCGCTTCCGAAGTAGAATCTGCATCCGCATTCCTTCGCGATGCGGTACGGGCGGTATTCTGCTTCTTTGTCAGCGCCGGTGTGCGCGAAAGCGTCAAAATTAAGTTCGATCCCGAGTCCTTTGGCTGCTGCGGAAGAGAACAGTTCGCGGAAAGTTTCGTCTGAGATCCCGTTAAGCAACCGGATCATCCCGTCTTCGGGCTTTCTGCATGCGAGCGTGCAGGTGAGGTGGGCGATGCCTGTCTTACGGAACGGGAGATCGGCTTCCAGAAGCCGCGCAAACCTCTCAATGTACAGTTCACGCCGCCGTTTTATTCCGTCTTCGTCATAGCCGATATCCGCATCTAACGTGAAACCTTCCATATGCAGGTGGGTGGTGGGAACGATTATAAAATCTAACTGTTCGAGGAGCTTATCACTGACGCCGATCGTGAAATATTTGTCCATCTCCGTCTCGCATCCGAACAGGAAACGCACGCCATCCGACTGCGGCAGGGGCAATGCTTCTTTTATGTGTTCAAGGTTCTGTATCGCGTACCATTCGGAAGCGCCCGGTACCGCAGGATCCCAGAAATGGTCGGTGAGGCAGATCGTGGTCAATCCGTTTTCTTCCGCGTATTTGAGGATGCGTCCGGTAGTCTGGGCGGGGTCAGACGAGCAGAGTGACAATTGCGAATGGATGTGCAGGTCGTGATCTATAACGTATGATTTCATAATAAGCGCCTTCTTTTTCTTTTTGTATATTTTACCATATGCCGGCCGTATTTTCCACATCGCGTTTTTTACGTAAACAGGAAGAAACCCTGAAATGCTGCCTGCACGTTGCATTCTTTTTAAAGTCATTATATAATTCCTGCCGTAAGGCGTACCGCACCGGTAAACGGTTTTACGAATTTAAACGCAGGTAAAGCGAAAACGTTAACACTGGTAAAATAAAGGAGAATTATAAAATGGAAATGATACAGAGTTTTTCAGTTGACCATACACGGATCGTGCCGGGCATTTTTACCAGCAGGGTAGATCGTTTAGGGGACTATTCCGTCACAACGTACGACGTCAGACTTAAAAGGCCAAACAGGGAGCCGGTCATTGACGTGGCGGCAATGCATTCTCTTGAGCACATCATAGCGACGTATCTTCGCAACGATCCTGAGTGGAAGGACGAAGTAATATATTGGGGGCCGATGGGCTGCCTCACCGGATTTTATTTGATCTTAAAAGGGAGCCGCGCGCCAAGGGAGATTTACGACCTTATCCTGAAAGCATTCAGATCCGTTGACGACGCAAAAGACGTGCCCGGAGCAGCTCCCGTGAACTGCGGATATTACCGGATGCATAATCTCGAAATGGCTAAGTGGTACGCAAAAGAATTCGCAGGATATCTCGAGGCGAACGTTGACAACGCCGATATATTCGAATATCCCAGGGCGGACCGGCTCGTGACGGAAGGCGGTCAACATTTTTTTGATTCGTGACCGGCGTTTTTCCCGCATAAAATCGTTATAAAAAATCCTTGACAGCGCGGACAACGTGCTGTATAATTCTCCTATACCGAACGATTCGTTCGCTTTACAGCTTACGGCAGGGAGAAGATCATGAGATATAAAAGCAGCGAAATGATGCAGAAGATAGTGAGGGTAATAGAGTACTGCCGGATACACGACGGTGCCAGTCCTTCTGTTAAATATATCGCTGATGCAGTTAAACTTTCTAAAAGTACCGTTCATGCATATCTCCTCGAAATGAACGAGCGCGGCATGATAAAGTACGCTCCGGGAGATATAAACACCGGTAAAACTGCTATGATCTCAACTGTAAACACCACCGCTCCGATCGTCGGTTCGGTAAAGTGCGGCGATCCGCAGCTGGAGGAGGCGGAGATACTCGGCTACGTCAGACTTCCGTCGTCCATTTTCGGTGTTAACGATATGTACATTTTGAATGCGAGAGGGGATTCGATGGCCGATGCCGGCATAGATGACGGAGATACCGTCGTAGTCGAGAACAGACAGTTCCCCGAGGTTAATGATATCGTCGTCGCGATGGATGACGAGGGTGCGAATACGCTTAAAAGATATAAAGGCGTTAATGCAAACGGGCAGGCCAGGCTTGCTTACGAGAATGCTGAAAACTATCCGGGCAGAGAGATATTGCTCGACAGTATTAGGATCCAGGGTATAGCTAAGTTCGTTATTAAGAAGCTTTGAGGTTGAATGATCATGTCAGGCGAAAGAGTAAGGCAATACGTGCTGGTCGATACCGCGAAGACGCTGTCCGGGATAGAAATACCCAGGCAGGTGCACTGGTTCGACGGAAGATGTTTCGAGATCGACAGCGTACAGTATATAAAACCGATACCCAAGGCAAAGGACGGTACGACGTGCTTTAACGTTATCATAAACGGGATCAGGACGTCGATCTTTAAAGATTACCGCGGATGGTACGTTTTTCCTAAAGAGAATATAACCGCGGAGTCTCTTGAGGAAATGAGAAAGGAATGTGTGCGAAGGAGCATCGCAGGGAGCGGAATGGAATGATTATCATCAGGATGCCTCCAGACCGTTCAAAAACGGCCCTTAAACGCATTTTAGCGTCGGAAGCACTCACGATATGTCCGGACGAAAACAGCGCCTTTAAAGGCCGTTTCCGCGCGTCACAGGGCATTCGGGGCAGGCATAATGACTGTTAATGCTAAATTCAACTGATCCGGGAGGAGATAATGATATGAAAACAGAAAAACAGGCGCAGAGTTTTGAGAAATATTTTGATGAAGATCTGAAGTATTTTAATCAGGATACTTTGCGCTATTATTGCTGCTCGAACGAGGCACTGATCGGCGGAGGAAACGCGGTCAGGGCGCTCGTACTTGAATTTCCGGGCCTGGGCGGAGGATCGTGCCTGGGCGGGTCGATGGAGAATCTGTCTGTTTATGATAATCCTTTTACCCGGAGATGCGCTGAAAAGGGAATAGTGGTCGCATATATGTTTCCTGGTCCGTGGAGCTGGATGAATAAGGGAGCCGTGAGGGTCACCGATCTTGTCGTGAACGCATTTATGCAAAAGTACGGCTGGAAGTCTGACAATGATTTTTCGCTCGTCGTCATGGGAGGCAGCATGGGCGGCCAGTCATCTCTTATCTATTCGATCGATTCATCACACCGGGTGAGTGCATGTGTCGCGCATTGTCCGTGTTACGACGTTAATGATTGTTTCAGCGTACTCGAGTCGTTTCCGCGAACTTTCGTGAGTGCCGTGAATACGTATGATATGCCGCTTGATGAAGCACTCAGGCTGATCTCGCCGAGCTTTCGCATCGGTGAACTTCCGGACATTCCTTATCTTATCACTGCAGATGAGTTTGATGAGATAATCCCGTTAAACGGCCTTGAGAATTACGTAGATCTTGTTAAAAAAGCAGGCCTGAACGTAACGTATATGCGCCTGGAAGGGCAGACACACGGCGGTATTTCGGCAGAAGACCGTGAAAAAATGAATGATTTTGTGCTAAAATATTCAAAGAAAAACTAAAAGCCATCGTTAAGCGATTACTATCCGAGGGGAGAAGGAAAAAGATATGGTCAATGTTTATAATCCATTCCGGTAAAGATGAAGATCTTGTAAACGAAACGGTCATTCCGTATTTATGCGGGAATATCGACGATAATAATAAACCGGCGCATATTGACAGCTATGCGAACGTTCTAATGCTGAAATCCGGTAAAAGTTCCATCTGGAAGCCTGACGCACATAGGAAAATCAAACAAGCCCAGGTCGTTATCGTTCTTCTTGGCGATGATTCAAATAAAGAATCAAAGATAAAGACGATGGGATGGGAAGTTGATCAGGCGCTTAAATATAACAAGCAGATCATGATCTACAACGCTTGCTTTGATTGCTTTAAATATCGCGAAGATGCTTTAAATGTATCCCGATATGACCGACGCCGAGTATGATCGACGAGGCAATGACTATCAGGTTGCGTGAGTAAATACCCATAAGCAGCAGGGCAAGCACAGGGAGCGTCGCTCCCGCGACCGGAAAGCCTGCGAAAGAGGAATACATATCTTCCAGGGTGCGTGTGCTCTTGAAATATTTTATCCAGTAGCATTCGTAAAGGATCATCAGGATGAAAGCCGTAATAAGGAATAAGATCCGCCACTTGAAATATAATCCATCCGGAAGGATCTTTATGAGCGGATCAATGGCAGGAAAAATAAGGACCGAAACAGTTGCAGCGACCTGACCGATCCGCTCGAATGCGAGGAGCACTTTGTTTTCACGCTTTTCCGCCTCATCGTAACCGGCGGGCTTACGGCCTGAACCCCATATGATGTTTGGAACGAAGAGCATTATAAGATAGATCAGTCCGGTGATACAGAAGCCAAGTCTGTATGGGTTCTGAGTATCAGCGCCTAACACGATCGAACTCATTTTAACACTGCTGATCTTTTCACCGAAAACCGACTTTAATTGACCGGCCATCAGATCAGGATCACTAAGATCTGTATGGTATGATCCGTATATCCCCATTATCCTGCCGCTTCCGCAGCGATCGTACGCGTTTCGGAAATTTGTCACCATATATGCTTCGCGAACGGGGGAGATACCGTCGTTTGTTGTACGCGTCGCGTAATACTCTTCGCCCTGCCTGATGCATTCCTGAGCAAGCTTGTAATTTTCCGAATCCGTTAGCCCGTGTTCTTCAAGATAATTCAAATATCGCGCACCGGTCGTTTTATACTGGTGGCCAACGTCGGTACCGTGGAATACCGTCTCAGGGCAGTTTGCTTTTATATTACAGAAAAAATCGTGATAATACTTGTTACCGTACTGTGTTCCGCGGATCTCGTCAAAGAAGAGATCGAGCAGTTCATCATTGTCCTGCTTCATCCAGATATTGATAAATTCGGCACTGTAGTAGGGCAATTCGACAAAAAGATCGCGGTATCCTTCGTTATATAGATCTTTCCAAAGTTCAAATTCGATCTCATGGTATTTTTTAACACCGTGCATCTCTCCATAGAGGCGGATCATTGTATCGTTGTTCGGGTAAACGTCTGTTGTACGGTCGCTTAAATCAAGAATAAGTGCGGTTACGCATACCGCAGCCAATAAAGATATCGCGATCACCGTCTTGATCCTGCTTTTCATATTGCCCCCCGTAATATTTTTCTGCCATTATACTACTCTGTTTTCATATTCTCAATACGTGCGGAAGGCAGCACAACATATTGATTTGTTTGCAGAAATAAAGTAAAATAATATACCAGAAAGCCATCATAAAAACGTGTGATATTGACACGAGCTATATTTGATGCCGGAGGTCATAAAATGAAAAGCACATTAAGATTTACGTTAGCAGCAGCAATTTTATTTTGTATAATGCTTATTTCATGACATTTTAGTTTTGTATGGAGAAGTCAATATGAAGATCATTGAAAAAATGGCGCAGAAGGCGTCAGACAATATGGATCGTTCCGGTGTAACTATCGCGTTTTTAGGCGACAGCGTGACCCAGGGCTGTTTTGAGATATGTGAGATCAGACCCGGCGCTATCGAGGCGATCTACGATAAAAACGCGGCTTATCACAACTACCTCGCGCGTATTTTTACGGTTTTGTATCCAACTGTTCCGGTCAACATCATCAACGCAGGCATCAGCGGCGACAATGCCGTGCACGGTCTTTCGCGCCTGGAGCGTGACGTCATCAGCCATTCGCCTGATCTTACCGTTGTGTGTTTCGGCCTCAACGATTGCGGGAGAGGGGAGCAGGGTATCACTGAATACAAAGATGCGCTGGCGGAAATGTTTAAAAGACTGACTGCCGCGGGAGGTGAAGTTATTTTTATGACTCCGAATATGATGTGCACCGGTGTGAGCCATCTGCTCACAAATGATCTTTTCAGGGGAGTCGCCGCAGGGATCGCCGGACTGCAAAATGCGGGAATGCTGGACAAATACGTAGCTGCCGCCGTTGATGCGGCTAATATCGCAGGCGTCCGTGTCTGTGACTGTTATTCGAAATGGAAGCGCCTGAACGAATGCGGCGTTGATACCACCGAACTTCTGGCAAACAAGATCAACCATCCCGACCGGAATATGAACTGGCTGTTCGCAATAGCGCTTACCGAGACGATGTTTGAATAATTTCCGGAAGAAAGATCAAACAAAAACCGGCAGCTGCCGTTTTGGGGAAGCTGCCGGTTTTAATTATTTTATGTCATTTGTGAAAGCCTCAGTGGTTGCTGAACGAATCTTCAAAGTAGATAGAATTTACCCCTTCGATCGTCCATGCGTAGATGTCAGAATGCTGCCCGGTAGATCCGTTCATAATAGTAATGTAATTCCGCACGTATCCTGCGTCGGTCAGTATATCACAGGTTACAACGTATGATTTATAGCGCCAGTCAGCTCTTACGCCGACTATGTAGGCTTGCCCTAACACTGCGCCGGTCTGCCAGTCATACTTTCTCGCAAGCAGACGACCGCCGAAGTATCCTCCGACAACAATGTACTCGGACGTGTTTCTCTCATTCGTACGGACGTTGCCCCACTGGGAAATGATCTCATTCCATTTTTTGTAGAACGGATGGAACTCACCGGAGCCAAACTTAGAGTGATCGTCAGCATTGTCCATAATGAACGAAGTCGTCGGAAGATCGATCAGAGGAGAGCCCATCGTTACGGCGCCCTTGAAATAAAGCGTCATGATCGTATCCATATCGATCGCTGATCCGGTGATATAGAAGAGCGCTGAATTACCTCCTATATTTTTCTGTACGATAACGTAGAACTTACCGCCGTTCCCGGTCCAGTTGTCCTTCCAGACTCCAATTATTCTAACCTGGCTGAAAATTTTACCTTCGCTCCACGTCGAAAGATCTGCCCAGAGTTCATCGTCAGTCGATTTGACCAGCGTGATGTAATAGTCAGACCATTCGTCTCCTCCGGCTGATCTCAGGTATCCCCATGCGTTTTGTATCTCTTCATCGGTCAGCTTTTGCAGCTTCGACGTGTCAGGATGATCTGCGTATGAATCTTCAAAATATGCGCCGCTCATAAGTTCGTAATCGCTGCTGTAAAGCGTGGCTGCCATAAGCGTGTTGACCGCGAACGACTCGTGAACCATCTTACCTTCAACTGTTCTTTCTAAGGTAATGATATAGCTCTCAAATGCGCTTGAACTTGCACCGACGATATACGCTGTTTTAGCTGCGCTGCTGTCGCTCCATTTGCCCTTCGTGGCTACAAGCCGGCCGTCATCGTCTTCTTTAACGGCAATATAAATATCTCCGTTAAGATAAAGCGATCTGACTTCTCCCCACGAACCTAATACAGTGGAATATCCTTCCGGAGCGAAAATGCTCGAATCGATTTTCCTGTGATCGCTGACTGTATCCGGAACGAACAGCGTCGATTCACCGTCATAGTTCAGGACCAGACCGTTATTTTCGCCGCCGGTCACCGTAAATGTTTCGGTTACTTTTCCGGTTTCTGTGTATTTATCGGCGGTAATGGTGTAAGTGCCTGATGCGTTGTCCTTCTTAACTTCTTTGATGAAAAGCTGTTCATAAGCGATGCCTCTGCCCCAGCTCATTGCGGTGGCAATTACTTTTCCGCCCGGTGTTTTTTGCATGTAGATATACCGGTCATTGTACTCGGCGGCAGTGCGTATCTCTCCCCAGACACTAAGAATATCATCCGGAGTAAGAGTGCTTGAAGAATCGGGTTTTTCGGTATTTACCGGTTCGTCTGTTTTCACAGGCTCATCGGTCTTCGCCGGCTCGTCGGTCTTCGCAGGCTCATCGGTCTTAGCCGGTTCATCTGTTTTCACAGGTTCGTCAGTCGCCGGTTCATCGGTCTTAGCCGGTTCGCCGGTCGCCACGGGCTCGTCAGTCGCTGGAGCAGGTTCGTCGGTCGCAGCCACGGGCTCGTCAGTCGCTGCAGCGGGTTCGCCGGTCGCTGTCCCCGGTTCTGCGGTCGCTTCGCCCGGAGCGGGAGATCCGTTCGGAATGTGGATTCCCGGCAGACAACCGGAAAGCATAAAAGCGCATAAAAGAACTGCGATCAATACTTTGACCAATTTGAAAATGTTATCTCGTTTCATCTCAGATCCTCCGATCCCGATACCGGCTGTATGAGGCCGGCAATAAGTTCGCACGGTGGCGTCTAGTTATGTGCTTATTGATATTTTAATAATTTTAAGATCCGTTGTCAATAAAAACAGACGGCAGGGCTCTACTCCCAATTTCGTAGCGGATTTGGACAGGCGAGCTGAAGTTTGGCTGCAATCAAATAGATCATGGACGAAAAACCGTCATACGTTCTGTATCCTCTGGCCTTCCTTTTGGCTGCCTGAATCATACTGTTTAATCCTTCGGCAATTGCATTTGTTACTCGTGAAATAAAATATGCGAGTATGTCTTCAAGTCTGTTCTGGAAGGTATGTGCCGCTTTTATCATAGGCTGCAATCGGCTTTTCTTCATCCAGCTTATGAGTCGTTTCATCATGGATTTTGCTTCTTGCTCGCTTTGGCATCTGTATACCTCATCCAAAGCCTGTACCATTCTGTATGCTCTTCCCGTTTTAGGATACTGCTTGAATAGTTCAATTAGTTTTTTCTTTCCGTCATCTGACTGCCTTGATTCTGGAATCATTAAAAGGCGCTTGCCCGAAGCACGGCTTTTTGCAAATTGCTTTTGTTCTTCCTTCCTTACTTCATCCATTGCGTCAAGTGCCAGCTTTTTTACATGAAATTTGTCGGCAACGAGTTTAGCATAAGGGAAATTCTCTTCCATCCCCATTTTGTATGCTGCTGACAAATCTGCGGAAAATGTTCGGATTTTTGCTCCATCTCCGCCTTTTTCTGTAAGTTTTTTCGAAAATGCGTCTATTGTCTTGCTGTCTCTTCCTTCTTCCACATCTATCACTCTGCGTGCTTTTCCATCTGTTATTATCGTAACGTAGCTTTGTCCTTTTTTATATGATGTTTCATCCACACTGATGTGTCTTACCTTGCTCAGGTCGTCTTTTCCTACCGCGTCACTTACCCAGTAATGTAGCATGTTCACAAGACTTTTCTCGTTACATCTCAGTATTTTTGCTACTTTCGCCCTCGGCATATCTGCCAAAAGCAGCATCGCATATCCTTCGAACATCAATGTAAATCGACTGCTTTTTCTTGCCCATGGCGCTTCCACAACCTTTATCTTATGCTCCTTGCATACTATTCGGGGCCTTCGACAATGGACATAGCACGGATAATACAAACAGTCTCCGTGTCTCCAGACTCGTTCCCCTTTTTCGTATCCAGATCTTATACATTTTTCTCCGCACACAGGACATGGAAGCATATTTCCTTCTCGGACATCCACATAGATATGCACCTCATTTTCGTGGGTCTCCACACTCCTGATGTACCACGGTTCCTCTATTCCTATTGATTTGCTGAATA
>JAEEGL011878382.1_pt1 | contig 11241 bp, 9 predicted proteins | sample 9134231 | NCBI WGS metagenome assembly JAEEGL01 (sample SAMN16246548, study PRJNA631951) | gut metagenome | biome: gut microbiome; feature: rumen; material: fiber-attached | host: Bos | place: Iran: Karaj | collected 2018-10
AATACTCATAACCTTTATATTTGGTATGATCTTCAGGCTCTTTACCCCGGGCGGCTTCGTTTCATATACAGTAGATTTTGGTAAGTTCCTTCGATATCTCTTTTTCCCATCCCTGGCTATCGCGCTGCCAAAGATCGCGATGACCGTTAAGATGCTAAGAGGGAGCCTTATTGATGAGGCGGGCAAGGACTATGCCAGAACAGCTTATAGCAGAGGAAATAACACAAATGGGGTTTTGTACCGCCATGTGCTCAAAAATGCCATGATACCTGTTATCACATTCCTGGGAATGGCTCTTGCGGACATGATAGCAGGAAGTATTGTAATTGAGCAGGTGTTTTCTATACCAGGTATCAGCAGAATACTGCTGACCAGCATCAGCAACAGGGATTACCCGGTGGTTGAAGCGATAATAATGGGAATAGCCATCATCGTTCTGGTGGTAAATTTCCTTGTGGACGTGATCTACAGGATTGTAGACCCGAGAATAGGTCTGGATAATGAATAAGGCAAAACAGGATTTAAAAAGGAATATAAAGAATAATCCGTATCTGTTATCCGGAATTATCATAACCGGAGCAATACTTCTGATGATACTTGTGGGTCTTGTATGGACGCCCTATGAGCCAACAGCCATGAATTCGGCACAAAAGCTCCAGGGCATATCCCTTAGCCACCCAATGGGTACGGACAATATGGGAAGAGACGTCCTTAGCCGTGTCATGTACGGAAGCCGTATCACTCTTTTTATTGCCATAGGTACTGTGTTTATAGGAGCAGTGGTTGGCACGATAATAGGAGCTCTTACGGGCTATTTCGGCGGTATGTTTGACGAGATCACCATGAGGATCATCGATGCGCTGTTTGCATTTCCGAGCATTCTTCTGGCACTGGTCATTATCAGTGTGTTTGGCACCGGATGGGTGCAGCTGCTGGTATCCCTTGGGATTGCCTTTGTCCCCAGCTACGCAAGGATTGTAAGGGGAGAGGTGCTCAGATGCAGGAATATGGATTACGTGGAGAACGCCAGGCTTCAGGGCGTATCCAATTTCAGGATGATCTTTGTACATATTCTGCCCAATATCAAGGGCGTTATGGCATCATCAATAATGATCGGCTTTAACAATGCAGTCCTGGCAGAAGCGGGACTTAGCTATCTGGGAGTGGGCTCACAGCCTCCTTACGCCAGTCTTGGCAAGATGCTCTCAGATGCCCAGCAGTATATGTTTACTACACCCAGCTACGTGCTGTGTCCCGGTGTTGTCATCGTTCTCATGGTCCTTGGATTTGCTTTTCTTGGAGAGGGAATCAGCAGATGGAAATAATACTTGATGTTACTGATCTTCATATAGAATTTCATGATCATGACACCCCTGAGGTTGCAGTGGAGGACTTTGACCTGATGCTGGGCAAGGGGGAGATTGTAGGCATAGTGGGAGAGTCCGGATCCGGTAAGAGTATGAGTGCATTGGCTATCGCAGGTCTTCTCAACAGAAAGAGCCTTACCAAGAGTGGCAGGATCATGTTTGACGGTACAGATCTTTTGACCTGTGACAGAGGCAAGCTCCGAAGCTATCAGGGAGATGAGATATCCATAATCTTCCAGGAGCCAATGACCAGCCTAAACCCGGTAAAGAGGATCGGCTGGCAGGTGGAGGAACCGCTTTTTATCCATCATCCGGAGGTTACCAAGGAAGAGCGGAAAAAGCGCGCCATTGAGATGCTGAAGGCTGTGGGACTTGATAGGGCTGAGGATGTTTACTATATGTATCCTCATGAGCTCTCGGGAGGAATGAGACAGAGAGTCATGATCGCGGCAGCCATGATAGGTAATCCCAAGATCCTTATTGCTGATGAGCCTACAACAGCTCTTGATGTGACCGTTCAGGCCCAGATCGTTGAGCTTCTTAAAAAGCTAAACCGCGAGATGGGAACTTCCATAATATTCATTTCCCATGATCTTAGTCTTGTGAATCAGCTCTGCCAGAGGGTTATCGTTATGCAACATGGCAATATTGTGGAGTCGGGAAAGACCAGTGAAGTGTTCATTCGTCCAAGAGATCCCTACACCAAAAAGCTCATTGCTGCTATACCCAAGATTGACCTTGAAGGCGACAGGTAGTATCTATGAATAACGATGTAGTTTTAAGAGTGAGTGATCTGAATGTCTTTTACAAGAACAGGAAGAGAAAGCTCTTTTCTAAGAAAAAGAAAATACAGGCTCTTTTTGATGTGAATCTCACCATGGAAGAGGGCGAGGTCCTGGCCATAGCCGGAGAGTCCGGAAGCGGAAAATCTACTCTGGCAAGGGCAATCGTTGGGATAAACAAGGACTATACCGGGGAGATCTGGCAGAAATACGACAGGCCCCAGATGGTATTTCAGGATCCCTACAGCTCTTTAAATCCTGCAAAAAAGATAGGCTGGCTATTGGAAGAGCCTCTTCGGGTTGATAAGTCCAGGAACTGGACAAAACAGGAGATAGAAGAGAGAGTAAAGAGCGTAATGGAGGACATCGAGCTTCCTCTTAGTATGTTAGAGCGCTATCCGGCGCAGCTCTCCGGAGGCCAGAGGCAGCGTGTATGCATCGGAATGGCTCTTATGAGGTCTCCAAAGCTTCTTATAGCAGATGAGCCTGTTTCTGCACTGGATGTTACCATTCAGGCCCAGATACTGGAGCTGCTGGACAATCTTCACAAGAAGCACGGAATCTCCATAATCTTTATATCCCATGACCTTCGTGTGGTATACAAGATAAGCGACCACGTTATGATCATGAAGGATGGAAGAGTGGTTGAACAGGGAGAGACAAGGCAGCTCTACAGAAATCCTACACAGGATTATACAAAAGCTCTTTTAAAGGCCGCTGGGATAGTGTAAGGTAATAATATATAATGATATTAAGGTTTTCGGTAATCCTGCCGATATAATATCTGTAAGGGTGTGGACCTAATAAGTTTGAAAGGAGGAATATAATATGGCACTTGATAGAGTTGGCTCATTTGTACCAGGCTATAATGCGTATAATATTCCCTCTGCGAAAGATCCCTCACAGATAGCTCCTCAGGTAGCACCACAGGGGCAGGATACCTCAGCTGATGCTGCTGCGTTAGAACAGCAGAGTAAAAAGAGTGAAAAGCCCGGCCTTGAACTTACTGTTGAAGTACCAGCCAGAGAAAATGCCTCCATTGAGAATCTGGCAATTTCCTTTGGTCAGTACGACAGCTCATCTCTTGATATCTACGGAGATATGGGGCTGGCATCCAGGGATATGAAGCAGGCTATATCCGGAATGCAGAAGGACAGGATCCTCCACGAATATCAGTATTTTGTTGGTGGCAAGGACCTTACAGGCAAACCAAGCAATATTATTGCCGGAACAGATGACGGTATAGTTATCAAACTTTAATTTAATAACAGATCATTTATCGCCCGCCACACAGTGTGGCGGGATTTTTTTATTAATTTTTTATTAAGAATACAAAAAAACGTTAATTGGCTCTATCGGTTTACGTATGTAAAGATTTAAAATAGATGCATGGGAATTAAGTTAAAAGAGCTTAAAAAGTACATACGGAACATGCAGGGAATGTACGATGTCGTGCGGCTTGTAGAGCCCGATACCTGTAAGATACTGGATGTGAACAAAGTTGGAGAGGAAGCCTCCAGCGAAAAATGTTACACAATCTGGGGCAGGAGCGACAGGTGCGAAAACTGTTCATCCTTCCAGGCATGTATACGTAATCGTGTTCAGGAGAAGATAGAGATCCGGGACGGGATCGAATGTCATGTCATCTCTATTCCTGCGCCTTTGGAGATGGACGGGATCAGTGCCAAGGATTATGTAATTGAGCTGGTTTCCTTTGGCGAGAAGGTTCTTGATGCCGAACAGGAGATAGAATATGAGCTCCAGAGGATGAACGAGGACGCTCTGTATGTCAGCATGATTGGCGACAAGGAAGCCAGTGATGAGGTTATTTCCAAGGCATTTCTTGATTCGGTGATTGGAATAGTGTGCCTGGACGAGAATTTCAAGTGTATCTATGCCAATAAGCAGGCTTTCAGAATGTTCCATATTCCCAACGGACTCAATGAGATGCAGGAGTTTTTGTCAGGCTGGCTTATTAACGATGGAAGCATCAGAGGCGGCCATGTCACAAGCCAGTTCTATAAGCGTGATGGAAAAGAGTATCTCTATGAGATACATTCAATGCCGGCCTATAAGCATAAGCCCGAGCGGGAAAAGCTGGCGGGAATATGCCTTGCCTTCATGGATATCACCAATGAGGCCATGAATGTTGGCGGCGCAAAGTTCAGAGAGACCCATGACCTTCTTACCGGTATTTACAACCAGGAGGGTCTTGTTAAGGCAGTCAGGGCCAAGATCGCAGAGGCTCCCGACGAGACTTATTATTGTATTTCTTCAAATATCAGACAGTTTAAGCTGGTGAATCAGCTCTTTGGAATGGAAAAGGGCGATGACATCTTAAAGTATATTGGACTGGGCCTGGAGAAGTGGTGTCTGGAAGGGGATGTTTTCGGAAGAATGCATTCCGATGAGTTTGTTGTCTTTATGCGCAAGGATGACTTTGATGAAGAGCGCTTTGCGAAAGGTATACATGAAGTTGCCAAGCTCATAGACAACAGTGTATACAGTCTTAGATTCCAGCTTGGAGTCTATGAGGTTGATGACATCCATCAGCCTGTCTTTGATATGATAGATAAGGCCAGAATGGCCATCGATAATATCAAGGAAAACAAAGAGCTGGCCATAGCTTATTACGATGAGCAGATCATGAAGGAAACCGTTCATGAGCAGGAAGTCATAAATGGCTTCAGACTTGCCCTTGATAACGGAGAGTTCCACATCTTCCTTCAGCCCCAGGTGGACTTTGAAGGGAATGTTGTGGGCGGAGAAGCTCTGGCCAGATGGATCCATCCCGAAAAGGGCATAGTTCCTCCCGGGCAGTTTATCGGCGTTTTGGAAAATGCCAATCTGATCTATCAGATGGACCGTTATATCTGGGAACTGGCAGCCAAGCAGCTGGCCAGTTGGAAGGGCACTGAAAACGAAAAGTACAGGATTTCCGTGAATATTTCACCCAAGGACCTTCAGTTCCTTAACATTGAGGTGGTGTTCACCGAGCTGGTAGAAAAGTATCAGATCGATCCGGCTAAGCTCAATCTTGAGATCACCGAGACAGCTATTGCCGGCAATATCGGTACGTGTATCGAACTTATGGGAAGGCTTAGAGAAAAAGGCTTCCTGGTTGAGATGGATGACTTTGGAAGCGGCTATTCATCCCTGAACCTCTTAAAGGACTTCAAGGTTGATGTCCTTAAGATCGACATGAGATTCCTGGATTCCACCGATGACCCGGAGAGAGCACAGATCATCCTGGAGAATATCATCCACATGGCTCAGCAGCTTAAGATGACCGTTATTGCTGAGGGCGTGGAGACCAAGGATCAGCTACTTATGCTGGATGAGAGAGGCTGTGATCTGTTCCAGGGCTACTATTTCAGCAAACCTGTGGATGTGGAGACCTTCGAAAAATTCGGAGGGAAAATTTAACCAAAACTGGTCCCAAACATGGTCACTTCGTGGTAAAATGTGTTAGGTATGTTTGGGGAAGAATTAAAATCGAAAAAGCTTAATTTTATACATGCACTGTTATCCGCTGCAGCAGTAGCACTGATCTATATTGCAGTCCTTGTGGTATCGAGAATCGTGCCTTTTGGGGAAAAGACCTTTCTCATGTATGATCTCAAGAGACAGTATGTAGATTACTATGCATATCTGCGCACAATTATAGGCGGCACAAACAGTGCGTTTTATTCTTTTAATGCAGCACTGGGCTCAGGCACACTGGGCTTTTTTGCGTATTATCTCACAAGTCCGTTCCTGCTTTTGCTCTCACTGTTTCCAAAGAGCAGTATACCCCTGGGAATAACCTTTATCATCGGCATTAAGCTTATGCTTGCGGCCTTTATCATGGACCTTTTTCTTCAGAGGTTTGTGGCCACAGCCGACTGCCTTATTCCGATAAACAGGAGCTGTGCTACAGTTTATCTTGGCGCCGTTTCATGGGCCTTCTCGGGATTTCTTTTTGCCCACAGCATGAACCTGATGTGGATGGATGTGGTCATTCTGCTTCCGGCTTACATATGGAGCCTGGAAAACATGTTCCTGTATGGCAAAAAGCTTCCGTATATCACAGCCATATTCGCAATGCTTATCCTTAATTATTACATCACCTTCCAGGTGCTGCTTTTTACTGTATTCTGGGTTATTACCCGTCTTGTTGTGACTAAAGACAAGCATCCCTTTATACAGATCGGCAAGGTGGTATTTTCCGGTGCCACAGCAGCGCTGCTTTCCGGTGCTGTCATGGTTCCCACATTTTTAGAGCTTATGGACAGCCCCAAGGATATCACGCTTCTGGGAATGAAGCTGACCGGCAGAAACCTGGGCGTTGTTGATGTTTTTTCCAAGCTTCCTACCTTGTCCTATGACTATATAGAGGCAAGATTCGGCTTCCCGCAGATCTACTGCGGAGTCCTGCTGATATTCATGTTTATTTTGTACTTCCTTTGCACCAGTATTCCTCTTAGACAGAGATTTGGTTATCTGGCGCTGTTTATTATCTTCATGATCTCTTTTGCCAGAGATATCCTTAATGTCATCTGGCACGCAGGAATGGAGCCCTCCGGACACCCCTACAGACAGGCCTTTATGTGGGTATTTCTCATGATAATATGCAGCTGCAGGGCATTTGAGGCTATGGGAAAAGAGCTTTCGGTGAAAAAGCTTTTACTGATCACCGGCGTTATGGCGGTATTTCTTTTCATGATAAGAAGAGGCGGCTACGACCACATTTCTGACCTTACCATCTATGCAAATGCGGCGCTGATCGCCTTATATGCAGTTCTCCTTCTGGCACTGATTCTTGTTAAAAAAGAAAACATATCACGGATTCTTATTGCTATGCTTCTTTTGGTCAATATGGCAGACCTTTCAGCAAACGCTGCCTATACCTATCACTGGCAGTCACTGCTTTGCGAAAATGCCGCAGAATACGGGGCAACTGTTCTTAAGACCCAGGAGGCTGTGGATCATGTAAAGAGCAGTGAAGAAGCCGCCGGACTGTACAGGATGGAGAATCTCAACCCCAGACAGCAGAATGATGCCTTCCAGTACAATTACAACGGAATAACACAGTACAGCTCTGCAGGACTGGTTTATGTCAGGTACTTCCTCCAGAGGCTGGGCTTTAACGACGATACACTCTACACCCACTATGGACACGACAATACTGAGACTGCAGACAGCATACTGGGTGTGAAATATGTATTTACAGACGGTACTTATCAGCCCCATCACGACTATGAGCTTTACTTTGACGGGGAAGAGAAGGTTTACAAAAATCCCCATGCACTTTCTACGGCCCTTTATACAAAGGGATATGACCTGTCTCAGATAGCTGACCTTCAGTATAATGATACTGATGCGACTATGAAGCATGTACCTGAGATGGATGCTTTTTCTCTGCAGGAAGAGATTCTTGGCAGGATCATGGGAAAAGACATCTCGGTTTTTGAAGCTGCATCGGTGGAGAGCAGCGATCTGTATGAGGTGGACGGAAAATACCGCTACGATTACAGGGTAACAGCCGCTAAAGACGGTGAGCTCTATATGTATCTGGACGGTCTTATTAACGCTGGAATGAGTCTGTCCGTATTTGTGGAGGATGAGTTCCTTACCACCTATGGAAATGCAGCCTGTGTCAAGATCCTGAATCTGGGCTATCATACAGCCGGGGAGCAGGTTCGTATATCCGTTCAGGGAGAAACAAAGGATGACAATTTCGGACGCCCTGTTTTTGTGACGGAGGATACGGATGCCCTCGGGGAAACAGTTGCAGAAATGAGAGGCAGAGCCTGCAACGTACAGATCAATCCTGCAAAGTGTGAGGTCACCATCGATGTTCCTTCTGAGGCGGATGGAGTATTTCTGACCATTCCTTTCGAGAGGGCATGGAAGTTTACGTTAAACGGCAGGAAGGTGGAGGCGGTAGCAATCTATGACAGCCTTACATATATTCCCATTGACAGAAGCTCCCAGGGGCCTTTGACCATAAAGATGAAATACACTCCTGCGGGGCTCTGGATAGGTCTGGTGCTGTCCCTGATAGGCCTTATTCTGCTGATATATGTTGAGGCTTCAGAAAGAATGAGGGCTAAGGCATGAAGATAAAAAAGCCCGTCATTATCAAGCTTTTGACGATAGCTTTGTGCCTTGTGGCAATCGTTGTCCTGGTTAAGCTTGATAACAGGGATTTAAAGCTTTCTGACCTGAATTTCATGTATGCAAAGGTGGATGGGCACAAGATCCATATTCACCAGAGTGAGGGAAAGTATTATCTGTTTCTTCCGGGATATGTCAGCGAGGAAGATGTCTTTTACTCTGCTGAGGCCAGGAAACATGATATTGAGGTGATGAAGTCCGCTAATATTGCTACTATCTACATCACCACCAATTCCGGCAGACTGGACAACATTCTTGCCGACAAGGATCACAAGGAAAGCGGCAAGATCACTGTGATAGATGAGGCCGGCAACGAGGACATTTCCTCCGGCCTGGATTACATAAAGGGAAGAGGCAACTATTCCTGGAACAACTGGGATAAAAAGCCCTTCAAGATCCAGCTCTCCAAGACGGCATCCCTTCTGGGGCTGGGAGTAGGACAGGAGTATGCCCTTATTGCCAATGCTTCCGATGGAACACTTATAAGAAATGAGATCGCCAGAGCGTTGGAGGTGGAAGTAGGAATCCCCTTTGCGAGAACAGGAAGGTTTGTTGACCTGTACATAAACGGCGACTATATGGGCAATTATTACATCTGCTCAGGTATCAGTGTGGGGCCGGAAAATGTAAATATCACCGATATGGATGCGGCACAGTCAAAGATCTTTTCCCGATTGAACGAGGAGAGTTTTGAGGTCTATGAGACAGCGACGGTCAAGGGCTGGAATATTCCGCAGTACATCAGCGACTATACCGGTGGTTACCTTTTAGAGAGGGAATTTGTCGACAGATATAATCTGGAATATCCCGAGATCAGAAACGGCTTTGTCACCGACAACGAGGAGCACTTTATAGTCAAAGCTCCGCATTATTGCACGGTTCCGGAGATCCTTTATATTTCGGACTTTATGAACTACGCGGAAAAAGAGATACTGGGGGATGCGCCATACGGCCTCTATATAGACACAGAGTCTTTTGCCAAAAGATATCTGGTGGAGGAGCTGCTTAAGAACTACGACGGAGGAGTGTCCAGCGCCTTCTATTACAAGGACAGCGACCTGGTGGACGGCAAGCTCTACGCCGGCCCGGGCTGGGACTTTGACATGAGTCTTGGCAACTATCTGGACTGGATGGAGTACTATGAGGAAGGGCCTGAGGGCATTACAGGGATTTACCTTTCCGAGCACTCAAGTATATACTACAAGCACATGATAGAGCATGAGGAGTTTAATGAACTGGTAAGCAGGTTCTATCAGGAGAGTGCCAGGGACTTCATGAAGGGGCTGGTAAATGGCGGTATCAGTCAGTATCGGGATATGCTCATGGCTTCAGCCAGCATGGATGCCATAAGATGGGCGGATATGTACAGTGAGCTGGGCTACACAACGGCAGACAGCTCTGAGTACGATGAGCTGTGCGATTTTATTGATAAGAGATGCGACTTCCTTAGCAGTGAGTGGTTGAAATAATGTATTACAGAGTTGAAGACAAATATATTGTCTATGAGGATCAAATTGCATATATCAGGCACCGTTTAAAGGATGTAATGCAGCAGGACAGCCACAGCAGGGGCGGAAGCTACCTCATCCGCAGTGTTTACTTTGACGACCTGGAGGACAGTGCCCTGCAGGAGAACGAGGCCGGCGTTGATGAGCGTATCAAATACCGGATCAGGAATTATAACGCAGGCCAGTCCGTGATCAAGCTTGAGGAAAAGAGCAAGAAGAAGGGATATACCCATAAGAGGGCAGTTTCTATTTCAAGGGATGCAGTGCAGGGTATAATAAACAATCCGTTGGCGGCTCAGGCGCCCATAGCTGCATCATATCTTAGCGGTGAGACGAGATTTCTTTCAAAAAAGCTCTATGTAGCCATGAACACCAGACTATTGCACCCGGTGGTCATCGTGGAGTATGAGAGGGAAGCCTTCGTGGAAAAATCGGGGAATGTGCGTATTACCCTGGACAGGAATATAGGAGCCAGCACAGAGGTGGGGCGCTTTTTTGAAAAAGACATCTACGCTGTTCCTACAATGGAGAGAGGCGCGCATGTACTTGAAGTAAAGTATGATGAACTGCTTCCGGATTACATCAGGAAGCTGATAGATATTGGCTCGTTGCAAAGATGTGCATTTTCGAAGTATTATTATGCCAGACAGATCAATGAGGGAAATGGAGTGTATTTATGAGTTTTCAGGACGCGATCAAGAAATCAGTAATGGAGGGCTTTACAGCCAATGACATCCCGGTGAGTCAGATAGTATCAATTCTGACAGTGACCTTTGCCATTGGATTGTATATATATATTATATATAAGGTTGTCAGCAGGACAGCTCTATACAATAAGAACTATCACATTGCCATGTCTATGATATCAGTCATAACTGCAGGAATAATCATTGCCATGCAGTCCAGCATTGTTATTTCCCTGGGTATGGTGGGAGCTCTTTCCATCGTAAGATTCAGAACAGCCATAAAGGATACCATGGATCTGCTGTTTTTGTTCTGGTCCATCGGAGAGGGCATCATATGCGGAGCGGGACTTTTTGAGCTGGCTATCGTAGTGGCTCTGATGGTGACAGTTGGAATACTTATCCTGGAGTTTGTTCCCGGAGGCAAAAAGCCCTATGTTCTTATTGTAAACAGCAGCGATACCGGAGCAGAGGACGAGATAGTTCAGGCAGTTCACGATTACTCAAACAGCTTCAAGATCAAGTCAAGGAATCTTAAGAAGACCGGAATTGACATGATAATCGAGGTTAAGACCCAGCAGGAAAAAGAGCTGCTTAATACCCTCAACACCATCAAGAGCGTTGACAACATCGCACTCCTGACCCATGAAGGAGAAGTTAGAATTTAAGCCGTTTGGGGCATAAGAAAACCACCTGTTTTTACAGGTGGTGTTTTTTTGGGAGGAGGGGTTGTCTAGTGGGG
>JAEEGL012294046.1_pt1 | contig 11241 bp, 9 predicted proteins | sample 9134231 | NCBI WGS metagenome assembly JAEEGL01 (sample SAMN16246548, study PRJNA631951) | gut metagenome | biome: gut microbiome; feature: rumen; material: fiber-attached | host: Bos | place: Iran: Karaj | collected 2018-10
GATTTGCAATTCCCCCGATTTGCACTTTCCTACGGTGGTCGGGGGGATTTTTCTTATCCTGTACAAAGGTACAAAATTTCTATCATATTACAAATCAATTAGTTATAAAGTTTCTTAATATTTAGCGACACTCCCTATTTATAGTCTTTTGGCTTAAACGTTTCGTCGAACAATGTTACGCCTTTATGTTTCGTAGAACTATAGACATAACGGAAGTTATAGTCTGCGTCCTTGTAAATTTTCAAGTTTGTCGAATTCCTTACCTGTTGCAATAACATCTCGCGCGGATTATTCCGATTGATGTAAGCCGAATCATCGAGCGAGCCACTCAGCGTATAGTAATAGCCGAAAGTATGCGACGTCTTATCGAACGTCATACTGTCCATCGTCACCTGATGAGCGATGGGTGCAGGACAGTGCTTCTCCGTGTAGTCACGTGCTTCACGGGCTCCGCGTTCTTCCAATGTCTCTTGACAGCCTGCCAGCAATGCTGTCATCACGATAAGAGTAAAAAACTTGTTCATCATGAAATCTCTTAGTTCTATCGGCGCATCAGACGGTCAATCTCATCAAACTGCTGGCCCAAATTCAAATTGAGGTAGATACGATACAACGCTGGTGCCCAACGCTTCTGGTCCTTTGGTGCCAACTTGCGGTATTGTTCCATCTGAGGACGAGCCTTGGTGTATAGATCGGTAAGCTTCTGACGATAAAGTCGAGGCTCATTCTTCTTTTCGAGTTCCAGAGCTTGATTTAAATAACATGTTGCGATGTTAAAGTAAGGCTCTGGCAGTTCAGGGTCTTTGCCAATGAGTTTATTGCTCACCTCTACACACTCGTCGTAACGGTCTAATTCGAGCAGAGCAACAGACTTCGCCAAAAGGAAGAGCGAACGGTCAGGATACTTCGCGAGGGCCTCATTAGAAAGACGTAATGTCTTGTCAATCTGCCCATGCTTATTATAATAGTCACCCAAACGCGGGAAGAAATATGGATATTCAGGATGATTCTCAAAGCCATCCTCCAAAGCCTTCAGATATGCTTCGTCATTATTCTGCCAAAAATAAGCCTCACAAATATACTGGCGCACATAGACAGCCTTTGAAGTATCGGTCAGCGCCAATTGGCTATAGCGTAATGTTTGCTCTGCATCTTTCATACGATAGCCTGACAATGTAGCCCAATAGGCTGCTGTTGGCATCGAAGCGTCATTCTTTGCATAGTTATAACCTGTAAAGAGAGGCTGTTTGGCAGCGTCAATATACGTCTCAAAGAAGTTAAATGCCTCCTTAAACTTATTACGGCGCACATTAAACGTTCCTCCATAGTAGAGGTTACGACGAAGTTTGTCAAGCTGATCTGCATTGCTCTTTCTATACTCAGGTTTCACTTTGCCTTTCTCGTCGGGCACGGCGTCGAGCGAATCAAGGCTCTCAGCAACACGATACATGCGGTTCAACAAGTTATAAACAGTGGCTGTATCATATTTCTGATGCAGGTAAATCTTCTCATTGATTTGCTGATATTGCCCCAATACGGATTCATACCACGTAGCATAAACCTTTTTGTTCTGACGACTGACAGAATCCTTGGCTATCAAGTCAGTCATCAATTTCTCAGCTTTATCAAAGTCCTTACCACTTTTGATATATGCGCGCGCCTGACTCAGTTCCTTCTTCTGAGCATATGTAAGCGAAACTGTCAGCGCAAAGATAACAATAACGATTTTTCTCATAAGAAATCCTTCTTTTATCTTTTTGGCTGCAAAGTTACAAATAAACGGTGGAAAAGCCAAATATATGTCAACAATATTGCTTTTTTTTATTTTTCACATAAAATATTGCACATTTTTCTTGCGGATGTGCACAAAAAGATGTACCTTTGCACAAAAATTTGAAAATTGTGCAATGAACGATATACCTAGTTTTAACGGTTACTTCGAACAAACGATTAAAGACAACTGGCTTCTCGATGCCCTGACCGACTATCAGGGATTCACATTACAGTATCACGATGTGGCCCGTAAGGTAGAAAAGTTACACATCATGATGGAAGCCGCAGGCATCCAAAAAGGAGATCGTATCGCCGTATGCGGCCGCAACTCAGCTCACTGGGCAGTAGCTTTCATCGCTACGTTGACCTACGGCGCCGTCATCGTCCCTATCCTACACGAATTCAACGGTGAGCAGATTCACAACATCGTAAACCACTCTGAGTCACGTCTGCTGTTTGTTGGTGATTACGTTGTAAACATCATCAAAGCTGACGAGATGCCGCATCTGGAGGGAATCTTTAATCTGCCCGACTTTTCGCTGCACACCAGCAGAAATGAGAAACTGACTGATGCCCGTGAACGGCTGAACGAGCTGTTTGGCGTCAGATATCCCAATGCTTTCCGCAGGGATGACATTCATTGGCATGTAGACAAACCAGAAGAGCTCTGCATGATCAACTACACCAGTGGTACAACGGGATTCTCCAAGGGTGTCATGCTACCCTATCGTGCACTTTGGGGTAATGTGGATTTCTGTCAGAAGCGCTTAGGCACCTATATGCCGCGTTTCAGTCGTGTACTGAGCATCCTACCCATGGCTCACATGTATGGCATGGCCATGGAATTCCTGTTCTCTTTCTGTTCGGGTTACCACCTATTCTTCCTCACGCGTCTGCCTTCTCCTGCCATCATTGCAGAAGCCTTCAAGGAGATTCGTCCTGATGTGGTGATTGCCGTTCCGCTGATTATCGAGAAGATTATCCGCAAACGCGTGTTCCCCAAGATTCAGAACAATGCCATGAAGCTCATGTTGCAAATGCCCGTGGTAAAGGACAAAGTGAAAGATCGCATCTGTAAGGAGGTGTACGATGCCTTCGGAGGCCGTGCCTACGAGGTCATTGCAGGCGGCGCTCCCCTGAATCAGGAAATCGAGAAGTTCCTGAGAGACATCAACTTCCCTGTCACCGTAGGCTATGGCACCACAGAGTGCGCACCGCTTATCTCGTACAGCGATTACAAGGACTTCGTGTCTGGTTCATGCGGAACGGCCGTTAGCCATATGGAAGTGAAAATACTGTCAAGCGATCCGCAGAACATTGAAGGTGAAATCGTATGCCGCGGTGCTCACGTCATGTTAGGTTATTATAAGAACGAGGAAGCCACCCTGCAGGCTATCGACAAAGACGGCTGGTACCATACCGGCGATCTTGCCACGATGTCAGCTGACGGCCACATCTTTATTCGCGGACGTCTCAAGAACATGTTGCTGGGTGCCAACGGTCAGAACGTTTATCCAGAAGAGATTGAGGACAAGCTCAACTCGATGGCAATGGTAAGTGAGAGCCTTATCGTTCAGCGTGGCGACAAGCTGGTAGCCTTAATCCATCCTGATAACGACGAAGCCCGCTCTATGGGATTCAGCGACGAGGACATTGCAAACATCATGGAACAGAATCGTCAGGAACTGAATGCCCAACTGCCCGTCTATAGCAAGATTCAACAGGTAGAACTGTTTGAGGACGAATTCCAGAAAACACCGAAGAAGAGTATTAAACGTTATTTATATAAATAAGGTATTATGGAAAACTACCCAAGTTTCAATCAACTCATACAGCAAAGCATCATTGAGAATTGGGATCTCGATGCTTTGACTGACTACAAGGGTGCTACCCTGCAATTCCATGATGTAGCCCGAAAGATTGAGAAACTGCACATCTTGTTTGAGAACAGCGGTGTGAAGCGAGGTGATAAAATTGCTATGTGTGGTCGAAACTCCAGTCAATGGGCAGTGGCTTTTCTTGCCACATTGACATATGGTGCTGTGGCTGTTCCCATCTTACATGAGTTCTTGGCCGACCAAATTCATAACATTGTCAATCACTCTGATGCCAAGCTGTTGTTTGTCGGCGACCATGTGGCTACGCAGATTGACCCCATGCAGATGCCTCATTTGGAGGGAATCATCAACAATCCCGACTACTCGCTGATGGTGTCACGCACGGAGAAGTTGACGTATGCTCGCGAGCACCTGAACGAGCTCTACGGCAAGAAGTTTCCGAAGTTCTTCCGCAAGGAGCACGTACACTACTATATTGAGGAAAATGGCGAAGAGCTGGCCATGATTAACTATACCAGTGGTACGACGGGATTCTCGAAAGGTGTCATGATACCATATCGCGCCTTGTGGTCGAACTACGACTTTGCAGACCACGTATTAGGCAAGATCATTCATCGCGGCGACCGAGTCATCTCGATATTGCCAATGGCTCACATGTACGGCATGGCGTTCGAGTTTGTCTTCGAATTCCTGCACGGCTGCCATGTTTACTACCTGAATCGCATTCCTTCGCCTGCCATTATTGCCCAGGCTTTTGCCGATATCAAGCCGAAGGTTATCATCGCTGTACCGTTGGTTATCGAGAAGATTATCCGCAAAAAGGTGTTCCCCAAGATTCAGAACAACCGCATGCGCCTCTTATTGGCAATGCCCGTTATCTCAAAGAAGGTACGCGAGCTGATTTGCAAGGAGGTCATCAATGCCTTTGGCGGTGAGCTCTACGAAGTCATCATCGGTGGTGCGGCCTTCAATCAGGAGGTGGAAAGTTTCCTGAAACGCATTGAGTTCCCGTACACTGTCGGATATGGTGCCACAGAGTGTGCCCCTATCATTTGCTATCGTGATTGGAAAACCTTTGTGCAAGGCTCGTGCGGACAAGAGGCTTACCATATGAAAGTCAAGATCAACTCGTCCAACCCTCAGCACGTTCCTGGTGAAATCTTGGCCAAGGGTCCTAATGTGATGTTGGGCTATTACAAGAACGAGGAAGCCACTCGTGAGACGCTCGACGACGAGGGCTGGTACCATACTGGCGACTTGGGAACGATGGACCGCGACGGCAACGTGTTCATCAACGGACGTTCCAAGAACATGCTGCTTGGTGCCAATGGTCAGAACATCTATCCCGAGGAGATTGAGGATAAACTCAACTCCATGACGATGATTGTTGAGAGTGTGGTTGTTCAGCGCGACCAGAAACTGGTAGGCTTGGTTTATCCGGACTACGATGAAGCCAAGAACATGAACTTCAACGAAGTCGATATCGCCAATATCATGGAACAAAACCGTCTGCAGCTGAACGAACAGCTGCCTGCCTACGAGAAGATTACCGAGATAGAGATTAGAAAAGAAGAATTTGAAAAGACCCCCAAGCGTAGTATCAAGCGCTTCCTCTACAAATAATAAATGGAGAACAAGAATACGTTTTCTATCATCATGGCTGTACACAATGCAGCCGACAAACTAGAGCAAAACCTGCCTGCCTTTTTGGATACTGCTGCCGAGGCAGGCGCTAAGGTTATTGTGGTCGACGACATGTCGTCAGACGAAACCCCTGATGTGTTGACACGTATGAGGGCAGATCATCCCAATGTGCTCTATACGACATTCCTGCCCGAATCGGTTATCATCAACCCCAGCAGGCTGCGACTGGCATTAACCGTCGGAGCCAAGGCGGCCAAGACGCCATATTTGGTTCTGGCCAATATCAACCGTCCGCCTCGCAATGCGGGATGGCTTTACGGTATGGGCGACGATGAAGCTGCTTTGGTGTACAGCATGAAGAAAGGCAATCAAGTGGTTCATGTCACAAGTCTTGATGTTGAAGACTTGCGCCCAGCCATTCTCAAAGCCGAGCGTAAGGGTGGTAAGGGACATCGCGGAGGTATCTTGAAAATGCGTCGTGGCCTTTATGATGCCGTCTGCGTGAAGCGTGAGCACGTCTATGACATTATCAACATGTTCGACCGTCCTGTTGGCTTCCTAAAATTGTGGCGTCTGCGCTTTCAGTTGTTTCTGAACAGTATTTTCTAAAAACGTCAGACAGATGCGAATTCTTCATTTCTATCCGAAGACAGATACCGCCATCAGTCAGTATTTTGAAATGCTGACCACTCATATGGGCATAGAAGTGGAGAATCATAAGGCGTCGACGGGCGAAGAAGCCAAACAATTGCTGCGTACTATCCAGTTCGACATCCTGCATATTTACGGCTGTTGGAATAATGCGCAGTTCACCATTGTCAGGAAAGCCCTGCGTCAAGGGGCTCGTTTGGTGGTGACGCCTTATGGTCAGCTGGAGCCTTGGATACAGCAACAAGATTTCTGGAAAGAGAAACTACCCAAACGCATTGTTTATCAGAAGTCTGTCATAGAACAAGCCTATGCCGTCATCGTACAAGGCAATATGGAGTTGGAGTGCATGAAGAAGCTGGGCTGGAACCAGCGTTGCGTCATCATTCGCAATGCTCTGATTACCAATAGCATTACGCCTCGCGACATGGCCCGTCAGACATTCGATTTGTATCAACGCGTCATTGACAGCAATCCTCTGCAACTGATGAACGACAATACGCGTGATTTTGTCAAATACCTGATTACGATAGGCATTACTGGTGACGTGCGCTGGCTGAAAAACGAAGAAACCCCGATGTTGGGCGACTGGCGTCAGATACTCTGCTATGCCCATCAAGAGCAAATCATGCCGACCATCATGCGGGCTGTCCGTACGCTTGGTCTGATGGTTCCTGATATAGACGCGACGCAGATACCCTACTTCCTGCCTGACAATTATGTCGAGACCAAGAGCATTCAGCAGACTATCGGCAACCAGTTCGTCTCTGAAAACGAGCGTCTGATAGCGACCTTCAAACTCATCAAGAAACTCATTGCCAACAAGCAGATGGGCATTAAGCACTTGATTGAACTTGATATCGAGTTGCGCGAACATGCTTGCGACGAACAGTTGTTGGCAGAGCGGCTTCAAGAACGGGGACTCCTGAAACTGGCTGCCCGCATCATGCAACTCATGAACGATTTCACAGGGCTTACCGAAGGTTTCATGCCTGTTCCCGCCCTGGACGACCGAGTGACTCAGAATTGGTACAAACAAATAGAAAATCATCTATCAATACACTAAACTCTAAACTCTAAACGCTAAACTCTAAACTTAAACTATATGGATACACAACAGATGACCCGCGATATGCATTATTTGCAGTTGCTTTCCAATTCGTTTCCAAACGTTGCTGCCGCATCAACGGAAATCATCAATTTGGAGGCTATCCTCAACTTGCCTAAGGGCACCGAACATTTTCTGGCCGACCTGCACGGAGAGAGTGCGGCCTTTAAACACGTGCTGAAAAATGCCTCTGGTAACATACGCCGCAAGGTCAGCGAACTGTTCAAGGGCGACATCCGCGAATCGGAGCGTCGTGAGTTATGCACGCTGATTTACTATCCGGAAGAAAAAATACAAATCATCAAGGAGTCAGAGCCCGACATTAACGATTGGTATCATATCACCATCCACCGCCTGGTTGCCGTCTGTCGCGACGTGTCGTCGAAATATACGCGTTCCAAGGTTCGTAAGTCGCTGCCCCAGGAGTTCAGCTATATCATCGAGGAACTCATGCACGAGCGCACCGATGACATTGACAAGGCGGCTTACGTCAGCGGTATCGTTGAATCCATTATCTCTACCGGACGTGCCGACGACTTCATCATTGCCATCTGTAACGTCATTCAGCGTCTGGCCATCGACCAGCTGCACATTCTTGGCGACATCTACGACCGCGGACAAGGTGCACATATCATTCTCGACACCATGCGGCAATACCACTCTTGGGATATCCAATGGGGCAACCACGACATTCTGTGGATGGGAGCCGGTGCAGGTAACAATGCCTGTATCTGCAACGTGTTGCGCCTGTGTCTGCGTTATGCAAACCTGACCACTATCGAGGAGGCTTACGGCATCAATCTCGTACCACTGGCCACCTTCGCCATGGAGGTTTATGGCGACGACCCCTGCGAGGAGTTTATGCCTAAATTACTGAAAGGCAACACGATGGAAGAAAAGTTCCAGCGCCTGACTGCCCAGATGCACAAGGCCATTTCCGTCATTCAGTTCAAGAAGGAAGCCCTCATCTTCCACCGCCGTCCTGAGTGGCAGATGGAAGACCGCTGCCTGCTGGAACACATCGACTACCAGCGTGGCGTCTGCACCATTGACGGCAAGGAGTACGACATGCGCTCATGCCACTTCCCCACCATTGACCCCGAGCATCCCAACGTACTGACGCCCGAGGAACATCAGCTCATGGAACGCCTGCATCACTCCTTCCGCGTCAGCGAGAAGCTACAGAAACACATCAAGATGCTGCTCTCACACGGCTGCATGTACACTATTTGCAATCAGAACCTGCTGTTCCATGCCTCCGTACCGCTCAATGCCGACGGTTCGCTGAAAGAGGTGGAACTCTACGGCGGGAAGCGTTTTGCAGGCAAAGACCTCATGCACAACATCGGCATGTTGGTGCGTGCCGCCTTTGAGAGCGATACCGAAGAGGCGTTGCGGCTCTATGCGCGCGACTACTTCCTCTACCTCTGGTGCGGCAAGGACTCACCCTTGTTCGACAAGTCCAAGATGGCTACCTTCGAGCGTTACTTCCTGACCGACAAAACGACCTTCAAGGAAGAGAAAGGCTACTATTTCCAGTTGCGCGACAACGAGACTGTATGCGACCGTATTCTTGATGCTTTCAACGTCACGGGGCCCAATCGTCATATCATCAACGGCCATGTGCCCGTACATGCCTCGAAAGGCGAGAATCCCATCAAGGCAGGCGGCAAACTGATGGTGATTGACGGTGGTTTCTCAGAGGCTTATCACACAGAGACGGGTATTGCCGGATATACGCTGGTTTACCATAGCCGAGGCTTCCAATTGGTTCAGCATGAGCCGTTTATGAGTCCGGAAGACGCCATTCAACGCGGTATTGACATCAAGTCGACGACCCAGTTGGTGGAACTCTCAGCTCACCGCATGCTCGTAGCCGATACCGACAAAGGTGCTGAACTGCGTGCTCAGATTGCCGACCTCCGCGAACTGCTCTACGCCTACCGTCATGGCATCTTGAAGGAAAAGGAAATAAAATCCTCGAATCGGTAATGTCCGCTGTTCTCATCGCCCTGGGGTCGAACTATCTGCAGAGTGCCCATATCCAGTGGGCCTCTCAACGTTTGTGCAGCCTGCTCAACGACGTCACGCTGAGCCGTGTGCTATGGACACCCGACATCAACGGCAAAGGCACGTGGTACATGAACCGACTGCTGCGTGCCAGCACCACGCTCTCTCCTACCCGACTGACCGCGCTCTTAAAACAGATTGAGCAAGAGACCAACCGTACCAAACAACATGTCACCATCGACCTCGACCTCATGCAGTACGATAGCGAGAAATATCATCTTGCCGATTGGTCGCGACCCTATATCAAGCTACTTTTATAGAAAAAATGACGAAAAATTTGGAAGTTTCGAAAATATGTCGTAACTTTGCAGCCGATAAACCTATTTATAAACCTTTAATTCAAAAAAACAATGATGAAGAAAACGTTAGTAGTTATGATGGCCTTCGTGCTTGGTTTGGCTATCACGTCTTGTAAGCAGGGCCCCAAGGCTGCAGATGCAGCAGAGGCAGCAGCAACTGATCCCGTTCAGGCTCTGACAGAAATCGTAGAGAAAGCTAAGGCAGAAGGTGCCAACTGGAGTGTTGACGAGTGGAAGGATGCCTTTAAAGTGGCTATGAGCGCCGTTGCGCCCACTATGAAGGAGATTGCCGAGATTACATCAGACCTCAAGACAAAGGAAGGCGAAGAGCCTGACACCGCCAAGCTGGCAAAAGCTTTCGAACAGATGAAAGTCCTTCAGGAGAAATTTGCTCCTATCGAGGATCTCGCTTCACAGTTCGACAGCATTTCAAAGAGCTATCCTAACGGTAAGACCGTCGCTGATGACAAGGAGTTCGAGAAGGCAATGATGAAGGAACTCGGTCTACCCGAAGATTTTTAAATCAAAAATATCAAGGAAATAATAAGACACAAAAGTTACTGACACTTTTGTGTCTTTTTTTTGAATTATCGTAAATTAGTCGTATCTTTTGCACAACAAATTAGTATTAGCCCCAAACATTTTAACTATGAGAAATTTGGGAAACCGGATGATCAGACTAAGTATATTACAATGCTTCTAGAAAGATTTGTATTTCAATAGCTGCCAACAATGCGGCAAACAATATGGCAAAGGCAACCAGATAGGAAAGAATCACGTAAAGACTGGTTCTCCACCACTTGAAGCCAGACAGTTGCTTCAGTGGTATGATGCACAAGAGATAGGCTGCATCGGAAACATTGCCTTCATAGACACCAAAGAACGTGAGTACAATCTCATAAATATCCTGCATCCCCCAGGTATATACCAGCGCTATGAGTAGTTCTGAATAGCGCAGGTCGGGGATGTCGGGACTCTTGCGGAAGAAGAGATAAAGAGGAAGTGAAAGTATAAACAGCAGCGACAGCCAGAAGAACGCAGGGTTGTTTTCCTTAAACCCACGAAACTTGACAATTGGAAAAGTCGAGCGAAGTACAAAATAAATTATAATTTATTTTCATTTCCGAGCGAAAGATTATGTCAGGGGCATTAGAAAAATGCAGAGCGCGGCACGCGGCGGCGCGGCGGCGCGGCATTGACTTTGTCGAATGAGGGGGGGGCATAGTTGGGGCTAGATGTATATGTCTATTTTAAATTATTATATATTATAATATATAATAATTATATATAATATAATAGCCAAGGTTGCCTCGGCATCGAATCACGTAATGCCGCGCTGCCGCGGTGCCGCTCTGCCGCGCATTCGAATCGGGCTTGTCTGAAGGCACGAAAAAACTCTATTTTAACATTTGAAATAAATCGAAAATAAAATCAGAAAAGCCTTGTTTGACTTCTGAAATTTTCGTACCTTTGTGCTGTCAAAATGAAGAAGTGGACAGACGGTCTTTAAGAATAAAAATTGCGAGGGTTAAATTTAGAAATTGCGCGCATTAACCATAGCAAGATTTTCTTTTAACGAACCTCTTTGAAGCTGCATCAGATGACACAGAAAAAATTAAACACTAACCATTAAACATTAAAGACTATGGCTATTAAAGTAATTGCACAACGACGTGAAGTGAAATTGGGTAAGAACCCTGGAATGAAGTTCGTGATGCGTCCGGACCTGTACATTCCGATTGCAGAGAAGAAGGTGTTCAGCGAAGCTGCTACCCACAGCGGTATCTCTGCTGGTGTGATCAAGGCGGCTGGGGATGCCGCAGGTGAAGTCATCCGCACGTGGGCCACTGAGGGTCACTCA
>JAEEGL012779753.1_pt1 | contig 11241 bp, 9 predicted proteins | sample 9134231 | NCBI WGS metagenome assembly JAEEGL01 (sample SAMN16246548, study PRJNA631951) | gut metagenome | biome: gut microbiome; feature: rumen; material: fiber-attached | host: Bos | place: Iran: Karaj | collected 2018-10
ACATAACCGGCTACCTCGGGTTTGAAGCTCCCGGCTGCGACCCGAACGACCTGTTCGCACTGCGGGTACGCGGTGAGAGCATGATAAACGCCGGTATCCTCGACGGTGATATCGTCATCGTGCAAAAGACCGAATACGCTGAAAACGGCGATATCGTCGTCGCCTTCGTCGACGGCGAGGACGCTACGGTCAAGCGCTTCTACAAGGAGAAGGGCTGTTACCGACTTCAGCCGGAAAATGATACCATGGAGCCGATAATTCTCGACGAGTGCGAGATACTCGGCAAGGTCATCGGACTTAAAAGATACTATTAAGGCAACACCGCACAAAGACCGCCTGACGTCTTTGTACTGAATCTACTTGGATATTTTCCGTCATCTTACACAGAAATCCCTTGACATACGTCAGTATGCCTGTGGAATTTCTATACAATCTGACGAAAAATCTCACGGCGCATCTTCAGCACAATCTTTGTGCGGTATTGCCTTAAATATATACAGCTCAGAAAGGAAGATAAAAAATGCTCAACGACGTTAAAGTTATCATATGCGGAAAAGAGTATAAGCTCAAGACATCAGAATCGCCCAACTACGTGTTCTCGCTCGCGAGAGCACTCGAAGCACGCATAAACGAGCTCATGAACTCCGGAAGCGGCTCATCGCCCTATACTGCGTCGATAATGGTCGCTCTCAGCCTGCTCGATGACCTCAACAAGGCTAACAAGCGCCTCGACGATATCCGCACCCAGACCAAGGAATACGTTGACGAAGCCGGCAAGAACCGCATAGAGCGCGATGCCGCTGTCAAGGAAATAGAGGCTCTCAAGGCTAAGATAGTCCAGCTTGAGAACATGGTCAAGCTCAGACAGCTCAGCGACAGTATATGAGCCCAAAGCCGGAGATACTCGCTCCCGCGGGAAGCCCTGAAACTCTCGCCGCGGCGCTCCGCTCGGGCGCGGACGCGGTGTACGTCGGAAGCAAGCGCTTTTCCGCGCGAAGCAGCGCTGCCAATTTCTCTGACGAGGAGCTCGCGGACGCTCTGCGCCTCTGCCACAGCTACGGCGCTAAGCTCTACCTCGCCGTGAATACCATAATTTCCGACGGCGAAGCCGACGATTTCCGCAGACATATCATGCTCACCTCTGAGCTCGGCGTTGACGGCTATATCGTGCAGGACTGGGGCGCGGCGGAAATTATCCGCAAAGCCGTTCCCGATGCAGTTCTCCACGCCTCAACACAGATGTCAGTACATACCGCCGCCGGAGTAAGATACCTCCGGGAGCTCGGCTACGTGAGAGCTGTTCCCGCCCGCGAGGTCAGCCGCGATGTGCTGGAGGACATCTGCCGCGAAAATATCGAAACAGAAGCATTTGTCCACGGTGCGCTGTGTATGTCCGTCTCGGGACAGTGCTATATGTCCGCGATGATAGGTTCGCGCTCGGCGAACCGCGGCTGCTGCGGTCAGGCTTGCAGACTGCCGTTTTCGGCTGTCGGAAATAAAAACCGCGCCGCGCTCTCGCTCAAAGACCTCTCTCTGCTCGAAAGGGCGGACGAGATAAAGAAAATCGGCGTAGATTCGCTGAAAATAGAGGGACGCATGAAGCGTCCCGAGTATGTCGCCTCCGCTGTGAACGAGCTGAAAACCGCTCTCGACGGCGGCAAGCCCGATATGCAGCTCCTGCGAGGCATCTTCTCCCGCAGTGGCTTCACGGACGGCTATTTTACGGGGAAAAGGCAGGATATGTTCGGTATCCGCGAAAAGGACGACGTCACCGCCGCCCGTACCCTTATCCCTCAGATACACGAGCTCTACCGCAGCGAGCGGCAGGTACATACGGTCGATATCCATGCTGTGATGAAGTCCGGCGAGCCGCTCCGCGTAATGGCGGACTGCGGCGGGATAACCGCTGAGGCGGTCGGCGATATCCCCGATATCGCGCAGAATCGCCCCACGGATATGGCCATGCTCGAGAAGCAGCTCTCCAAGCTCGGGGACACGGTTTTCCGGCTCGGAAAGCTCACGGCTGACCTCGACAACGGACTCTTCGTCCCCGCAGGCAAGCTCAACGAGCTCCGCAGGGAGCTCGCGGAAAAGCTCAAAAATGCCGTGATATCGCATAATACGCCGCACTACACTATTGCCGGCACTATGCCGGAGCTCCCCCTCGTCAAGCGCAGACCGCGTGAGGGAGCGCTACCGCTGAGAACGTTCTGCCGCACCGCTGAACAGGCGCTCGCCGCCGCGGAAAAGTCAGAATTCGTGGCAGTACCGGCTGACATGATAAACAGTGAACTCCTGAGCCGCATTCCGGCTGAGAAGATAATCGCTTCGCCGCCCCGTTTTATTGCCGATGAAAAGGCTCTCGCGGCAAGGCTCGCGGACGTGAAAAGCTCCGGAGTTGAACGCCTGCTGTGCCATACTCCAGACCATATCGCGCTCGGCAGAGAGCTCGGTTTCCGGCTCCACGGAAGCTTTACGCTGAACGTGTACAACTCCTACAGCGCGGAATATCTGCGCAGTATCGGGCTTGAGGACTGCATTTTCTCTATCGAGGCGACCCTTGAACAGCTCGCCGATGCAAAAACTCTCCTCCCGCTCGGAGCCGTCGTTTACGGCAGACTGCCTCTCATGCTGACGAGAAACTGTCCCGTCAAAAATGAGGTCGGCTGTAAAAACTGCACCGGCAGACTCATCGACCGCACCGGCAGAGAGCTCCCCGTGGCTTGCTCACGCGAGTACGTGGAAATACTCAACTCAGATGTGCTGTATATGCATGACAGGCTCGCGGAGGTGCAGAATGCCGCATTCGGCGTGATACTGCTCAATGACGAGGACGCCCGACAGACCGCTGAAGCGCTCGCCGGAGCGAAGCCCTCCGGAAATATCACCCGCGGACTTTACTACAGAGGTATTGAATAATGAAACTCACCTTCAAAAAGCTTAACGAAAACGCCGTGATACCTTCGCGGGCGACTAAGTGCAGCGCCGGTATGGACATCTGCGCCTGCCTTGACTCTCCCGTGACCCTTGAATGCGGCGAGATAAAGATGATACCCACCGGACTTACAGCTATGTCCGACTGCGACGACGTGGCTATGCTCATCTATCCCCGCTCGGGTCTCGCCTCAAAGCATGGCATAGCCCTCGCAAACTGCGTAGGCGTCATCGACAGCGACTACCGCGGCGAGTGGTTCATTCCGCTCATAAACCACGGAAAACAGCCGTTCACAGTCGAGAACGGCATGAGGATAGCTCAGCTTATCCCCACAAAGGTGCTCTTCCCCGAGGTGGAAGTAAGCGAGACTCTCTCCGAAACAGAAAGAGGAGAGGGCGGTTTCGGTTCGACTGGAAATTAATGTATAATAAAAGAAAAGGAGCATAATCATGAAAAAGGTACTCTATATGTCATTCCTCACTATCAGCGCTATCGTACTCGGCGGTTTCTTCGGCGGTCTCGTCGGAAATACCCCCGGTCTTAGCTGGCTCAACTACTCCAAGACCTTCGCTTTCGAGCCCGGAACATTCCTCGATATCGAAGTTTTCCGCCTCACATTCGGCGTAAGTCTCACTGTCAGCATCGCGCAGATACTGCTTATCATAATCGCTATCATCGTCTACTACAATACAGCTCCCAAGCTTTTCACCGGAAAATAATATACAGTTTTCGTTTCTGCCGGACTGCTGCTGTTTCCGGATTTTTACAAAATTTTATGCAGGCAGAATTTCTCTGCAAAAAATATTGTCTATTTCCATTTTTGGTGATATAATAATAAGGATACAGAAAAATACGATTATTAAGGAGCTTCAAAATGTTTACTAAAGATATCGGCATTGACCTCGGTACTGCGAATACACTTGTGTACCTTCGCGGAAAGGGCATCATTATTCGCGAGCCCTCGGTCGTAGCCGTCAATACAAGAACCGACAAGACCCGTTACGTGGGTATGGAAGCCAAGGAGGTCATCGGAAGAACTCCCGGCTCGATAGTTGCTGTGCGCCCCCTCAAGGACGGCGTTATCGCTGATTTCGACATCGCAACTACCATGCTTCAGGAATTTATCAAGAAGGCGCTCAAGGGCACTATACTCACCAAAGCTAACGTTATCATATGCATTCCCTCCGGCGTTACCGCTGTTGAGCGCCGTGCCGTAAGGGAATCCTGCAAAAAAGCCGGAGCCAACAACGTCCTCATCATCGAGGAGCCTATGGCTGCCGCTATCGGCGCAGGTCTGCCCACTAATGACCCCGCCGGAAGCATGATAGTCGATATCGGCGGCGGCACCAGTGAGGTCGCAGTCGTTTCCCTCGGAGGCATCGTAGCTTCGCGCTCGATAAGATGCGCCGGAGACGAATTCGATACCTCTATCATCAACTACATCAAGAAAAAGTATAACCTCCTCATCGGTGAGAGAACTGCCGAGAATATCAAAATTGAGATAGGCTCCGCTTTCCCGAGCGAAAAGGAGGATACAATGGAGATAAAGGGCAGGAATATCCTCAACGGTCTGCCCGAAAACGTGACCGTCAACTCCGCTGAGATACGTGACGCCCTTGTTGAGCCTCTCGCAAGAGTTATCGACGCTATCAAGGCTACTCTCGAGGAAACTCCTCCCGAGCTCTCGGCTGACATCATCGACCACGGCATTACTCTCGCCGGCGGCGGAGCTCTGCTCCGCGGTCTCGACCGCCTTATCAACCGCGAGACCGGTATGCCCGTTTATATCGCCGAATACCCCCTCGACTGCGTTGCAGAGGGTACGGGTAAGATACTCGAGAATATCAGCGACTATCAGGACGCCCTTACCGATAATATCAAGTATTATTAAGGAGGCTGTCAATGCGCGAATTTCTTAAAAGCACCAGATTCAAGGTTCTGCTTGCTTTTCTCGCCTTCCTCGTCGGCATTATGATATATGCCGTCACTAAGGGCGGATATTCCCTTTCCGGCGCTTCTTTCGTAAATACTGTGACCAAGCCGCTGCGCTTCGTCAGCAACGGCATCTCTATGAAGCTCGAAAAGACTGTCGACCGCATCAGCAACGCCGATTCCTACTACGAGGAGAATCAGCAGCTTAAAAAGCAGATAGGCGAGCTCAATAAGCAGCTTACCAACTACGACGACCTGCAAAAAGAGGTCGAGGACCTCCGCAAGCTCGTAGTTATCAAGGAGGAACACCCCGACAACGTTTACTCGCAGTCGGCAGAAGTCCTCGGATATGTTGCGAACGACCCGTTCCGCGGCTTCACTATCGACCGCGGCTCAGATGACGGTATCAAGCCCTATTGCCCAGTTATTACTCCCGAGGGCGTGGTCGGCATCACTATAGAGGTGTCGGACAAGACCTCGACTGTACGTACTATCCTCTCCCCCGACCTTTCTATCGCGGCAGTATGCTCGTCCACGAACACCGACTTCGGCATCGTCGAGGGAACTGTTCTCACGGCTGAAAAGGGCACTACCAAGCTCACCCACCTCAACACCTCCCACGGTCTGAAGGAGGGCGACCTTATCATCACTTCCGGAAACAGCGGATTATTCCCCAAGGATTACGCTATCGGCACTGTCAAGAACATCGGCTTTGAGGCAAATGGACTCTCTGCCTGCGCCGAAATCGAGCCCTGCGCAGATATAACTCGTCTCGGCTCGGTATTCGTTATCCTTGATTTCGACGGCAAAAAGGAGGACGCTGATGAGGATAAAAACAACTCGTGAGAAGCGTATCCTCTACACCAAGACAACGGTGCGCTGGATACTCTACTATGTGCTGATACTGCTGTTTTTCACGATAATGACCTCGGGCACGTATACCAAGCCCGTACTCCTCGTGCCTGCCGCGCTCTGCATAGCTATCGGAAACGACGTCATGGCGGCGGCTGTTACCGGTGCTGTATGCGGATTCCTCACGGATATGGCGTGCGGAAGGCTTTTCGGCTACAATGCCGTTCTGCTGACCGTTTTCTGCATCGCAGTATCGCTCGTGTTCGAGCTTTACCTGCGCAATAAATTCGTCAACTATCTGTGGATATCGGCACTTGTGTCGTTCCTGCAGTGCTGGCTCGATTACAAATTCTACTACCAGATGTGGGGCTATGAGAACGTCGAGCGTATCTTCTACCACCACACCATGAGGATATGGGTGTATACCGTTATCGCTTCGATCGTGCTCTACCTCATATTCAGGCTGATAAACCGCTTTCTCATGCCGCGTGAGCACCTCACTATCGAGGAGGCTATACGCACAAGTTAACTGTAAAGTTAATATGGGTATGCAACTATCAAGGCGGTCGATGGCTGTTGGACGTTTGCGTAATTGCCCCAAACTACAAATGTGAAGGCTGTCAAGGCCGCCGTTTATGGCGCTTGTCCTGGTCTTGACAGCCTGAGCATTTGTGGTACCATTGGCACTTGCGAACGTCAGACTGTATTAAAACCGCCAAAAATGTTATTTACCCGTTAATTCTTTAAAAAGAGGCACTTATTTCGTGCGGAATAATTCCGCAGGGAAGCAATGTGAAACGCACAAAGGGGAGGCTCTCACTTGCAGAGCCTCCCCTCTCAGAAAACAGTCCACCGGACTGTTTTTTGATTCACCCCTTGCAGAGCGCCTTCGATATGTTTCGCTTTTCCCTATAAGCTGGGAAAAGCGACCAGAGGCGCTGCCTCTGGACTCCGGCAAGGGACACAGCCCCTTGCATCCCGACCTCGCGCTGTTATTTGACCGGACCGGAAGTTCTTTCCGCGTTTAAAACAGTTTCAAAACATGGAGGTAATAGTTTGAAAACAATTTCAGATACGATAAAATCTATAATCATTATCGCCCTCGTTGTCCTGCTCGGAACTCTCGCTTCCATGCGGCTGATGAAGATACAGATAGTCGGCGGCGACGATATCGTCGCTCCCAACAGATACGCCAGCGACGCTCTTATCTTCGAGCGTGAGATAGTCCCAACCCGCGGCGAGATTCTCGACTACAACGGCAACGTCATCATCGGCAATTCAAGCCGTACCGACATCGTCCTGCAAAAGGCTTTCTTCCCGCAGGACCTTCAGGAGGGCAACCGCATTCTCCTTGAACTTTACCGCGCTCTCGAAAAGCACGGCTACGTCTTCGATGAGGAACTCCCCATAACCCGCGATACTCCCTACGTCTTCACAAAGGACGACGTTTCCGGAGTCGTTGAGGACCTCAACCTCAACGTTTACGCCTCTGCTGAAAACTGCATAGACAAGCTCATCTCCGACTACAAGATAGCTGATGATTACTCCGACGAGGAAAAACGCATCATCGCAGGTATGCGCTATCAGATGATCGCAAAGGACTTCTCTTACGGCATCGACCTCCTCCTCGCAAAGGGTGTAGACCCCGACACCGTTATCGAGATAAAAGAGCTCGGAAACTTCTGCCGCGGCGTCGAGGCTGTCGATTCAGCCGAGCGTGAGATAGTCCGCGGAGATATCCTCCCCCATGAGATAGGCACTATCGGTCCTATCTACGCTGAGGAGTACGACGACCTCAAAAACAAGGGCTACGCTATGGACGACGAGGTCGGCAAAAGCGGAATCGAGTTCGCTATGGAGCGCGAGCTCCGCGGCGAAGCCGGTACCGAGGAGGTAACCGTCCTCGACGGCTCTATCGCCGATATCAGGACTAAAAAAGAACCCGTTTCCGGTCAGAGCGTCAAGCTCACCGTCGACGGCGCTTATCAGGTGAAGCTTCAGGGCATTCTCGACAAGTTTTTGCATGACCGCCCGACTTACAACGGAAATAAGGTCAACAAGGGCGCTCTCGTTGTCCTCGACGCGAAAACAGGCGCTGTCAGAGGCATGGCGACTGCTCCGACCTATAACCTAAAGGATATGGCTGAAAATTACGACGCCCTCCTTGCGGCGGAAAATGCTCCCATGTTCAACCGCTGTACATGGGGTCAGTACCTCCCCGGTTCGACCTTCAAGACCATTACCGCTACGGCAGGTCTCAACGAGGGCGTTATCACTGGTAATACCTCTTTTGTATGCCACACCAATTACGAATTCTACGGCGGTCATTTCTCGTGTACCGGCTATCACGGCAATATCTCGGTCCGCCGCGCTATCGAGGTCTCATGCAACGTTTACTTCTATGAGGTAGCGCGTCAGCTCGGTATCGACAATATCACCAAGTACGCTCAGCTCTACGGCCTCGGAAGCAGTACAGGCATCGAGACAGGCGACGCTCCCGGATTCCTCTGCAATCCCGAGACCTTCGCCGAGCGCGGTCAGGAATGGTATATCGGTTACGTTATTCAGGCAGGTATCGGTAACCAGGACTGCGGCTTCACTCCGCTCCAGCTCGCCAACGTAGCCGCTACTATCGGCAACAGAGGTACCCGCTATCAGCCCTATCTCGTCGACAGCCTTTACACCTTCGGCTCGAATGAGCTCGTCAAAAAGACCGAGCCCAAGGTCGCGGACAAGATAACTCTCAACTACGAGGACGTCTATGATTACATCATCGCAGGTATGATGGACGCAGCTAAGAATTGTCCTGCTCCGTATCAGCTAACTGACCTCGGCTTCGATGTAGCTATCAAGACCGGTACTCCGCAGACTGACTTCAACGACAAAAACAAGCAGAACTCCGTATTCATCGGATTCGCTCCCGCAGATGACCCCGAGGTCGCTTTCGCAGGTGTTATCGAGGGCGGTGAATACTCCAAGTACATGATCCGCGACATTATCCTTGCTTATCAGGAATGCTACGGCATCAAAGGCTCGAAGCCGAATCCAGTGCTTCCTCCCGAGTCACGCAACGGCACTACTGCTGTTACAACTACCGGCACCGGCACTAACTCATCGGCGGCTTCATCTGTCTCGACTGCTACAACTGCGACAGCGGCTAATTAATATCAAGCATAATCATAATACAGCAATGCGGGCGGATAATATCCGCCCCTGCAAAGTGTTCCGTCAACTATACAAGTAATGCGCCAACGAGCGAAAGCAGACTATGTCTTTTGTACAAAGTAAGCCCGTGAGTTGGGTTGCAAGGGAGATTCTCCCTTGCCGGAGTCCAGAGGCAGAGCCTCTGGCGGGTCAAGGGCAGAGCCATTGAAAAAACCGTTACCGGATTTCCGGTAACGGTTTTGTTTTTTATTCTTCAACAGGGAGTCTCTTGAAGTAATCAAGGAATGTCTTTTTGCCGCCTGTTGATCTGTATGAATAGTATTCAAGTACGTCAGATGCGTCCTTTGCATCTACCTTGCCGTCAAAGTTGACATCTGCAATGCGTGCAGTCTCTGAAGGCATCTCTGAACCGCCTGTTGCTCTGAGTGCATACTCGGAAAGAATAGCGGAGGCATCGCTTGAATCTATCTTCTTGTCGTTGCTTACATCGCCGAAGTCGCTTGTACGCTTGAAGTATGCTGCCATACCCTCCATAGCATAGAGCACGATGTCACTGCCGGAGTTTATTACCTCTGCCGACTGTCCGCCAACGTTAATAACTATCTTGTTGGCTGTCTTGACTGTCCATGTGAACGCTGTCTTTGTGTTTTTCTTATCTATGGCAACGCCGGTATTGTCCTCGTTTACGATTACGATAACTGCGTCCTTAGCGTCAACATTCTGCATACTGCCGTGTGTGGAATTCTTGTACTGTATCCAGTTGCCTGTGAAGTTCTTAATGTTTATGTCAGGTGTTGTTGTAGTTGTTGTTGACGAAGGAATTGCTGATGTTGTTGTAGAAGTTGTAGTAGTCGTGGTCGTGCTTGTAGTTGTAGTTGTAGTTGTTGTTGTGGAAGTTGTTGTAGATGTTGTTGTCGAGGTCGTTGTCGAGATGGTTGTCGAGGTCGTAGTTGTTGTTGTTGAAGTAGTTGTGGTTGTTGTGGGTTTAGTTGTTGTAGTGGTTGTAGTAGTCGTTGTTGTGGTGGTGGTAGTTGTTGTAGTTGTGGGCTTTGCTGTTGTGGTAGTCGTTGTTGTAGTTGTAGGCTTTGTTGTGGTGGTTGTTGTAGATGTTGTAGTTGTTTCGGAAGGCTTGATAGTATCCGCTGTTACTCTCTTGTATGTATCAAGTGCCGCAGCCGGATAATTCGCCTTGTTGGGAAGAGAATCAAAGGTCTTGACAATGAGGTCGCCGCTCTGCTTCTTGGTTCCGATAGTATCTATCACCTTTGATGCGATTGCTACATGACCTGCCTGATTCGGGTGGAAATCCATTTCTGCGCGTGAAGCCTGTACATTTGTGAAGTACCAACTGTACTGGACAGAGCTGTCATCAGGGTCGATTGAGCTGAACTCCTCATAGATATCTGCTATCTTAACGCCTTCTACGTTTGAGAGCTGGTCTCTGAACGACTCGGTAACGCTCTTGAATACCGGTCTGAGAAGGTCCATGAACTTTTTGGTCGTTCCGGTATATGCAGCCTCGTAGTAGGAGGGCTCAAACTGAGTCGGATTGTATACCGACTGCACGATTATCTCTGCGTCGGGATTGATGTTCTTTATCTCGGTAACCGCCGCAACGATGCCTGTGCCGTTGCTGTCGCCGATTATCTGCTTATCAATGAGGCACTTGAACTTTCTTGCGTTCTCGTCTGTTGACTTTGTAGCAAGGTCACCGCGGAGCTTCTGCACCTCGTGGTTGAGCATTCTCTGATTTTTAAGGTCTTCGGCAAACGCCTTGAGAGCGTTCTTATCGAGCATGGTGAATATCTGGTCGAAGGTGGGCTCGGCAGGTACATCTGCTGCTGTATAGCCGTTTACGAGAAGTCCGTTGTTGGCGCATACAGTGAGAAGCGTATTTGCTGCATAGTGTATCATGTCGTTGCCGCCGATAGATATCACGATGTCGTCAGCATCGGCGATTGCCTTTTTCATGTCTGCTGAAGGCGACTTCAGAAGCTTCATAAGGTCGTCGGTGTCGTCACCGGGATGTGCAAAGTTGCTTACAGAGCCTCCGTAGTAGTCGGCAAGGAGCTCGCCGTAGTTGTGCTCGCTCTCGCTAAGCGAATAACCGGAAGCAATACTGTCGCCAAGAACGACTATCTTGTTTCCGCTTGTCTTTGCGGATGCGTTTGTGTCCGCCGCAGAGACAGTCGGGACTGCTGTCATGGAAGCAGCCATTACCGCAGCCGTTGCTGCGGATAAGAATTTCTTCATTATCATTGTCCTCCTTTGAAATAGTGCGGTAAACCGCTTGAATAAATCGCGGCATATGACCCGAACATCGCGGTATATGCACGTCATAAAGCAATTATATCATA
>JAEEGL013174785.1_pt1 | contig 11241 bp, 9 predicted proteins | sample 9134231 | NCBI WGS metagenome assembly JAEEGL01 (sample SAMN16246548, study PRJNA631951) | gut metagenome | biome: gut microbiome; feature: rumen; material: fiber-attached | host: Bos | place: Iran: Karaj | collected 2018-10
AGAAGCTGGTAAGGTTGATGAAGATAAAATCATCAAAGCAATGGTTGGTAGATCCATTGAAAATCGTTATCCAGAGCATGAGTCAAAGCCAGGAGATATTATTTTCGAAGTAAAGGATTGGTGTGTTGAGGATCCTGATGTAGAAGGCAGAATGGTTTGTAAGAACGCATGCTTTAATGTAAGAGCTGGTGAAATTGTTGGTTTTGCTGGTCTTATGGGCGCAGGAAGAACTGAATTGATGCGTTCAATATTTGGAAGAAATTATGGAATATATAGAAAAGGTACTATAAAGATTAAGGGCCGTGAGGTTAAGTTAACATCCGTTGAGTCAGCTATTAAACATGGTGTTGCATATGTTCCAGAGGATAGAAAAAACTTAGGACTTAATCTATTGGATTCCATTCGAAAGACAGTAGTTGCTGCAAATCTAGACAAGATTACAAAAAATGGATTGCTAGATTTAAATGATGAAAAAGTGGCAGCTGAAGAATACAGAAACTCACTGAAAATAAAAACATCTGGTGTTGATAGAGGAGTTACAACTTTATCCGGTGGTAATCAGCAGAAGGTTGTACTTTCAAAATGGATGTTTACGGAGCCAGATATTTTAATTCTTGATGAGCCTACACGAGGAATTGATGTAGGTGCAAAATACGAGATTTACAAGCTTATTCATCAGTTAGCAGATGAAGGAAAAGCAGTAATCTTAGTATCTTCAGAGTTGCCTGAGCTCCTTGGAATGGCAGACAGAATTTACACAATTTTTGAAGGCACAATAACAGGTGAGCTTGCTAGCAGCGAAGCTAGTCAGGAAGGTCTTATGAAACGAATGACTATAACATCAAACTAATTCGATGTTAGATATGAAAGGATGGAATAAGGTATGAAATATATTAAACAGGTATTGGGCGGAGACCTTCGTCAATACACAATGGTTGTAGCTTTAGGCTTATTAATTTTGATTTTCAATATTATATCTGGTGGAAGAATGCTTACTTCTTCTAACTTCCAGAATCTTCTTTCAGGTAACGCTTACGTTTTGATTTTAGCATTGGGAATGCTAATGGTAATCGTAATTGGACAAATTGATTTGTCAGTTGGTTCAGTTGCTGGTTTTGCAGGAATGGTAATGGCATTAGTTGCTAAGAATTACAACATTCCTTGGTGGTGTGCTGTATTAATCGCACTTGCAATTGGTATTTTAGCAGGTGCTTGGCATGGATTTTTCCTATCACAGCTTGGAATTCCTGGTTTCATCACAACACTTGGTGGAATGATGATTTTCAGAGGTGGTGTTATTTGGATTTCACGTTCAATTTCTGTACCTGCTCCAGAGGAGCTAAAGTGGTTTGGTTCAGGCTATTTACCTGAATGGGGACCAGCCTTTACAGGAATGAATAACTCAACTCTCTTATTAGGTATTATTGCAATTGCATGTTATGTTTTCGTTCAACTCAAAAAGCATAAGCATTCAGGAGATGCAACAGGTGTTAAGGATCCAGTATGGGCTTTAGTAATTAGAATTCTTCTTGTAGCAATTATCATTGGATACTTTACATGGTTATTTGGATCAGGGCGTGTGGGAACTTCATTCCCAGTTCCAGGACTTATCCTACTTGTACTTACAATCATTTATCACATCATTACACAGCGTACAAAATTTGGACGTCATGTATATGCAGTAGGTGGTAATAAGGCAGCAGCTGCCCTTTCAGGTGTAAATGTTAAGAGAACATATTTCCTTACAATGATGAACATGTCATTCTTGGCAGCGGTAGCAGGTATTCTTTTCGTAGGTCGTGCAACAGCAGCAGGTCCAGCAGATGGTACTTCTTGGGAAATGGATGCAATTGCTTCTGTATTCATCGGTGGTGCTGCAGTTTCAGGTGGTGTTGGTACAATTCTTGCAACTATAGTCGGTGGTCTTGTTATGGCCGTTCTTAATAATGGATTGATGCTTATGGGTGTTGGTGCAGACCGTACACAGGTTATTAAGGGCTTTGTCCTTTTAGCTGCAGTTGCATTTGATGTATACAACAAAAAGAGTGGAAAAAGTTCTATCATAGGTAGACTTTTCGCAAATAAATAATTTCAACGAGGAGGATTGAAAATGAAAAAAAGAACACTTTTGTCAATGGCGATGGTTGCAACAATGATGGCAACTACATTCGCTGGCTGTGGGGAAAGCCGCGAAGGTGCGGGGGATGCAGCTTCAGACACAACAACAGCAACTTCTGAGACAACAGAGGCTACAACAAGCGAGTTCCCAGGATTTGAGGAAGGAGCAACAATTGGCGTTTCTCTTCCATGGCTTGGAACACAGAACTGGAAAGAAGCTGAGGAAATGTTTACAGAGCAGTTAACAGCTGCTGGTTACAATCCAATTGTACAGGCTGCTGATCAGAAGGTTACACAGCAGCAACAGCAGATTGAGTCTATGATTGAAAATGGTGCTAAGGTTATCGTTGTAGGACCAGTTGATGGTTCTCAGCTTGGTTCTGTTCTTGAGCAGGCTAAGGAAGCTGGTGTATATGTAATTGGTTATGACCGTTTACTTGAGAATACATCAGGTGTTGATGGTGTTGTTCAGTTTGGTTCAGTTAAGACAGGTGAGCTTCAGGCTCAGGCACTTTTAGATGGTCTTCAGGAATGGAAGGGTGATGGCCCTTACAACATCGAGCTCTTTGGTGGTGGCCCTGCAGATCCTAACGCACCAAACTTCTTCACAGGTGCTATGTCAGTACTTCAGCCATACATCGATGATGGCACTCTTACAGTAGTTTCTGGTCAGACAGACTTTACAGAGTGTGCAACAGTTGATTGGGATAACTCAAAGGCTCAGTCAAGAATGGATACACTTCTTTCAGGTTTCTATTCAGATAAGGAAATTGATGGTGTCCTTTGCCCTAACGATGGTATTGCTCGTGCTTGTATCACAGCTTGTGAGAATGCTGGACAGGAAATTCCTGTTGTATCAGGTCTTGATGCTGAGAACGAGTCAGTTGAGTGGGTATGGGCTGGAAAGCAGTACTCTACAGTTGCTAAGCCAACAGAGGACCTTGTAGCACAGACAATCGAAATCATCGATTCACTTCAGGCAGGCAATGGTATGCCAGCAACAGATGTAACAGCTGACAATGGCGTAATTGATGTTCCAATTTATGAGCTTCCACCTGTAGTTGTTACAAAGGATAATGCTAAAGAAGTGTTTGCAAATGATCCTTCAAGATTAGAATTATTGAATTAAAATTTTCTTCATCATCTCTTATAATAAAAGGGCAGTGATTTAAAGCACTGCCCTATATATATAATATAAGAAGATTAGGGGGGACAGAATAGTGGAAAAGAAAATTGACGTAGTGGCATTAGGGGAACTTCTGATTGACATGACCAACAATGGAGTTTCAGATAATAATAATATTTTATTTGAAGCAAATCCTGGTGGAGCCCCTTGTAATGTCCTTGCGATGCTAAAAAGATTTAATCATAGTGTATGTTTTGTAGGAAAGGTTGGAGATGATCTTTTTGGAAGAAGTCTAAAAGGAACTTTAACTGAAGTTGGTATTAGTACAGACAATCTTTTAATGGATAAAGAGGTACATACTACACTTGCTTTTGTAGAAACATTTCCAGATGGAGACAGAGATTTCTCATTCTACAGAAACCCAGGAGCAGATATGATGCTTCGTAAAGACGAAGTGGATCCAGAAATAATAAAGCAAGCTAAAATATTCCATTTTGGCACACTTTCAATGACACATGAGATGCCAAGAGAAGCTACCGTATATGCGTTAGAGCTTGCAAAAGAAAGTGGGGCTATTATTAGTTTTGATCCAAATTTGAGAGAACCATTGTGGAATTCGCTTGATGATGCAAAAGAGCAGATTTTAAAGGGCCTTGAGTACTGTAATTATCTTAAGATTTCTGATAATGAAATTCAGTGGCTTACTGGAGAGGAAGACTACACTGCTGGAGTAAAAAAGATTAGAGAAAAGTTTAATATTCCACTCATAACAGTATCAATGGGAAAAGAAGGTAGTAGAGCTTATTATTTGAATGAAAAGACAGGGGAAGATGTAGTTGTAGAGGGTGCACCATTTATTTCTAGTGAGACAATTGAAACTACAGGCGCAGGAGACACATTCTGTGGATGTATTTTACATTACTTATTAGAGTATGGAATTGATAACTTAGATGAGACAAAGCTTAAAGAGATGCTTACTGTTGCCAATGCTGCGGCTTCTTTGATTACAAGAGTTAAAGGAGCATTGAGAGTAATGCCACAGTTGGCGGACATTGAATCCCTTGTTAAAACAAGGTGATTATATGGATTACAAAATAGTTTTTAGCGATGTTGATGGAACATTACTGAATCAAAAACACAGAATGTTAGATAAAACGGTGGACTCTATTAGACAGTTAAAGGAGAAAAACATTCCTTTTGTAATAGTAACAGCAAGAGGTCCATCTGGTATTTATCCTATTTTTAGAAGATATAGATTTGTGTGCCCTATGGTATGTTACAGCGGTGCCCTTATTTTGGATGAAGAAGGCAAGGTTATTCATGCCAATGGATTTTCAAAGGGAACCGCAAAAGCGATAGTTGAATTTATAGAGAAGAAAAAATTTGATTGTACTTGGAATATATATTCTATGAATTCATGGATTGTTAATAACAAAAAGGACCCTCGTGTAATGAGAGAGGAAGCTATAGTTGAAGCGGAATCTGAAGAGGGAAGTGTGGATGACTTACCAGAGGGGGTAAGCGTGGGAAAAGTCCTTTGTATGTGTAATCCGAAACACACAGATGCTATAGAGGAAGCCTTAAAGGCAAAATTCCCTTGTTTATCAATCGTGCGATCTTCAGATATTTTGATAGAGATAATGAATAAGGGAATATCAAAAAGTGATGCTATAAAGTTACTATGTGAAAAGTGGGAAATTGCTTTAGAGGAGTCGGTGGCTTTCGGCGATCATTATAATGATTTAAGCATGCTAGAGACGGTTGGTATGCCATTTATTATGGAGAATGGACCAGAGGAGTTAAAAGTGAAAATAAAGAATGTTACTTTTAACAATGATTCTGATGGAATATACTATGGATTAAAGAAGATTGGGCTTGTAGATTAACAATATTGGGGGGATACTATGAAAAAGTATCAATTAGACACACAAGAGAATAAAGAGTTTCTTCAGGGGTTAAGAGATACTCTACTAGAGTTTGGGCACAGATTTCCATCGCCAGGTGGTGGTTCGTACTATCTAGGGGATGACGGAACACCATGGACTGAGCGCCCACGAGAAACTTGGATTACTAGCAGAATGTGCCATGTATATAGCATGGGAACCATGCTAGGTCATAAAGAGGGCAAGGAGCTTGCCACAGCGGCTTTAAAGGGGCTTTTAGGAGAACTGCATGATGATAAAAATGGAGGCTGGTATGCAGGCTTAACAGCTGATAATCAGGTCTTACCAAACAAGGCGTGTTATGCTCATGCTTTTGTCATTTTAGCAGGTACTTCGGCTGTATTAGCAGATATTCCTGGTGGAAAAGAATTGCTAGATGATGCGCTTGCAGTTTATGATAATTATTTTTGGGATGAGAAAATAGGTCTTTCTGTTGACACTTGGAATACAGAGTTTACAGAATTAGACACATATAGAGGACTGAATGCAAATATGCATTCAGTGGAGGCGTTTCTAGCCGTTGCAGATGCTATTAACGATGAAAAGTATCGTACACGTGCAGGTAGGATTATTGATAATGTCGTAGAGTGGGCTGGAAATAACAATTGGAGGATTCCTGAGCACTATGCCAGTGATTGGACTCCTGATTTAGAATGTAATAAAGAAAAGCCAGATGACCAGTTTAAGCCATATGGAGCAACACCAGGACACGGGATTGAGTGGGCTAGACTAATTACGCAGTGGGCTACAGCTAGTTTTGATAATGAAAGCAGTTTGAAAAAGTATATTTCAATTGCAGAAAATTTGTATAACAGAGCTGTTTCTGATGCATGGGATGCTGATGGTGCACCTGGTATTTGTTATACAACAGGATGGGATGGAAAACCAATAGTTCACGACAGGATGCACTGGACACTTGCAGAGGCAATAAATACTTCGGCAGTTCTATACAGGGCAACAGGTAAGGACAAATATAGCAGTGATTACGCTATGTTCATGGAATATTTGGATAAATATGTTGTTGATAATGTAAATGGTTCATGGTTTCATCAGCTAGATAGAAACAACAAGCTACTCACTACTGTTTGGCCAGGAAAGTCGGATATCTATCATGCGCTACAAGCTACGCTCATCCCATACAATAATGAAATTGGGGTGTCTATAGCAAAAGCAATCGAAAATAAAATTAAATAGCAATTTATAAGGGCAGCTTAAATTGAACTGCCTTTTTTTGTACGCGTTATAATGATATGATAGGGATAGGTGTTTGTACCCACATACAATATAGTTGCTCATTATGTAAAGGGGAGTATATGTACTTCCGAGGTAACACGAGGAAAAGATATGGAGAAGATGACTATAAAAAAAGTCGATGAGCTGACAGCTCTAAGAGAAGAAAATAAGCGACTGAAAAGAATCATCAGCGCTTTAATGACCGGATATACAACGATAGGTGAGTCGAGTTTTAGTACTGGGATAGTTAAATTTTGGCAGCTGGGAACAAATCTTTTTACAAATCTAAATATGGGTGATTCATTGCCGTCATGGGATGAATTGGTTTCTATATATGTAAAATATGGAGTTTGCACAGAAGACCGTAATGTTGTATTGGAGCTTTTATCTCCAAGTTATCTTAAGGAAAAGCTTAATGTTGGTGAAAGTATAATCAAGGAATATCGAAATAATGATGGCATATATGGTGAAGCAAAGATTGTTCGCATCGATGAGGATAGTATCCTCATGGGATTCACTGAGCGAAATCAGGAAATTACCGAAAGACAGAAAAAGATATATGTTGATTCACTAACAAAGGTTAAAAACAGAAAATACTACGATGAACAGCTGGCTGAGAAACATCTTCAGGCAATTGTTGTGGCAGATATTGATAACTTTAAGTCAGTAAATGATAACCATGGTCATGTGTGTGGAGATATTGTTCTTACCAAGGTGGCAGAAGCTTTGAATTCTTCGGTACGTATTTCTGATGAGGTTGTACGATACGGAGGTGACGAGTTCGTACTTGGGTTTACGGATATAAAGCTTGATGCATTGGAAGTCCTGATGGAGAGGGTGCGTCAAACTATAGAAAGCATTCGGTTGGAAGAAAACTTATCCATAAAGCTCAGCATGAGTTTTGGAATTGTATATGGAGTTGGGCTTGCAAAAGAAATGTTTTTCGAAGCCGACAAGTGCCTGTATGAGGCAAAGGTTAGGAAGAACACTGTTGTAATAAAGCCTTACAGATAATCCCGTAAAAATGCTTACTCATTATTTATTTGGTTTTAGGAGAATGACTGACATAATGAACAACAAAAAAATTTCATCTGTTCAATTGATTCCACTTAGCTTTCTTTTTGCGATTGTTATGGGAGGATTTCTTTTAATGCTTCCAATAGCGTCAGCCACAGGTCAGTGGACAAATCCCATTACTGCATTATTTACATCTACAACTTCAACATGCGTTACCGGTCTTGTGGTAGTAGACACCCATAGTTACTTTAGTTTGTTTGGTCATATTGTAATACTGTGTCTTATTCAAATAGGTGGTTTGGGAATTATTACTGTTATTTCAATGATTATGCTTATAACTCAAAAAAAGTTTTCATTGGGTGATAGAAAGATGCTGCAGGAGTCCCTTAATCTCAATACAGATGTGGGAATATTAAGGCTTTTGATACGAATATTCAAGGATGTACTCAAGGTTGAATTAACTGGAGCAGCCCTTTATGCGGTTGTTTTTATACCAGAATTTGGAGTTGTAAAGGGCATATGGGTATCAATTTTTAACTCAGTGTCAGCCTTTTGTAATGCGGGAATAGATATTATTGGACCTAATAGCTTAGTGGACTATAAATCTAATCCACTTGTAATGTGTACTACCATGATATTAATAATTCTTGGTGGATTAGGATATGTTGTTTGGTTTGACATGTCTGAAAAAATAAAAGCTGGAATTAGAAAGCATTTCACACCAGTTCAGATTTTTAAAAGGTTTAATGAACATACTAAATTAGTTCTTTCAGTTACAATAGTTCTAATAGTTTCAGGAGCAGTGGTTTTCTTTTTTGCAGAATATGGCAATGATGGAACAATTGGAAGATTTACGCTCCTTGACAAGATAATAAACAGCTTTTTTGAATCAGTAACTCTTAGAACAGCAGGATTTTGTTCATTTCCTCAGGAAAATATGACCCATTTTTCTTGTATAATGTCATATATATTGATGTTTGTAGGTGGTTCCCCAATTGGAACAGCAGGTGGTGTAAAAACAGTAACCATTTATGTTGCACTTTTGAATGTAGTATCGTATATACGTAATGATGACCAATGTGTTGTGTTTAACAAACGAATTACTGAGGAGAGCATGAGAAAGGCAACGGTTATTGTGTCGGTTGCCGCATTTACAATAGTGGTTTTAACATTAGCTTTAATTGCTACGAATCATGTGTCTATGGAGGACGGATTATTTGAGGTTATCAGTGCATCTGCAACTGTTGGTCTGACAAGAGCGGTTACTACTACACTGAATAGTATTGGTAGAATAATAATTATTATTGCCATGTATTTAGGTCGTATAGGGCCTATTTCGCTGGCTATCTTCTTTGCAGGAAGACATGCACACAAGCCTAAATGTAGATATACAGAAGGTAATTTCTTTGTAGGATAAAGGAGAGAAAAATGAAAAAGAAGACAATTGCAGTGTTAGGACTTGGAAAATATGGCATAAGTTTAGCAAAAAGTATGTATGATACTGGTTCTGATGTATTAGTTGTTGATAAGGAACCTGAGAGACTAAAGGAAATGGAAGGTTACTGCACAGCATCAGTATGCGCCGATTTATCTAATGAAGATGAAGTAGAGATGTTAGGTCTTAAAAATATGGACATTGTTGCAGTGGCAATGGGTGGAAATCTGGCTGCAAGTATTATGTCCGTAGCTGTAGCGAAGGAGCAAGGGGTTCCTCTTATAGTTGCCAAGAGTTCGTCAGACAGAATGAGTTCTATTCTTAAGAAAATAGGAGCTGATAAAGTCATAGTTCCCGAGGAATACGGCGGAGAGCAGTCTGCTAGAATCTTAGCATCAGATACATTTTTGGACTACTTCCAGGTTGATGAGAATCTTTGTATGGTTGAGCTTCTTCCTTTACCAAAATGGGTTGGTAAAAATATGGTAGAGTTAAACCTAAGAAAAAACTATAAGGTCAATGTAATCGCTGTTAAAAATGGCGAAAACGGTCATTGGAAGATTTTAGATCCAAATGAGCCATTAGATGCTAATAATGAGTTATTAGCTGTTCTTGAAAGAGATGATTTACATAGAATAAATAGATAAAAATAAGTGCTTGGGAGATTTTCCCAAGCACTTTTATTTTAAGAAACTATCTTGATTATTTTATTATCAAGGTCTTTACGTTTATGAATAAGAGCTGCGCCGGCTTTGCCATTGTTTTTGACATGATAAAGGGCGTAATCAGCAGAGTTAAGATAATCCCAAGCTCTGTTAAGAGGTTCAGGAACACGGTTTACGATTCCTTGGGAAACGCTAAGGTTTTCAAGATTGAGCTCCTGACCAATTTTTGCAATACACTTTTGTATTTTTAATGCTACATCAAGGATCTCTTCGTCGGTCATATCATAGTAATAAACTACGAATTCATCTCCGCCATAACGGGCGATGAAGATTCTGTCATCAATTAATTCCTTGAAGGCTTGTCCCATTGCCGATAGCAATTCATCACCTTTAGAATGACCATAGCAGTCGTTAACTTGCTTGAAATAGTCAACGTCCATCATTTCAACGCCAAGTCGTTTTTTATCCTTGTCTGCCATAACGAACAACTCGTCGATTACCTTGTTGAGCTTTGCTCTATTTGACAAACCTGTAAGTGCATCTGTTTCAGCTGCTTCTGTCAGGAATATGTTGGCAGTTTTTTGTTTTTCTAAATCAAGCCTAAGCTGAAGAGTAGTCAAAAATGATTTTTTAGAATCATCATTCTTCATAGAAGAGTACTCGTAGTATTGGTAAGCAGCTTCCATCATCTTTTGAGCATCACCTATTTTTTTGTACATGGATATTTTGAACTCTGCCATAATCATATGCAGACTGATTAATTCACCGTCGATTTTCTTTTCATCAATTCTGGAGAATACTTTTTCTAATTCGTCGTATTCTTCATCACTAAGCATCATTTCCACAAAATCTACAGCTTCTTCGTAGTAGGTGACGAGGTCATCACAGCTATAGAAAGCTTCTTTACAGAGTTCTTTGTATTTAAGTGCCTCTGTAGTATTGCCGATTTTGTTGTAGTAAACCCATAAGCTGATACGGACATCAAATCGATCTGCATAATGTGGGTATTTAGTAATTAGTTTTCTGAGATTAGCTACTGAATTATCTGCCTTATCCTGTTCCTCTAGCATAAGAAAGAGCTTGGTGGTAAGAGTGTATACACACTGTAATAGCTCATCTCTAAATTCATCATCTTGGATACAATCGCAACATTCTAATACTCTGTTGTGATATTGTACAGCCTCTCTGAGAGCGCCCATTTCGTGACACAATGATGCCAAATTTTCACAAGCTATAGCCTCTGGCAGATATAATCGATGCTCTCTTGCAACAGAAATTGCATTCATGAAGCTCTCAAGACTATATAAAAACTGACCCTGAGTACGGTAGATAATGCCAAGTTCGTTATAAGAGCGTGCAAGAAGCAAATGCTCATCAGTTTTAGCTAAATTCTGAATGCCTGATGATAGATAATATAAAGCCTGATAGTAATCGTCGCACATACAGTACGCATCACCAAGAATACAGTTAGCAAAGCTTTTCAAATCTGCATTGCTTGAGTTAGCAGTCAAATCATATAATTTTTTTGCTAACTCCACGTGTGTTGCGTTATCTCGCTTTCTAATTGATTCAATTTTTTCTATTATTTCAAGTACTTTTGGACTTTTGAAGCAACCAATATTATTCATAATTCCCTCTTAATCATTTACACCCATTTGTTATGTGATTCACACAAAAAACACATTTTGATAATTATATAATATC
>JAEEGL014102133.1_pt1 | contig 11241 bp, 4 predicted proteins | sample 9134231 | NCBI WGS metagenome assembly JAEEGL01 (sample SAMN16246548, study PRJNA631951) | gut metagenome | biome: gut microbiome; feature: rumen; material: fiber-attached | host: Bos | place: Iran: Karaj | collected 2018-10
ATGCAGCTAAACCTAAAAATGGTTGGGCTGATTGGGAGAAAGCTCTTTTCAAGACAGGTTCTCATCAGAACTATCAGGCAAGTGTGTCTGGTGGAAACGAAAAGACAAAGTTCTATAGCTCTTTGTCTTATGCTAAGCAAGATGGTATTGTAGATCACTCTGGTCTTGAGCGTTTGACAGGTAGTGCAAATCTTTCTCATACATTTGGTCGCTTTAAACTTGATGTTAGTACAATGTTTTCTGCAATGCATCAGAATTCAGTAATGGATGGTGGCGCTTCTTATGCTGGTGCTATTCCTAATGCATATTGGTTCCTTGGTCCTAACAATCCAGTATATGATGAAGATGGTAATGTTGTAAAGAAAACAACAAGTGCCTACAATAACGGTGTAAACCCAATTTTTGAGAATGAGCATCAATTGGATATTACTAATACAAAGCGTAGTTATAATACACTTGCTTTAGAGTGGAATATTTGGGATGCTTTGAAACTTCGTGAAAAGGTTGCTTATGACTATATTAATGCCACAGAGGATGTTCTCTGGGATAAATATAGTAATAATGGTAAGAAATCAGGAGGTGTAATGCAGCGTGTGATTGATGAGCTCTATACAATGAATACTCAGACTCAGTTGAGTTATGTTAAGACTTTTGGATTGCATAATGTAGATGCCTTAGTAGGTTTTGAAACAGAAGCATGGCATAAGAATTTCCTTTATAGTCATGGAGATTCTTATCCTGGAGACTTGTATGAATTGGGTAATGCAGGTAGCACTTCAGCTGAGACTCAGAAATATGATTCAAAGATGACATCTATTCTTGGTCGTGCTAACTATAACTATGACAACAAGTATTATGCAGGTGTAAGCTATCGTCGTGATGGTAGCTCACGTTTGGCAAGAGAAAACCGTTGGGGTTCTTTCTGGTCTGTTTCTGGAGCATGGCGCTTTGGTGGTGAACAGTTCTTGGCATCTATAAAGGATGTATTGTATGATGGTAAACTTCGTGTTTCTTATGGTGTTAATGGTACTCAGCCTTCTGGATACTATAACTATATGAATCTTTATAGATATGGTGAGTACTATAATGGTTCTAATGGTATGGGTATTATTGGTATTTCAAATAAGGATTTGAAGTGGGAGGAGAATAAGGCTTGGAACTTTGGTCTTGACCTTACATTCTTTGATCGTATCAATGTTACCTTGGATTATTATGTTCGTAACACCTCAAACTTGATTATGGATCGTCCTGTTTCTTATACTGCAGGTTACTATGATTCTTCAAGTCTTAGCGCAACTGTAGCTCAGAATGTAGGTTCTATGCGTAACTCTGGTCTTGAACTTTCTATCCAGTCAACAAATATCCAGACAAAGGATTTTACCTGGACAACAACTCTAAACCTTGGTTTAAACAAGAATAAGGTAACAGAACTCACAGGTGATGACGATGAAATTATCAGCGGTGTACTGATTCATAAGGTTGGTGAGCCATATTATTCATACTATATGTACGAATATGCAGGTGTAGATCCAAAGACAGGTAAAGAGTGTTATTATATCAATGATGGTACTGAAAATGCTCGTAATACAACAACAAATGTGAACGAGGCTCATAAGACAATTGTTGGTAAGCACGATGCAACTGTTGAAGGTGGTCTTTCTAGCTATATGAAGTGGAAGTTCATTGATTTTAATTTCACTTTGGCTTATAAGTTGGGTGGCGACTCTTTTGACGATGCAACATGGTTGCATGATAATGGTGGAGTTTATGCTCTTCGTGCTGCTATTCCTGCTTATTATGATTTGTCAAAGATGTGGCAGAAGGAAGGAGATAATGCAGAATTGCCAAAGTTCCAACCTGCTTACGGAAAGGCTGTTACTTCTTCACGTTGGCTTATGCCAAATGATTATCTTCGTTTAAAGAATCTTACCATTGGTTTTACAGCTCCTAAGGAGTGGACAAACCAGATTGGTCTTTCAAAGGCTCGTGTTTATTTCTCTGGAAACAATCTCCTTACTTGGAAATCAAAGAATATGTTCGTAGATCCAGAAACTCCAGTTGATGGTCTTTGTACATTCGAGATGCCAGCAATGAGAACCTTTACTTTTGGTGTAGAACTTAGTTTTTAATTCATAAAGTATATACAATATGAAAATTTTAAAATCAATATATAAAGTTGCTACTTGTACTCTGCTTGTTGCAGGACTTGCTTCTTGCGGTGACGAGTGGTTGGATGTGGCTCCGTCTGATGGTGTAGATGCAGAGGCTGCTTTAACTTCAAGTTCTGATCTTGAACCTGCACGTACTGGTATGTATGAGGCTTTAAAGGGTACAAGAAATTTTACAGATTACTATGGTCAGGCATTCTTTGTATATGGTGATGTACATGCAGGTGATGATTATCAGTATAACCATATTAGTGGTTCAAACCGTGGAAGTTTCTTCTATGATATGACCTATGAGACTGCGTCTCAATTTGGTCGTACAACAATTGCTTGGCAGTCTCCTTATAAACTGATAGGTCGTGCAAATCGTATCATAGCTGCTGCAGAAGGAGGAACTCTTTCTGATAAAGATGATGCAGATGCAAAAACTGTGATCGCTCAGTATGTTGCAGAGGCTAAGGCTTTGCGTGCTTTGGCTCATTTCGACCTTGTTCGTATTTATGGTAAGCCTTATACTGCAGATCAGGGTGCATCTGATGGTGTGCCTTTGGTAACAGAGGTTCTTGAGTCAAGTGCAAAACCAGCTCGTAGTACTGTTAAGCAAGTATATGATCAGGTGATTAAGGATCTCACAGAGGCAATTAATTCAAAAGCTCTTGCTACAAAGTCAACTCCTGGTTATATAAATGTTTGGGGCGCTAAGGCTATTTTGAGTCGTGTGTATCTTAATATGGGCGACTATGCTAATGCGTTGACGGTTGCTGAGGATGTTATTAAAAATTCAGGTTTCAGTTTGTGGACTCGTGATGAGTATATAGATGCTTGGAGTGCTTCTAAACCTAACGAGAATGAGTTCTTATTCCGTATCAGCGTTACAAGTAGCGATGATAACAACGACTTGAATGGTATTGGTAACCTTCAGCAACAAAGGGGTTATGGAGAAATGGTAGCAACAAAGAAGTTTGTTGATATGCTTTCTTCTGATGAAAATGATATTAGAAATGATATCTTTGAAGTATCTGAGAAAGAAGAAGAAAAACCTGTTTTTGGTACCAGTAAGGTTTATCTTAATAAACTACGTGGTTTAAATGGTAATACTCGTATCGTTCCTGTTGTTCCAATTATTCGTTTGTCAGAGGTTTATCTTACAGCTGCAGAATGTGCCTTCCGTACAAATGATAAAGTAAAAGCTGCTAAATATCTTAATGATTTGGTAGGCAATCGTACAACAACAGCTACAGCTCTTGTTGATGAGAATTCTGTAACACTTGATCGTATTTTAATTGAGCGTCGTAAAGAACTTATTGGTGAAGGTCAGCGTTATTTTGATGCTTTGCGTAATAACGAGACTATTGTTCGTTATACAAGCGAGGCTGATAAGGGTTGGCATATGACTTTGAGTAAGGAGGCACAGTCTTTTAATAGAGATTATTATAAGGCAATAGCTGCAATTCCTCAATCAGAGAGAAATGCTAATAAGAATATTACTCAAAATCCAGGATACGGAGACTAATAGAAATAACTTCCATACTTTCTAAACTATTATCATAGGAGACCTGTATATAATGCGGGTCTCCTTTTAATTTGATAACAATTTAAATAAGTAAATAATAATGGCAAAAGTGTTGATAACAGGTGCTAATAAGGGCATCGGATATGGAATTGCTAAATTTCTTGGCAAGAGTGGATGGCAGGTTATTGTGGGTGCTCGTGATGAACAGCGAGCACAGAAAGCTATAGCGCAATTAAAAGCCGAAGGTGCAGATGTTATTGGTTGGCAATATATCAATCTCTCGGACAACAACTCTTTGGAGTGTTCGGTAGAGGCAATAAAGAATAACTATTCGGATTTGAAATTGCTTGTTAATAATGCTGGTATTCCAGGAGATATGGCGGTAACAAGTTATGAAAATGAATTGAAAGATGTGTTAGAGACAGTTCAGGTGAACTATGTTGGTACTTTTGTACTTACAAAATTACTTGTTCCTCTGCTTGCAAAGAATGAAGGACGCATAGTAAATATCACAGTACCTTCAGAGGTTAGTCCTTATTGGCATCCTATGGCTTATGTTGCAAGTAAGGCTGCACAGAATGCAATGACTGGTATCATGGCTTTGGAGTTTGACAAAAACAACATACCTGTTGAGATCTTTGATATTCATCCAGGAGCAACAACTACAGATTTAAATAATCACTATACAGGACCAGGTTCTCATTCTGTTGATGTGGTGGCAGGAAAAATAGCTGATGTTATTAATGATGGGAAACGTCATCAGGGTGAGTTTATAGAGCTTTATCCTATCGTTGATGAGGGTAATTGATAATTGTATGTAAAGAGTTGGAAGATGCTGATAATGAAGTAGTTAAGTTATAATAATAATGTATTGTAGGTGTAATTTTTACGAATTGAAAGAAAAAATATCAAATTTAGAACAAATTGTCTAAAAGATTTTGTTATTTCAAAAGAAGTAGTTACCTTTGCATTACTAATTCATAGTTTATTATCTTACATACTAAAATAAGATTAGTGATTAACTACAAAAAATCAGACAACATGTATTTTATATATGAGAAAAGTAGATGAAATAAAAATATAATTAGTTCCCTTTTGGGAATTAATTCTTATCTCTCTCTATTTTTTGGGGAGGCCTGCAGTGATTGCAGGTCTCCTTTTTAATTATTTCAGCATTTCCTCGACAGCTCGTTGTAACTGGCGGTCGTTGCCTGAGAGATAGTCTTCTGGAGTATTATAAACGGTGATATTAGGCTGGAGAGTGTTGTTTTCACCATATTTGCCATGCATATCAAGGCATCCTACCTGTGGAATACCGAATATCATCTGATTGTCCATAAGAGTTTCCCACCAAACGGCAGTCATTGTTCCTGCTACAGGGGTACCAATGAGTTTACCTATTCCTAATGTTTTATATACGAATGGGAAGCCATGACCATTACTGTAGTCGTCTTCGCAAATGAGTACGCAACTTGGCTTAGTCCATTTGTTCCAAGGGTCGCGGCCAATAAATTGGTCACGTGGTACAAAGCTTTGGTATTGTACGCCTGAAAGGAGTGTACAAAGATCGTCATGGAGCCAGCCACCACCATTATGGCGTTCGTCAACGATAACTGCTTTCTTCTGACGGTTGCTATCGTTGAGTAGTTCGCTGAACACAGTGCGGAAGCTCTCTGAGTCCATGGCTTTAACGTGTACGTATGCTACTTGACCGTTAGAGAGTTTATTTACCATCTCCTTGTTGCGATCAACCCAACGGCGATAGAGTAGATCTTCTTCCTGTCCCTTTGAAATGGCTTTTATGTTGATATTATCCTTGCGGTTCTTGATAGTGATTCGAACTGTTTTGCCTGCTTTGCCATCAAGAAGGTAGTTGTAGTCTTTTCCTGCCTGAATCTTTATGCCGTCGATGGCTTCAATGATGTCGCCAGCTTTCACTTTGGTGTTGGCATTGGCAAATGGACTACGACGAATAACTTCTGCAATCTTGATACCATCACCTTCATATTTATGGTCTGGGATGATTCCTAAGGTGGCTGTTCTTAGTTTTGCACCATAAGGATAGAAACGGGCACCTGTATGGGAAGCATTGAGTTCTCCAAGCATCTCAGAGAGCATATCTCGGAAATCATAGCGGTTGTTGATATATGGTAGGAAACGACTATATGTCTTTTTATATCCCTCCCAATCTACACCATGAAGATCTTTCTTATAGAACTTATCTTTTACCTGTTGCCAGATGTGGTTAAAGAGGTATTCACGTTCCTGATATGGCTTGTAGTTGAAACGTGCCTCAAAATCAACTGATTTCACCTGACTGCTTGCTATTTCGTATTTTTTAATGCCACCAGAGCAGAGGAAGAGATTCTTGAAATCTTTGTCGGCCTCGAAACCGCCACCACCAATGCCTTTAGTAGCAAGCTGTGTAGAGTGGTCACGAGTGCTTACCTTCCAAAGGTCGTAGCCTCCTTCAAAGCGTGCCTGATAGTAGAGAGTCTCACCGTCGTTAGAGAGAATGGCATCTCCCATTTTGCTTGAGTTATTGGTGAGACGGATGATACGATCTTTACAGTTTGCAAGGTCGAACTTCAGTTCTTCTACCTTTTCTGGTTTTACTTCCTCTTCCTTACCTTTTTTCTTATCTTTAGCTTTCTTTTCTTCTTTCTTAGCCTCTTCAGCTTTTTGTTTCTTTCCCTCTTCTGAATTTTCTTTCCAAAGAGCATACTCCTCCTTGCTCATGCGGAACTGGTCGTAAGCATCTACGTCAAGGAACATGATGTAAGCATCTGTTTCGGCTCCCCAGCTACCATGACTACGGTAGCCAGCACGGTCACTTTGGAAAACAATAGCCTTGCCACCAAGAGCAAAACGAGCACCTCCGTCACTATAGCCAGAGTTGGTGAGGTTATGAATTTCCTCGCTTCCATCGGCTTTTACGAGGGCTATATCGGTATTGTTCCATCCTCCGTTACCAATGTATGTGGCGATAAGCCAACGACTATCAGGGCTCCAATCGAAATCCTGGTCGCCATCACTATAGCTATACATGTATTTTCCATCCATGAGTTTACGAGTCTTATGACTCTTCACATCAACAGCCATGAGTGTGGTGCGGTTTTGTAAGAATGCTACACTCTTACCATCAGGACTGTATTTAGGTTGGAAACTGGTGGAATCACTCTTAACGAGTTGTTCCTCTTCTATTTCTGTAGAGTAGGTGAAGAGTTTCTCGTTTTTGTTTTTTATGCTTGCCTGATAGATCTGCCAAAGGCCATTACGCTCTGAGGCATATACAAGGCTGCGGCCGTCAGGTGCGAAGTTAACAGAGCGTTCCTGTTCTGGTGTGTCGGTAATCTGCTTGGTAGTATTGTATTCTACTGATGTTACATACACGTCGCCATGAACGATGAAAGCAACTTCTTTTCCATTTGGTGATACGCTTATTTCTCTTGCACCGCTATATAATGTTTGGCGATCAAGGTCAATATCATTGCGGTCGGCAATCACATTGATGTTTACTTTCTGTGGTTGGCTGCCTGTCTTGAGTGTGTAGATTTCTCCATCATAGCCAAAGCAAAGAGTACCATTGTTTGCTCGTGTGAGGAAACGCACCGGATTACCCTTGAAATGGGTTATTTGCTGCTTGGCATTGCCTGCTATGTTGTTATGGAACACGTTAAAAGTACCATCTTCTTCACTTAGATAATAATAGCTGTCTGCTGTGTCCCATACTGGGTTGCGATCTTCGCCAGCAAAAGAGGTGAGCTTAGTGTATTTGCCACCTCTAAGAAGCCAAATGTCACGAGTGATAGGAGAGGTGTGGTGCTTACGCCATGAATCCTCATAACCTTTCATGTCGTGGTAGAGAATATCACCATTGGCATTGATTGACAAATCCTGCATAGTAATCTCAGAAACAAGTTTCATGCGAGCACCTGATACTGTTGGTACTTCAAACACTTGTGGGTATGTTCCTGGGAAGAGAATACTTGTTGCACTTGTTGCTATGTTGGCTTCTACAAGTACGTGGTCGTTGTCGCGGAAGGCAACAGGCTTTTCGTTACCGCTATCTGTAGTAAGACGAATAGGGCTGCCGCCATTTTTGTTGATGACATATACGTCAAGACTACCCTCACGTGCCGATGAAAAGGCTATTTTTGAACCATCAGGACTCCATACAGGATAAGAGTCATAATCGGCATTTGATGTTATTTGACGGGCTGTTCCGCCATTACTTGGGACGGTGTAGATGTCGCCCTTGTAAGAAAAGGCTATAGTGGTGCCATCAGGCGAGATGGCGCTATACCTCATCCACAGTGGATTACTTTGTGCCTGAGCTGATATACTTAGAAGAGCTAAGGCAATGGAAATAACTGTTTTTTTCATTGTGTTGATAATTAGTCTCTATTTTTATTATGTGAATTAACGCTTTACGGAACTAAATCTGTTATGAAGATATAAGAAGTTAAAGGGAGTTATGCCGCTTTCAGCGGCGGAGATAGAGGACAATACCATAAAACTGATGTCTTCTATCTTCTTTTATCTCCATCTAACTCCTTTTATCTACTTGTCAAGCATAGCTTGAATAATTTACAAGTGTGGTTCTTCAACAGGCATATAGCTTATGCCTGTGAAGTTGTAAAGAATAGGTTTTTTAGAGAATTTCTGGAAATACTTGAGACAGTATTGACGCCATTCTTCTGCATTGTCGTATTGTACCTTTAAGAGGCTATCGACATGTTGCCAGCGCTCAGCATCAATATATGGCTTTGTGTCTGCCCAGATTTTGCGATAGGATGCAACCTGCTCAACACCTCTATAATATAGTGCACAGATTTCTTCCCATAGCTTGTCTCCATTTTGAAGTTCGTAATCCCATGGCACATGGTGGAACCACAAAAGATATTCGTCAGGACATGTTTCCAAATTATCGTAAAGACTGCGATATGGTTCACGATACTGGCTAACAGCATTTGTGCCCTTAGAAGAACGGTCGAAACCTATACCTGTTGAGTCAGCCTTGTGATAGTAAACTGGACACCACTCAAGTGGATAATGAGCGATGAAACCGTCAGGTTCTGGGCCATAGTGGTGGTCGAAGCTGAAGATATGATGCAGACCTAAAGGCATCATATAATCAACACATGCTTCACGACTTGTAGTCATCATATCTACTACAGGATAGTAGTCGAAATTATCACCAAAGGTTTGAAGAACCCATTCTTCAGCTATGAGACTTGAAGAAAGAGTTGGATCCCATGCAAGACGACCAAAAGCGTACCAGTTGGCCTGAGAGAATGGGTGACCACACCAGTTTTTCTCGTTTCCAACGTTGCTTACGCCTGCAATACCTTTTAATTTTGATGGACTGACAAAATGGAAGAATTCTTTCCACATAGGAGAGAGGAATACTAAATGTTTGCTCTGACCTGTGTATTCCTGAGTAATCTGAAGTTCTGCAAACTGTGTTGTAGCCTTCATATTGTCGAATATAGGTGCGTAGGGCTCACGTGGCTGGAAATCCAATGGACCGTTCTTGCTTTGTAAGATTACATTGTCTCTGAACTGTCCGTCAAGGTCTTTAAACTCAGAAACAGCTTGCATGACACGATCTTCGCCTTTGTGCTTAGAACCATATACAAAACTTCTCCACATGATAATGCCACCGAATGGTTTTACAGCATCAGCAAGCATATTGGCACCATCAGCATGAGTGCGACCATAGTCGAAAGGACCAGGCTGTCCTTCACTATTTGCTTTTACAAGGAATCCGCCGAAGTCGGGAATGAGCTTATATATCTCTTTTGCCTTTTTGTTCCACCAAGAACGTACGCTTGCATCAAGAGGATCGGCTGTAGTAGTCTCTCCAAGAGCTTTCGGTGTTCCGAAGTTTACTGATATATATACTTTTATTCCATAAGGACGAAGAATATCTGCTATGCGTTTTGTTTTGAGAAGATATTCTTTTGTGAGCATCTTAGGAGATGCGTTCACGTTGTTGATAACGCTACCGTTAATACCTATAGAGGCATTGATACGCGCATATTCTTTGATACGTGCAGCCCATGCTTTTGTTTCTGGACACCCGAAGAAGATGCTCTTGCCTGCATAACCACGTTCAATACTTCCATCAATATTGTCCCAATGGTTTAGTATTCGATAGCTGAATGCAGGACTGCTATAGGCTCCGAGTCCAGGTTCAAACTTCATCTGCTGCATTTCGAGTGCATGATAAACACCATAGAGAAGTCCTAACTCAGAGTGTGAGCAGATAGAGTCGCCGTCATAAAGATAGCCATCATCGTTTTTAAGTTGTTTGTTGATAACAAGACGGATATGATCGCCTTTCCAGTATTTTTTCATTTCCTGAATGGCAATCTGGAGAGTAGCCCCTCCTTTGGGTGCAATCACCTTTGCTGTGCCCACACTGTCATAGCGTAGCCACAAACGATGTCCGTCTTCTGCTTGCGCAAACAAAGTAAAAGCAAGCAGGGATAGTGTAAATAATAGTTTTTTCATATTTTATAATAGTTATTTTTCCGCATATTCTGATGGTGTAACACCGAAGTGTTTCTTGAATGCTGTTGAGAAGTGGGTTTGGTTATTGAAACCTACGCTATATGCCACTTGTGTGATGTTGATATCACCTTCCTTGATGAGTCGTGCAGCTTGTTCAAGTCGTATATTTCTTATGAATTCACCGGTAGAAATACCTGTTATCTCTTTCATCTTTCTATGAAGTTGAGCACGACTGACACCCACCTCTTCAGAAAGGGCTTCAACATTGAATTCTGTATTGGCAATATTATCATTGATACATCTCATGATACGATCCATGAGTATGTTATTATTGCCTTTAACTTCTATTTGGTCAACTTTTCCATGTTGGTTTAATGCTCCAGAGAACTTGCCTTTTAATCGACGTACATTATCGATAAGATTATCGATGAGAACGTGCAATTCTTCCATATCGAATGGCTTGGCGAGGAAGGCATCAGCACCTTTTTTAAGACCTGCCATACGATTATTGATGTCACTCTTTGAAGTAAGAAGAATAACAGGAATGTCGCTAATATTGCTGTTTCTCTTTATTTCCTTGAGAAGGGTTATACCATCCATTTCTGGCATCATGATATCACTTATGACAAGGTCATAGCTTCCTGTAAGAAGAATGCGTAGTGCTTCCTTACCATTATTTGCATAATCAAAACGATACCAGTTGTTTAGCTCATGGTTTATGTATTTTGCTATTTCTGGATCATCGTCAACAATAAGTATATTACAGTTGCGATTAGCTGTTGCATGATGTTTCTCCTTGTTGGTTTCTTCTGTTATAATCTCCTCTGGATTGAGATGTTTGCTACCTAAAGGCAGAGCAACCTCTATGCAGGCTCCACGCTTGCCATCGGTGCGGTTATATGCTTTTATTGTTCCGCCATGTAGTTGAACAATAGCTTTGCAAAGGTTTAGACCAATTCCTGTTCCTTCAACATGGAAATGATTATTGGTTCTTCTCTCCTGATAGAAACGCTCAAAGAGGCGTTCTGTGTTTTGCTTGAATCC
>JAEEGL015038754.1_pt1 | contig 11241 bp, 8 predicted proteins | sample 9134231 | NCBI WGS metagenome assembly JAEEGL01 (sample SAMN16246548, study PRJNA631951) | gut metagenome | biome: gut microbiome; feature: rumen; material: fiber-attached | host: Bos | place: Iran: Karaj | collected 2018-10
AGTTTCTTTGCGATATCAACGGTGATGGCACCATCTAAGTGCAGGGGCAGATCGATGAATTTGTCCATGTTGCCCCTTCCTGCATTCGGTTTCTTTAAAAATTCTACCTGCTTGTTATAGCTTTTCATAGTTTTTTATTTGTCGCCTGAAAAGCGACCTTAGCCATGTCTTTGACCAATAAACTGTAGTCATCAAAACCATTTGGAGGAAAAAGACATGAAAAAGAATCTGACTGAACTCGTAATGATCCTGGACCGCAGCGGTTCCATGGGAGGACTCGAGGGCGATACTATCGGCGGCTACAACAGCATGCTCGAGAAACAGAAGAAGGCCGAAGGAGAAGCATACGTCTCGACAGTTCTCTTCGATAATGAGATAGAGACCATCCATGACAGAGTTTCCATCGATAAGGTCTCTCCCATCACCGACAAGGAATACTATGTCCGCGGATGCACGGCCCTCCTGGACGCCATGGGAAGCACCATCGAACACATCAAGAAGATCCACAAATATGCCCGTGAAGAGGACCGACCTGAAAAGACAGTCTTTGTTATCATCACCGATGGCATGGAGAACTCCAGCCGACATTACAGTTTCAAAGACGTGAAGAAGCTCGTGGAACAGCAGAAGGAAGCAGCCGATTGGGAATTTCTGTTCCTCGGAGCCAACATCGATGCCATCGAAGTTGCAGGCAGATGCGGTATTGCTGAAGATAGGGCTGTGAACTATAAATGTGACAGTGTCGGCACAGCTCTGAACTATGAAGTCGTCAGCGAAGCGGTATGTTCCATGCGATCTGCTGGCGGCAGGATCGGAAAGAGCTGGAAGAAGTCTATCGAGAAGGATTTTGCAGAGCGAAAGTAATCAGTTTGTCTTCTTAAAATAAGTGAAATAATTCAATTACGTGGGATGGGGTAAAAATGCTCCATCCCATGTTGTATTATTACGTCAAGGCTTTTTTAGATTAATGCGCCCAAAAAGAATCCATATAGATTTGTGGAGATTGTGGATAAATGAGTAATAAAGTTTTTTTGGATAATGTTGAATATACTCTAAATAATGAACAGTATAAAAAAGTAAAGGAGATATGTTCCCAACAGGCTTTTCTTGGAATAAGGGAGATATCAGAATTATCGAACTGTAGTCTTTTGATTATGGATTACCAGAGAGGGTATAGGTGGACAGAGACAGAGATTCAAGCGTTACTAGAGGATATTTTGAATGTTAGTAATGGTGATGACGGCTATTGTATGCAACCCATAGTGATAAAGCCTAGAGCCCATATAAATAATAACTGCTTTAAACTTAATGGTTTTAACAATGATGAAATACTGTCCAGTGTGAATGTGATTCCGGAAGGATACGAATTAATTGATGGGCAGCAAAGGTTGACCACGCTTTTTCTAATCCATACTTTTTTAAATGAGAATGAGCCGTATTCAATCTATTATGAACTTAACAGGAATATTGATGGACACTTTATCAAGAAATCCAAAGAAATTATCAAAGAATGGTTTAATAATAAAAAAATAGATCCAAAAGAGTTTGAAAAGAAGATTTCTAAACTGTTCTTCATATGGTATGAAGTTAGGGATACTAATGAAACTGCTGAAAAGATATTCAAAAACATAAATGAAGGGAAAATAGAATTAACGAATGCCGAACTGTTTAAGGCCCTACTATTAAATCCTGACAATTATGACAGTAATAATACATATGCAGAAGAAAGCCTCCAAGTGATCTCATTTGAATGGGATAAGATTGAATCTATTTTGCACGATGATGATTTTTGGTTCTTTATTTCTCGGGATAATGTTGAACAATTGGGTCAGTGTACAAGGATTGATTACATAATTGAGATATATGCAAGATATTTGAACTTAGACAAAAAGTATTCTTTTGACCCAAATAAAGACTATTTCTCTTTTTTGGTGATCCAACGTTATTTGGAAGACTCAAAGGCAGAATTAGATGTATATGTAGTCTGGAGGGAAATAGTAAGAGTTTTTAACAAATTATACTCGTGGTATAAAGATACATGTTTGTATCATCTGATTGGTTTTCTTGTGGCCTCTGAAGAAAAGAAACGTGGATCCAAATCAATCGTTTCTGACAAACTTTTTGAGCTTTATCGATTTTCGGAACAGTCGAACATATACGATACACAAAAGAGGGCCAAGTCATTTGTGTATTCAACTGTTATTGAACCGATTGACAAAGGTGCGGCCCTTAATATAGAAGATTTTTCATATGACAAAAAGAAAGTCATAAAGAATGTGCTCCTGTTTTCAAATATTTATTTCATGGTGTTTTACGAGAAGTTGAATGCAGATAACAAAACTGACATGTTGAATACAGAGGACATCATTCGGTTTCCTTTTAGGCTTTTTCATCAAATCGATAATTATGGCAAAGGTTGGGATATAGAGCACATATCTCCTCAGACACTTGAAAAAAGTCTTTCTGAACTTAAATTCCAAGAATATGTTGATACAATTTGGTCATGGTATGACGAACTCAATGATGATGCCTATATCATTAATAAACAAGATTGCTTGGATAAAACAGATAACTACTTAAAAAATAAGCTAAGTGATGGTACTTATAACACTAAGAGACAGGACTACTTAAAAAAAATTGAAGGTTACTTAAATGGAAAACCAACAGAGACTGATTACAATAATGCAGATATCAATAAGCTCTGGAAAGAATATGCTGAAGAGATTTCACAGGATCCTGATGACAATATAAGGAACTTGGTTTTATTGAATGCCTCAATTAATAGGGAATACGGCAATGCTTTTTTCAACAAGAAACGTCAGATAATTATTGAACATGATCGAAAAGGACAGTTTATACCTATATGTACAAAAAATGTTTTTATGAAGTACTTTTCTAATTCAATTATTAGTCCAACTAGATGGACTGACGATGATATGAAAGGATATGGCTCATTTCTAGATAATATGCTGAAAGAACTTGAGGGGTGGAAAAGTGATGAGTGATGGAAGACAGTGTAGCTTTTGGGAGCTATATGAATCTACTAGAATCAAAGTACCACGTATTCAAAGAGATTATGTACAGGGAAGAAATAACGTACGTGTTAGAAATAATAGAGAAAACTTTATAAAAGAATTGGTGAAAGCAATTACCCCTGATAGTAATAATACAATCAATCTTAACTTTATATATGGGTATTACGAGGATAATAATTTTATCCCAATTGATGGGCAGCAACGTCTTACGACACTTTTTCTCTTGCATGTATTTGTTTTCGCAAGAGCCAATCAATTACCAAAGCTAAAAGTGAGTGGTAGGCTTAACTTTTCGTATGAAACTAGGTATACAACAAATAGGTTTTTAAACGATTTATATGATGGGTTGTGTAGTTATGGATTTGAAAAGTTGTTTGGTGATGGCTGCTATGTTGAACAATCATTGCGAAGCTCCTCGTTGTATTTGTATAGTTGGAATCAAGATCCTTCAGTTCTCTCTTGTATAACTGTGCTTGATACGATTGGAAAAGAATTTGGAAACAATCAAAACTGGGTCGGTTTGTATAAAAACCTAACTTCATCGCCATGCCCTATTTCTTTTATGCTTCTTGAGATAGATAAACTCAAATTGGGTAAACCCAATCAGCTGTACATTAGAATGAATTCTAGAGGCAAACAATTAACTGATTTTGAAACTTTTAAAGCATCTATGTATGGCTACATCTCTGATCAGGGCGATGCGTCTTTAAAGAATCTAAGAGGCAAATTGACGACAAAAATAGATGGCGCTTGGTATAACATCATTTGGTCGTTATCAAAAGATGATAAAACCGCAGAGAAGTATGCTGATGTGTATTACCGGCACCTGATTCATTGGGTTTTCTATAACCGTCTTATCTCAACGAACCAATATGATGAAGTGGTTAATAAACTTGTGGGAATAGAGCACCTCTATTTAGAAGATTACCTTCAGATTTGTACTGAGCACGATTTTGAGCAGTGTTTAAGTGATTTCTCTTATGTAATGGATATCATTGATCTAATTAGTAAAGACAATGAGTATTTCGATTATTTCAAAGATCAGCTACGGTTTAAATACGACGAAAACAAGAATGGTTTTAATTGTAGTCTTTGGGAGTATAAACAAAGAGTACTTTTGGCTGCTTTGGCAAGATATGGAAGAAAAAACAACGATTCTTTTAATATAGCAAGCTTTAAAGATTGGTTTAGAATCATAATCAATCTTGCTAACAACACTGCGTTCAATGATGTTTTAGAGTTTCGAACAGTTTGTAAATCCATTATTGAATACACTGGTGACATTGATTTTGTGAAGACTCCACAAAAAATTAGAGACCTGAAAGGGTTTAACCAAAGACAGATTAATGAGGAGATTTTCAAGCAGAACTTTATTAACAAGAATGGTAATTCATGGAAAGAAGCCATCACGAAAGCAGAAAAGCATCCTTATTTTGATGGGGAGATTCTTTTTAGTTTTTGGTTGCTGGGGATCAATGATTATTCTCCCGGTGGAATTGACAGTAGTGAATTTGATGAATCGTGGAATCTGCTAGGTGAAATCATTGATTTTGCAAAATCAGATGATGTGTGTTTTCATAGGGCACTTTTAACATGTGGTGATTATTCAAAACAGATTAATAATAGAATTAAGTCTTTCTTCGAGTACAATGAAACACATCACAATAAAGACTGGAGAGGAATGCTACGATCTGATTGGGATGAAAAAACTGTTAGACCGCTTAACAATATTGATTCATTTAAAAAGCTCTTTGAATCCTATAAGCAAAACCTAAAAAATCATGGTTGTATTCATGATTTCATGAATAGTCTTATAGATGACTATTTGGATAAGCATTTTTCATTGACAGACTGTGAAATCAATAATCTTCTTGTCAGTAATGAAAACCTCTTCGCTTTTTGTAAAATGCACTATTGTAGCATGCAAGACAATGACAAAGTGTATCTGATGAAAACTTCTCAATTAAGAGATTATGCAGAGATAAAAGCTTACTATATTTACCAGTATTACAGTAAAAAGGGTTTTGAACCGGAAATGATCTATGGCGGAGTCAATTCAGGTGAATCATTCGTAAAGATTAAAGGCTTGCGCGTGGAGTTTAATGGGCATCATTTTATTAATGACCAGCAAGAAGCATATTATGATCCGTATAATCGCGAAATAGAGACCGCTGAAAACATGATTCTCCATTTAGACGACGTTTACAATCTGGGATAATGTGATCAAGTACTATCAACTGACGTCTTAATCATTCACCTGCATCAGCTTGATTCTGATCGTATAACACCTATGACCCTCGTCAAAGGGAGAAAACTTGAATAAGTAGTTCTTCGAGACATCTCTCATGTTATGGATATTCATTTCGAGTTCTCCAAGCCAAATAGCGCGGATGTAGATAACGTTATCATCAACGATTAGCCTATAGTCTTCTTCTTCGCAATAGCAGATATCATCTCTGCCAATATTAAATCCATCCACTGTCTCGCATTCATAATCAGGGTTCGTGATGGTGTTATATATGATGGAGGCTAAAGAATCACATTTCTTGTTATCACTTGCGTTACAGTTGTTCTTTGCTTCTTCGACTAGTCTTTTGACCATTGTGATGCCGTCATCATATTCATCATAGTCATAGACATCTTTTGCAGATGTCAGAATCTCTTTCACAGAAATACGCATTGCTTTTTTTGCTTCTTCGAATGAATCAAATAATCTAACGGTCTCAGTATTTTGGGGGCCATATTCTTCTTGATATCCGATTACTTCCAGGTCATTTTTGATTTCTGTCATCACGACATATTTCTTATCTTTTGTATCCATTTCAAAACGCTCCTTGTAATAAGTTGTGATTACTTTGTTAAAAAGAGGTTAAACCATTTGAGGGTGCATTATTAGTACACGCAATCATATAACGTTGTTTTGTTTATTATTGCAAGGCGTTTTTCTGTACGGTCTGCTGGAATGCATCTTTGGATGAGGAAGATATATTCATAGACAATGAGGTGATAGTAGAGTATTTGTATCAGTTACATCGAGTGAATCACACCCTTTGAATGTGTTTTCGCCGTTAATCACAATGCCAGAGTGAATGTTGATGGATAACAGATCGCCACAGCCGTAGAAAGCATAGTCTTCTATACACATATCACTCTCCGGAAGATTTACTCGTTCAAGAGTGTAGCAGAGGGCAAAAGCCCCGACTTCGATTCTTTTTACGCTGTTTGGGATTGTGATTTCTTCCAGATCCCAACATCCTGCGAATGCTTCTTCGCCGATTGACGTTACGCTGCCAGGTATAGTGATGTCCCTAAGCAAACGATTGCCTTTGAATGCCCAGTCATCGATCCTGGTTATGCCGTCAGGAATCACTACGTTTGGCGAGTTGCCATCATATGAACACAGGATGTTACGTATTATTACAAATTCATCTTTGTTGCCGAGCTTCTTACATCCATTGAAAGCACATCCTTTTATCTCAGTCACACTTTCAGGGATATCGACATTTTCCAGTGCAGTACAGTCTTTGAATGCGCCTAGACCGATGCTTGTGACACTGGCAGGTATATGTACTGATTGCATTGTTTCATTTCCTCCGAATGCCCAGTCATCGATCTTTTTTACTCCATCTGGAATCACTACAGCCTGAGAATCACCACAATAAGAGTACAAAACATCCCGCAGGATCACGAATCCATTCTGATCGGAGAGCTTTTCACAGCCCTTGAAAGCTGTTCTTCCTATCGCAGACACGCTTTCCGGGATTGCGATTTCTTCCAGTGAACAACAACCATAGAATGCATTATTACCTATTTCTGATAGCGTGTCGGGTATGGTTATTTTTCGGAGTGATTCGCAAAAATAGAACGCATTGCCGGCGATCTTAGTTATACCATCGGGAACTACGATGATTTCTTCGTTGCCCAGATATGTGTACAAAACCTGATCGATGATCACAAGCCCCTGAGCATCTGTCAGTCTACTACATTTGTAGAATGCACTCAGACCGACTTCGACTATACTCTTCGGGATGGTCACAGATTCCAATGAAGGGCAATCATAGAATGCCATCGATTTTATCTCCTTGATGCCTTCTTCGATGACGACTGCCCTTAATGATTCACAGTACGCGAAAGCCGATATTCCAATGGTCTTCACGTTTCCAGGTATGACGACTGATTCCAGTGCGGTCAATTCGAATGCGCCGCTATCGATCTCTTCAACACTGTTCGGTATGGTGATCGATCTCAGAGAGGAACACATGCCGAATGCCAGGTTGCTGATGACCTTTAAACCGGCCGGCAGGACGATGCTCTCAAGAGACGTGCACTGTTCAAATGCCGAGCGTCCGATATGTGTGACGCTATTGGGTATCCGTACGCTTTTTAGAGAAGTGCACTTCTGGAATGCCTCATCGCCGATGCTGATCACCGAGTCGGGAATGATCACGGATTCAAGAGTGGCACACTCTTTAAATGCTCTCTTTCCGATATGCGTTATTCCGTCGGGAATCGTTACTTCTTGTTCGTTGCCGGTGTATTTTTCCAGACAGTTCTTTGTAACAAACTTCGAATCAGCGGTCATGTTTGTTCTCCTCATTCAGTCGTTCACCGAGGATTCTAGTGCAGGGCATGGGATAAAAATGGGACACAAAGTTAAACTGTTCGTGATCGGAGATTTGCTTTTGGGACTGTATATCAGTAAAATCGGTTACGTTGCGTCATTTCAGGACTAGGAGATTTTTGATATGTTAGATGAAAACGGCTTCATTTTCGAGGGCGATGTCCTTGTTGAATACAATGGCGATGATGTGGATGTCATCATCCCTGATGGTACTGCCGCTATCGCCGACTGGGCATTAGCTGATTGCGATCTCATGAAGACAGTCGTCATTCCCGGCAGTGTCAAGACCATGGGCAAGCACGCCTTTGCCGGATGTGACGTTCTTGAATCGGTCACGATCTCAGCAGGTGTAACCAATATCGGTAACAGGGCCTTCGGCAGCTGCCCGAAATTGAAGACAGTCATCATCCCTAGTACTGTGAAGACCATCGATGCAGGTGCTTTCTGGAGTTGCACAGCGTTGGAATCTATCACTATCCCTGAAGGCGTCACTGTCATCGATGACTATGCTTTCTATCTTTGTTCATCTCTGAAAGATATCGAGATCCTCGGCAATACTCTTACCAGGATCGGCGATAATGCATTCGAGAATTGTACGAAACTGGAAGCCGTAAAACTTCCTGATTCCGTGAACCATATCGGCTACGAAGCATTCGATTACTGCAAGGCACTTCTTGCCGTCGAACTGAATAATCCCAAGGCCAGGATCTGCCCCAATGCCTTCCGAGGTTGCAACAATCTGTACTACAAACCTAAGACTTCACGCCGCCGAGAACGTTAGGTTGAGTTACTGAAGCCATTCAACAATTGATTTGTGTATAAAGAAACTCAATAAAACACGTTTTGAGTTTCTTTATTCTTACGATTTAATCTTAATTATTCTTTTGTATATCGCATTTTCTGTAGTGTCTATCGGAGTTTAGTTGGACATATGTTTTTTTTTTTGCCATGATTTTGTCAAGGGATTAACAGTTTGAGGTGTGGACTATGAAAGAAATAAGACTTAGCGATTATGACACGAGTAATGCAAGCGGGAAGAGCTTTAACAGATTAGGTTTAGAGTCAGATATTAAAAGCTGCGAAAATAATCATGAACCATGGATATTCATCATTGATATGGATCAGATTTGGATTTCCAGCTTTTCTACTGCGATTCCATGGTATCCACTTTATGATAACGGTTTGAATGATTTTGATTATCTTGAGGAAATAGTTGTTGACCATAATGTTGATGATTATAAAGCGATTGATGGATGCTTATTGGATAAAGATGCAAAACTAATTTATGCCCCCAAATGTAGGAGACTTAGTCTTAATAATGTCAATGCAATTAGCGAGGATCATTGTGTGCATTGGAATAAGTCTTGCTCACTACTACTGAGAACGATATTAGATTCTTATATCATCGATAATAGCTTAAAGTCATATTTCGAAAAGATTCTACTCATCTATGTGGACAATATTACCTATTTACTGCGGGACATGATTCAAGGTCATAGATATTTACACATTATGGATAGAAACTTCCATGTACAACTGGATTCAGTTGAGATCTCGGATAAAATCAAGAGAGAAAGATATGGAGCGGATATTGATGATGAAGTCCGAAGTAAGATACTAGCTATTGATGAGGAAATTGGGACAGAAGCATTGTTGCCATTTGAACAGTTGATACTGGGGGAATACTACCATGATGATAAAAAAATTGTCTTGTATGTAAATGCAATGCAGCTTACCGGGAAGACTGGAATCGACTTGCAGGATTTGTTCATATCCATATTTGTTCACGAAATGTTCCATGCTCTCCATGCTTCCTGTGTAGATTCTTTCAATCAGCAGTCATGGAACAACGGTTTTCAAAACGATAACAACATAATCAAGGAATCATTGGCTTCATATTATGAATATCTCTTCAGAAGTCGTTGTTTGGGTAATTCAGTGCTCGCAGATGAACTCAAGAATTCGTGGGATGCTCATCATGTATTAATCTATCCTTATTCTGGAGCTAAAGAAATGTTTGTGTCTGATGTGAAAAAAAGACGATTGAGTAAATGGTGGCACTTAGTATTTGTGCATGATTCTATTAATTCTTCGAAGAGTGTAATCTACTCTAAGCTTCAGGATTTGCATCATCGTCTGTATCGCCTAGCAAATGATGATGCATTATCATTCTTTGTACTGTCATTGACGTCATTGGATTATGCAGAAAGTGAGTTGTTAAAGAAAGCTCTTTCTAAATAATGCGTAAGTAAAATGGCGAACAATAGTTTGTAGAATATATAGTTATGTTTGTCTTATAGTTAGTGAAGGATGCAATTACATAATAATTTGACAATAGTGCAAGTTAAATATAGCTAAAGTAAGGATCAGTAGTATGGACTACGCACAAGAATCACTGAAGAGACATGCCGAATGGAAAGGCAAGATCGAGATCATCGCAAAGCCGTCTTTGGAGAATAAAGACGATCTTTCCGTTGCTTATACTCCCGGTGTAGCCCAGCCATGTCTCGAGATCCAGAAAGATATCGATAAGAGCTATCTTTACACTCTGCGTCATAATCTCTGTGCCGTCATTACCGACGGTTCGGCTGTGTTGGGACTGGGGAACATCGGTCCTGAAGCAGGCATGCCGGTCATGGAAGGCAAGTGTGTCTTATTCAAGAAGTTCGGCGGAGTCGATGCATTCCCTCTCTGTGTGAATACTCAGGATGTCGATGAATTCGTCGATACTGTTTACCGCATCTCCGGTTCCTTTGGAGGTATCAACCTCGAAGATATTGCTGCTCCACGCTGTTTCGAGATCGAGAGAAAGCTCAAGGAGAAGTGTGACATCCCCGTTTTCCACGATGACCAGCATGGGACTGCTGTGATCGTTCTCGCAGGACTCATCAATGCACTCAAAGTCGTCAACAAGAAGAAAGAGGATGTGAAGATCGTCCATTGCGGTGCAGGGGCGGCCGGATGCGCTATCGTAAAACTGCTCCTGTCATATGGATTTAAAAACATCGTCATGTGCGACAAGATGGGTGCTATCTATCCCGGTGCCGAAGGCATGAACTGGGCGCAAGCTGAGATGGCTCAGATCACGAATCCCGATCATGAAAAGGGCTCTCTTGCCGATGTGCTCAAAGGTGCCGATATCTTCATCGGAACTTCCGCTCCCAAGATCGTTTCCAAAGAAATGGTCGCATCCATGAATAGAGATGCTATTGTCTTCGCCTGTGCCAATCCCACGCCTGAGATCTTTCCTGAAGATGCCAAGGAAGCCGGTGCCAGGATTGTGGCTTCCGGCAGGAGCGATTATCCCAATCAGATCAATAATGTCCTGGCTTTTCCCGGCATCTTCCGCGGAACATTCGATGTCAGGGCCAAAGAGATAAACGAAGACATGAAGATGGCGGCCGCCAAGGCTCTTGCCGGACTCGTCGATGAAAAGGACCTGTTCAGTGAATATATTATCCCCAGTCCCTTCGATCCGCGGGTAGCTAAAGCTGTTGCCGAAGCTGTTGCGGATGCCGCAAGGAAGACGGGTGCTGCCCGCATCTAGTTATCAGGGAAGGTGAATGATATGGAATACAGAGAAGA
>JAEEGL017224468.1_pt1 | contig 11241 bp, 9 predicted proteins | sample 9134231 | NCBI WGS metagenome assembly JAEEGL01 (sample SAMN16246548, study PRJNA631951) | gut metagenome | biome: gut microbiome; feature: rumen; material: fiber-attached | host: Bos | place: Iran: Karaj | collected 2018-10
CTCCGATCTTGTCCATGATGTTTCTGCCGTAGATTTCAAAGACGACATTGATCGTATTGCCGGATTTGGTAATAACAGCACTAGTATAAGAAATATAGGCGCTTGATTCCATTGCGGCAAACGCTGCAAACGAAAGCAGCAATGAGAGCAGCAAGCAGAGTGCAACAATCCGTATTATCTTTTTTGCCAATGGGTTCACCTCAGTAAATTGAATCTATTATTTTGTATAGTTCTTCTTGTGAAATATCGCCGGAAATAATAACTGAATATTCCTTGGTATGCCATATGGCTTGGTATTGATCCATATCCTGAAAAATGTAGTGAATGGTACCGCCTTTCACATATTCGATGGGATCGTTATAGTCTTTTTGGCCTATGCCGGCCTCGCTGAGAGTTGAAAAAGCTTCTATTGCAATATAAAGGAAACGATCTCCATTTGAAACAGCCTCATAAAGGTGGATTGGCTCATCCGTTACGATATGAGATTCAACTCGAATAAACCCCTCCGGAAGCCATTTCGGATAAACAGGCTCGTCAATGCCAAGATACTTCAAGGCCTCGGGAATCGTTTTGGGCTTGACTTCTTCGCCCTCCTCCAGGGAGAACTGTGCCACGTTTTCATCCCACCTGGCGATCCAGCCCCAAAGATTGAAGCCAAAAGCACTCGCGGTGAGTGTTCCCACCGCAAGCAGCACGGCGACGATGGCGGCAATCAAGCCGATCCGAAGCAGGCGGCGTCTGTGGGGGCTTGCCACACGAATCACGGAGTGAGCATCCTCTTTTTCTTGTTCTGTGCACGGCAGCACGGTTTCATCCTGATCCATATCCCAATATACTGTCTTGAATTCCTCCCATGCTTCCTCGGTGCTTTTCACCGGCTCATGAGAAACCTTCCGCTGGTACGCCGCGGCCATTTCATCGACCTCCTCAAGCTCGGCATCGCTGAGGTCCTCTGCGTTGAACAGGGCCATGCTCAAACGAGCGGAAAGCTCGTCGGCAGAAAGCCCGTCATATTGGGATTTAACGGGTTCATTCTTTCTGCTGTCAGACATGGCCTTCACCCCTTTCAATGCCATAGTTGTTTGAGACCGACAAAATGTGACATCCAAAACAAAAAAACTTATCCATCATTTTTCATTGCCTCCCGCAGATGCTCCTTGGCCCGCTGGATTCGCTTGCGGCAGCTCACATCGTTGATGCCCAACTTTTCCGCAATAGCTTTCGCCGTAAGGTTTTCAACGTAAAACCAAATCAGAAGCTGCAGTTCCTCTCTTGTTACTGCTCCGCCGTACAAAAAACAAACGGACAGTTCATCCCTATGCGTACCGTCTCGATCAGCAATCAGCTCCTGAGATAACTTATCCACACGCTTCCTGAGACGATAATAGTCTCCGATTTGATTTCTCAAAGTACGAACCAGCCAGGCATACGGCCGCTGGTAATCCATCAATTCGTCGATATGCCTCCATGCTATGAGAAAGGTATCTTGGGCAATGTCTTCACCGCTTTCCCGATTGTCTACCAGAGCAGACGCGGTATTGGCCAGTTTCCCGAAATAGTCCTGATAGAGCCGCCGGAAAAAGTCCTGCTTCTTTTTCTTCTCCAAAGATCCCACCCCATATTATTTCTTTTTCTGTCACGTTTTCCCGCTTTCGTTCAACTATAAAGGTGAACGGGAGATGAAGTGCGAGAATACTCCGTAATGTCTGAAAGATAGATTTATGCACTTAGAGTATAATATCCTGTAAACGAACGATAGACCCACATTACTGTGAGTCTATCGGGCCGGATCTATTTTGGGTTATCGGGATGCTCGATATTTCCACTCTCAGACAGGACATTGTCATTAAATGCCTTGATATAGCTCGAGCAGAAATCCAGAAAGTCGCCGATTGATTCCGTGCGCTCAATCGGCAGGTTTTGGAGAAAAGCGAAGAGTGCGTCCTCTGAAAAGGTATTTTTCCCAAACAGGATATAATCCGCAGAAACATTCAACGCCTTGGCAATCGAGGCCAGATAAAAGGCGCTGATGGATTTTGCCCCGTTTTCAATCTGGGAGTAATACGGGATACTGATATTTGCCGCCTCCGCCACGTGTTCCTGCGTCATCCCGCGTTGACGCCTTACGGCGCTGAGCCGTTTGCCAATCTCATGTGAAAACTGTTCTTTTGTCACTCTAACCACCCCAAGCACAAGGTAGAACAACAAAATTATAGTTATTTCCAATTGAAACGAGAATTAACTATAGATATAATAATATTTGCTAATAGCATATACTACTATTTGAATTTCATACGGTCTATATCGGTACACATCTCTGCAGGGGGTGTGTTTAATGTGGAATAGGGTGAGAGTCCCTGCGAGCGGGTCACTGTGATGCTCCCTTGGAAGGAGATTAGTCAGATACACGCCGATATGCTGCAGACAAGCACGTTCGCCTGATACCGGACGTGTTGCTGCCGTTTTATCAGTTCAGCGGCAGTAACGATTTGGTCGCCATCTCTTTGGGGTCAAGTGATCCCATCTGACGGAGGCGCGGGACTCGTATTGTCTGCACGGTACGAGTCGGCGTTCACCGGTAGTTGAGAATAAGGGCTGCCGTGAGAACAGGTTGATTCTCACGGTAGCCCTTTTTTTTACGCAACTCCGGGAGCCAGAGCCTAAGGCTGCTTTATTACCTGTGCAAAAGTGAACAGATTTATCGCAGAAAGTGAACAGATTTTGTCGTAATACATTGAACACTGAGCGGCCTGCATTGAACAACCTTTTTCCCGGGCTTGCTGTATAATATAAAAGAGGTGAGGCTGTGTCCAACTATAACGAACGAAAAAGGGTCGTTAAAAGCTGTAAGCGATACATTGAGACACATCTATACGACAAATTGACGCTGACAGAGCTTGCCCAGCAATGTCACGTTTCGGAGATGTCCCTGCGGCGGTATTTCAACGAGATCGGGCGGTATTCCGTCCACGACTATATCCGCCTCCGGCGCATACATATGGCCGCACGGTATTTGCGGCACGGAGGGAACGTGGACACGGCCTACCAGACCAGCGGCTTCGCTTCCAAAAGTGGGTTTGCAAAGGCCTTTGAAGAGATCATCGGGGTGACGCCCTGGGCATTTGCCGATACGGACGGCATCGATCTGATGGATGAGCCGAAGATCACCAACCGCCACGGGTTCCATATCGTCGGCTATGTGTTCAAGGGCACAGGGCCGATCGACCTGGAAAACGACGGAGCGTATTATATCATCCAGGATTTCCCCAGTGTGTCGCCTCGGGAGTGGGCAAGGATCGGCGGTGGTTTCGATATGGTCGGCGCGTGGACGGAGCAGGACGGGGAGGAGCTATATTTCTTCGGCCCCGGCGTGCGGGAGGTCCGCTACGTTCCCAAGCAGCTGGATTCGGTCTATATACCGGGCGGACAGTTTGCCGTCTTTCCCGTGAAGGCACCGGCAATGCCAAATGACTCCACCGTGATCTGCGAAAACGTACAGACGACCTGGTATTTTGCGCTGAAGCAGTGGCTGCCGGATTCGGACTATTATCTGGACGAGAGCCGCATTCCCTATGAATTCTATCTCGATAAGGAAATCCTGCTCTGCGTCCCCATCGTGCCGAAGATTCCGGAACGGAAGCCGCGAAAATCGAGATCCGCGAGCAAAAGAGAGAACGACCCTCTCACGGAGTAAGCCGTTTTCGCACGACCCGGCGCGGGGCAGCCCGAATTGTCCCCGATTCATTTTTCATGCAACAATTACATATTTCGCCATAGCGTATCCCGTGCCGCTGCAAAGGCCCGCTTCGAGCGGTGTCAGGCGGGGACGGATAAGGAACTGGGAGCCGCGCCGCGAGGCGCCGCCAACCCGACACGACCGGTGCTGTGAGCGCAAAGTCCTTTGAGGAGGCGGCCGCAAGGCCGCTGGGGTGAAAGCCCGTCACTGCGGACCGATAAGATCCGTGGGAAGGTAATCGGAAGGGCGTTGAGCGGCCTGCCGCTCAGAATGCGCGAGTCAAAATAATTGCGTTATGGTGGTCAAGGAACAGCGGGCGAGCTCCCCGAACCTGTTGACAAGGGGCGTAGTGCCGCTGTTCCATACCATTTTTTGGAATAGCGGATTTTTTGTGTCCGCGTGTCGTTATCGCGCTCATAACGACTTCCGATCCCATCAGAGAGGAAGCAGACTATGAGCAAGAACAACCCGAACCTGAACCGTGCCCGAAACATGGACGTAGACAACTGGCGGCGTCAGCAGGTGACCAGCCGCACGAAGGATTATTTTCTGGAGCGGGACGGGGCCGTGCCCTCCGTCGCAAGCGCGGCGTATCAAAGGGAATACGCCCGGCAGGAGAAGCTTTTCAACGCCGAGCGCCGTGCCCTGCGGGCGGAGAAGCACAGAAGCAAGGAAGACGCGCCGAAGCACGGCAAGCCCCAGCACAGAAAGGGCGTCAACCGGGCGGAAAGGCAAGCCTTTTACGCCTCCTGCACCGCCTGGTGGGCTGAGCATCAGCACGACACGGACGAGCAGCTTTTGGCCTACGTGAAGCGCGAAAGCGCAGGCTTCGCCCACCTGCCCAAAACCACGGATATCGCGGGGGCGGATCACATCGCCAACCGCTTCGGCGGCTGGCGGCTCACCCTCTTCCTGGCGGGCGTTCCGCTGCCGGATAACGCGGCGCTTCCCACGCAGGCGGAGCTTGACGAGGCCAGGCGCAGAATGGATGCGCGCCGGGCGGAGCGGGAAAAAAGCGCCGCCTCCGAAGAGGCGGCGGATGCAGGCGAATGATGACAAAACACGGGGGAGCGATTTACGCGGTTCCGGTGCGGCGGGTCGTGATACGGCGATTCCGCTCAATGACTGCCCGCATCAGTGCGGCATATTGCTCCGGCGACGTGGCCGGGTCAATCGGAGGATTATCCTCATCGTAGACCTCGGGCAGCTCCCGTGCCGCTTCGATCATTGCGATTTCTTCCGGAGACAGCTTCCGGTCAGGCTCCAAAACGTATCGAATTTCTTTACTCATTGGGATTCCCTCCTTCCTCAGTCGTATCTTCCGATGACGTTGTTATTGTATGCATTTCGTTCAAGCCTGGTAGCCAGGCGTGCAGAGATAATACGGATGTCGGTATTCCCCGTATTCCTGTTCAAACGATCACAGTATACCACGGCCAGAACGTCGTGAACAAGACCAATGGTGCGGTAGCGATCCTCATCTTCGCTGTGATCCGGGTCAGGAAATTCAAGACGGAGATCATCATGAAAGACCAGGGCGGCTGTTTTGAAGTCAATACCGTGTTTTTTGATGTTGGCTTGGTTTTTGGCTTCATCCCAAACGAAGGAAAAGGGTTCATAGACGTAGTATTGATCCGACATGCGTTTCACCTCTCTGCTGTTAGGATAGCACGAAGTAAGCGCAAGGTCAATGCTTAGAGAAGCATCTTTCTTCAATACAGCTTTTTCCTCAGCGGGCCGAAAACCCGCTGCGACATACACGCGGCCTGACGGGCCAACAACTGAATAGCCGGCATCGAAAGATGATACCTTGCCGGGGAAGTGCGCCGTAAGGGGCCGGGCAGCTCAAAAAGCTGCGGACCGGAGCGCACCGAGGCATGAAGAACGCGGTCTTCGTCGCGGCGGGCGGGAGCGCAGGAACGGGTATCGGTGTCGAAGGGCCGGGGAAATGATCCCCGGTCGGACAGGGGCAGCCTCATGCTGCCCGAAACCAAGTGTCAGAATGGGGCGCGAAGCGGCGCGGCTTGCCGCGGTCCGCAGCCTCGTTTTGATCGATCTTATCCCGGCAGTCACGGCGGAAACGCCTTGACGTATACAGACCTTTCACCCCTTTCACAGGATTACATAACGGCAAAGGCGAGACGAACGGGCTCAGATCGTAGCGGACCGGGGCGCGGCGAGCGGCCGAAGCGCACACGGAGCGCGGAGGCGGGGCGCAGGCGGAGGTTCGCGGTTCCCGTGCGGAGTCGTTTTTGCCACCGGATTCCGTGGCCGAGGCGCGGCTGTCGGCGTCGGCGGCTTCTCACGCGGCAGACAGATTATCCAAAAATACAGACACAGACGGAGCAGGCGGGCGGAGCTTGTAGCGAGCCGCAGCGCGGCGCGGAGCCGGGGCGTTCACGGGCGCACCCGACCCGGCGCGAGCGGAGGCGCGCGGTTCCCGCGGAAGGCCGTTTGCGTCACCGACCCGTGGCCGAGGCGCGGCTGTACGGCGCCAATGGCTTCCCATGCGTCCCGGCGAAGGAGCATCCTTCCTTCGCCCCCTTTCAAAAAGGGGGCTCCGCCCGCGGGCGGTGGGGGATTGAGTTTCAATCAACACCTTTTGAAAACGTCTCATTTCTCTCTTGATCTGCCGTTTTTCTGAGGTGCGGCTTTGCCGGTATTGAACTTGATCCCTCAGTCATCCGCCTTGCGGGAGACGGCGGATGCCAGCTCCCTTTTACAAAGGGAGCAAAAGAGCGCCGGGACGCGGCGACAGACAGGGCGCGCGCTCACCCATGCGGGCGCGGGCCGTCCACGGCGGGAAATGGGCGCGGGGGGCATCCCTACCCCGCGTAAAAATGGCATGGGGATATAATACAAAAGGAGTAAAAACATGAACACGAAGAAAACCAGTATCCGCATCGTCTCCGTTCTGCTTATGGCTGCCCTGCTTATGGCCATGTTCAGCTTCGGGGCGCTTGCCACGGCGGCCAGCACCGCCACCTTTACCTACCCCTCCGGCTCCGGCTCCATCGCAACTGCCTACGTTTCCGGCGGCGGCACGGGCACCCTCGCAATCATTGACACGAAGGGCCCCATTGTGGACGAAAACGACGCCAATCTGATCACCTGCCAGGTGGAGCTTTCCCCCAACAGCACGGCAACCTCTGCCACGATCTCCCTGAAGGACAGCAGCAGTGTCGAGCAGGCTTCTGCCACTATTGAGCTGTCTGCTACTGTCCCCACCGAGGCCGATGTCAGAACGGTGCAGACCACCTATGGCAACAAAACTTATCAGTTCGTCTTTGTCAAGGAGTGCAGCTACACGGGCGGCACGAGCTGCGGCTCTCTCTATTTTGAGCTGCCTGACAGCTACGTGACCCTCGGCGGGACCAGCCCGAATTTCACCGCTACTACGGCGGTCGTGGGCTTCCCCCAGCAGATCTCCCTGCGCATCGTTCCCGGCGGCTCGAATTACGAGGGCGCGAGCGGGATCAGCGCCAGCCTGACTACGAACTCCGATGCTGACACCGCACTCGTTCATCAGGCCGGGACCTATTACACCCTTGAGTTCCCCACCAGTGGCTCCACAGCGGAGGTCAGCGTGACCTATACGCCGAGCGGCACTTCTACCGCCACTACGGTAACCTTTAACATCACGCTCAGCTACAGCTCGACCGCCACGAGCGGCTCTGGTATTTACGCCTTTCTGCCCGCTCCCGGTCAGTTCACCAATGAGGGCTGCAATACCGGCGGTTGGGGCGACGCCTTCGTTTCCGGCAGCACCGGGCTGAAGAACATGGTCAATGCCATTTCCACCACCGGTGTTGGTCTTGGCTACTTCGGGGGCTACGTCGTACTGGATATGGGCGAGAACATCTCCAATAATGCCAACAATATGTTCGGTATCGACCTGATTGCCTACGGCAACGCCTTCAACAACAATTCCGAGCCCGGCTGCATTCAGGTTGCCCAGGCTGTGAACAATGCTCCCGGCGACGCGAACGGCGACGGCTTCATTTGGTACGACATCGCGAACAGCCTCTACTATGACAGCGACACCGCAGCGGACGCCTCCTTCACCTATACGATCCCGGAGACGCACTACAGCTATAACAGCTCCACTGCCTGGCCGCAGTCCGGAACGGCGACAAGCCCCAACGCCACCAACAACGTGCCTTATGTCTGCAGCCCCTATGACGCGCTGGGCGCGACCAGCGGCACCGTGACCTACAACACCTTCCATCGGCACGAGTGGTTCCCTCTCTGGGCGAATTATTTTGTTGCGCGTAATACAACGGTCGGAGAGCTTTCCAAGGCAAGAGTGACGGACAACACCGTGTCCGATCCGACGACCACCAGCGGCTTCCGCTTTGCCGAGTATACCCGGGATACGACCAACGGTTCTACCATGACCCTGAAGGGCGTGATGCTGAAGGACGCTACCGTGAGCAACAACACTTCTCTCTATCGCTTCGGCATGGCGGACGTGCATCCCAAGTACGGTACTGCCGGCTATTATGACAAGCCTTACAATCCCTATGCCTTTGCCAATTCCGATCTGAGCAGCTGGAACACCTATATGGCGACTGCCTACAAAGATACGTCCACCGGCTCCCCCGCCGGCGGCGGCGATCCCATCGATATCTCCTGGGCCGTCTATCCGGCGCGTTATGACCGCACCGTGACGGTCAAGGAGGGCAGCACGAACGTGACGCACCAGGCCGGGAGCGTCAACACCAAGGTTGGCCAGCCTGCCAATCTCGGTAACATTCGCTTCGTCCGCATTTACACCGGCGCGGCCAAGATGAACGGCATGTTTGGTGAGATCTCCACCGAGGTTTGCGGCGTGTATAAGGCGACAACTTCTTTGACGAACAATTCCACGACCTCCGCGCCGACAAGCGTGAAGTTTACTGGTTCCAGCAGTAGTCAAACGATAGCATCCGCAGCGATACCTGTAAATGGTGGAACGATTGCCCGAATGACGCAGATCAGAAACTTGAGTGGCAGTTCATTGAGTATTACCATCAATGCGGCGACGGGATCAAATGTTTTTGTAAACGATGTTAAATTGACTGAAAGCTCCACAGGCGTATTTACCGGAACAATTGACGCCCCCAGTAGCACGCAATATTTCCGCGTTCTTGTTCAAAATGATATTATGAATCCATATATTTTTGTTATCATTTGATTGACACTTTTTAGTTATTCAATGATTCGTCTATAAACTAAGCCATCCAGACCCTCCCCCAGTTTACCGCAAGGTAGGCTGGGGGAGGGATTATTTGAAGGAGGGATTATTCAAATGGTCAATCGAATGGAGAAAACCCTATTGCTCTTCTTGTCTTTTGTCCTAATTCTGTCCTCTTTTGTTTGTATGATCCCCGCAGTCCACGCATCGGATGAACTACCCCAGATAATTTATAACGATAATAATACTGCCGAGATAAAAAAGATCGGCACGTTTTCAGATAGTAGCATCACTTACATGACAGCAGGTGATGTTTATCTCGCTGAACTGCCATATGGCGCAGAAATCACTTCAATTATCAGCCCGAGAGCTGTGAGAGGACTTAATCTTTTTGGCTCAGGCGGTTATGCCACAACCTACGCAGATGATCCCATTGAGACGATCATGGGACAGTTGGTGATAAATGAACAGTTTACGGACGCGCAATTTATAGCTGATCATACTTTCAGCTATGACGGCTATGGTGATTTGTATAGCTGGATCACCTTTACGGAAGAACTACCTACGGAGGACGTAAAGGGCTTTGCACTTTACGATACGAATTGCCAGGACTGTGACGATGAAAACGGAACGATTGTCTTTGTACAGATTAGTACGAAAGAGACTATACCATCCAATACACTTAGTACAAACGGCGTGGAGATAACCTTTACCGGATCGGAAGAGGGAAGCATTAAAAAGATCGGCACGTTTTCAGATAGTAGCATCACTTACATGACAGCAGGTGATGTTTATCTCGCTGAACTGCCGTATGGTGCAGAAATCACTTCAATTATCAGCCCGAGAGCTGTGAGAGGACTTAATCTTTTTGGCTCGGGCGGTTATGCCACAACCTACGCAGATGATCCCATTGAGACGATCATGGAACAGTTGGTGATAAATGAACAGTTTACAGACGCGCAGTTCATTGCAGATCATACTTTCAGCTATGACGGCTATGGTGATTTGTATAGTTGGGTCACCTTTACGGAAGGACTTCCCACGGAGGACGTAAAGGGCTTTGCGATCTATGATACGAACTGTCAGGACTGTGACGATGAAAAAGGAACGATTGTTTTTGTCCAGATCAGTACGAAGGGAACAGGGGAAGCAACAGCAGCAGATAAAACTGCCCTCCAAGCATTGACTGAAGACATTACAGAATCAAACTACTACACCACCAATGACCGCTATAACGGCAAAGAAACCAGTGTCAACGGCTTTTGGGCCGATATGCAGCCCTTCCTGAATGCCGCCCAGACCGTGCTGGACAACCCCAATGCAACGCAGACACAGGTTGACGATGCGGTTACCGCTTTGACTGCGGCCAAGGCCAGGCTGATCCCCAAGTCTCAGATCAACGCCACGGCCCTCTATGAGCTCTGCAGCACCAACTGGCGTTGGTTCAACGGACAGGTCAGCGATCACGGTTATGAGACTATCGACGCCAGCAACACCACGCCCGCCAGCTTGGCTGCCTACGAGAATGCCATGGCTGCGGCCAAGGCGGAGCTGACGCTTCTCTATGACGAGAACGGCGCGGCCACGGCCTACAACAGCAGCACGGGAGAAGCGGCAACCAACGTCGCCGCAGCCGAGACGGCCCTATCCGCCGCCCTCGACGGGCTCGACCATCTGATCGGCGCGGCCAACGCCAAAATGGCCTATGTCTCTTTGGACAAGCTGGCAAACAAGCTCTTTAATCCCGCCCGTCTGACCCAGGAGGACTATGAGGGTACGAGCTGGGATGCCTTCATGGAGGCGCGGGGAAAGGCGCTGCAGTTCCTTGAAGATTACGAGGAACCGGGCTTTACAGTCGTGTACGAAGAAGGCCCTGCGGATATGGTCGGCAAAAAAGAGGGCCAGATCTATGTGGATGCCTACCGCGCCCTTTGGGACGCCTGCTACGAGGGGTTGGTCCCCGCAAACGCGGGCAAGGCCACCGTGACGGTGGATGACGTCTATGGGCTCACGGCAAAGACCGTTGACGCAAGCGGACTTATCGGCGGCAGCTATGTCGCGGAGATCCCAGCGGGCGGAAAGACCTTGGGCAGCCTCCTGACCGAAACGCTGGGAAACGATTTTGAATCAAGCCTCAATCCTCATAAGACGGACTTTGCACTGGGCATCTTTTTGAACGGAGTCTACGTTTTCAACATGGACCAGAACAGTGCCGAGGGCTTCCTGGAGAGCCTCGGCTATGAGGATATCCTCATCAAGCCCGGCGACGAAATCGTGGTGGCCCGGATGCGCCGCCCCACCTATAAGAACGCAAGCGGCAGCACGGTGC
>JAEEGL010987163.1_pt1 | contig 11240 bp, 6 predicted proteins | sample 9134231 | NCBI WGS metagenome assembly JAEEGL01 (sample SAMN16246548, study PRJNA631951) | gut metagenome | biome: gut microbiome; feature: rumen; material: fiber-attached | host: Bos | place: Iran: Karaj | collected 2018-10
CGGTGAAGGTGACAACGATATAGAGGCTAGACCATCGAGTGACGGAGGTTTTTGACAGTCACGACATATTCTGCGGCGGAAACCGAGAAAGACCTGTGTGTGCCTCGTCCGAGACCGCATTGATCTTAGTGTGTTTTCGGCCGTCATTTCGGTTTTGGAACCGACGGTCATCCAGGTTGGAAGGATAAAAAACAATGAACAAAAAACTTTCGGTTCGTGAAATTGACAAGCCCCGCATTGAACGCGCGGTTCGCGAGATCCTTTACGCAATCGGAGAGGATCCCGATCGCGAAGGTCTCCTGGAAACACCGGCCCGAGTTGCACGAATGTATGCTGAACTGTTTCAGGGTCTGAACCAAGACCCTTCGATTCATCTGAAAAAATTCTTTACGGAGCAGTATGATGAAATCGTATTAGTCAGAGACATTTCGTTCACGAGCATTTGCGAGCATCACCTCCTTCCGTTCATGGGAAAGGTTCATATCGGCTATCTCCCCGATGGGCGAGTTATCGGGTTAAGCAAGCTGGCCCGAGTAGTTGAAACAATTGCACGCCGGCCTCAGATTCAGGAGAGGATGACTGAACAGATTGCCAATCTTCTGGTCAACGATCTGAAGGTGCGCGGTGCCGGCGTGATCATCGAAGCAGAACACACATGTATGACAATCCGTGGAATTCAAAAAAAAGGATCCGTCGCTGTAACTTCGGCGATGAAAGGGACTTTTCGTAAAGATGAACGGACTCGAACAGAGATTCTTCATCTGATTTTCAGCTCGCGCAAATAATATTTTCTTTGGTTTTATCCGACAACCTATGGTGATTCAGACAACGCAACAGGCCAGGCTCCAAGATGATCTCCGCGGACTTGTCACCGGTCAGGTTCGCTGTGATGAAATCATTGCCCAGCTTTATGCCACCGACGCAGGTCCTATGGAATGCCGGCCTTCGGGTGTTGTATGGCCGCGCTCCGCCGCTGACGTTTCGGCGGTTGTCCGTTACTGCGCCGATGAAGGGATCCCGGTTCACCCCCGTGGGAGCGGCACCACTGCCGCTGGTGGTTCTTTGGGACCGGGTGTGGTACTTGACTTTACCCGGCACATGAAACGTCTGCTCCATGTTGATGGGGAAACGATTCAGGTCCAGCCTGGTGCTGTTCGAGAACGCCTAAACGATATCCTGAAGCGATCGGTCGGCCGTTTTTTCGCTCCGAGTACTGGATTCCTGCCAACCGATACGTTGGGCGGGATTGTCTCGACAGATACCGCTGGCCCCCGCTGGCTCCGCTACGGTTTTCCGCACGACTTCATTGAGGAACTGGAGGTCGTACTGGCTGACGGAACGATTTCAGACTTAAAGACAATTCCTCTCGACAAACTTACCGAAGATTCCGTGCCGGTTTCATTCCGCTCCGCAGCCGAACTGATCCGGCGAGCAGAAGCCGATGTGGCAGCGGAGCAGCCTAATTCTAAGCCATGTTGTGCAGGCTACCTCCTGCGTAGTGTCATCGATGAGTTTGGTTTTCATCCGCAGCGTCTCTTCGTCGGAAATGAAGGCTCGCTTGGTATCATTACGAAAATCACGGCAAAGACTTCGGTCCGCGCAGCTGTTTCAGGCGGGGCAATCCTCCTTTTCGATTCCTTAGAAAAGACTGCTGAGGCGGTCCAGACGATCCTGGATTTTGAACCTACACTCTGTGAGTTGATCGATCGCCGGACGATTAGTCTGATCTGTGAAAAGGATGCCCGCTTGAGCGTGTATCTTCCGCTTGGAACGGAATATGCCCTTCTGGTAGAGATTCAAGATAATTTTCTCACAAGTTTGAACGACCGTCTCGAGCGATTGGTTCAATCGGTCCGCTATGCCAACCCGCTGGCATTCGGTTCTTTTCTGGTCTGTACTCCAGAAGAAATTACTCTTTTCAACTCAATTCTAAAACAATCCGAACTGGCGCTCCTTGCACTCGGTAGCACGGTAAAGCTGGTCACCCTTTTTGAAGATCTGCAGGTTCCGGTTTCGTTCCTTCCCGAGTTTCTCAGCCGTGTTCAGTTAATCCTGCGCAAGTACAATCAGGTCTATTCGATTGGGGGTCATCTGGGACAGGGGCAGGTTCGAATCATCCCGATCCTCGATCTTTACACACGCTCATCGACGGTTTCGTTAGATGCAATGGCTGATGAAATCTGTCTTGAAGCTGTTCGTTTCGGCGGTAGTATCGGCTCAGCGCGTGATTTGGGAAAGACCCGTGCTCGATTCCTGTCGATCTGTTCGCCGAAGCTCTTTCCGGTTTTTGCCGAGCTGAAACGCACCTTCGATCCGAAGGGGATTCTAAATCCACAAACGGCAATTTCACTCCCTGAAAATGAGATATTCTTTCCTGACAGAACTTTCCCGAGCAGAAACAAGATTTGGGAAGATTCACTTCGAAACAATGAAGCGAAAAAAAACCGTGCCGACTCGGAAGAATTCTCCGCAAAGGAAACGATCGCAGATGTTCTGAATGAGTCGCTTGAAGAAAATGTTCCGAATTATCACGTCGGAAGACACACACAACTAGAAACACAGTTTAACTGGAAACGCTCGTCGATCGATTCTGACGTCTACGGTTGTACCGGATGCGGGCTCTGCCGAATCCGAACGTCAGGACTTCGCATGTGTCCATCTTTCCGCTACGAACCAGAAGAAAAATCATCATGCCGTGCCAAGGCAAATGTGCTTCGCGGTATTTTAGACGGTCCCCTTTCCCTGGAAACCTTATCTGAAGATTCGCTCAAAGAGATTGGCGAGTACTGCATTGGTTGTCACTGCTGCAAACCGGAATGTCCGACAGGGATCGATATTCCGGAACTCAGCTACCGCATCCGTTCGGCGTACGCCGGTGCGCACGGACTTTCGCTAACCGACAAGATCATTTCTAATCTTGATTTCTTCTTACACCTTGGTTCTGCATGGAGCTGTGCCTTTACATTCTTTCAGAAAGCGCGCGCAACACGCTGGCTTTTTGAGAAAATCTTCGGAATCGCGCACGGCCGAAGGTTCCCGAAAATCATTCACCGCCGTTTTCTGCAGCGTCGGCATCTCCCCTATCGACCGATGGAAAAGCCATCGGCGCGGATTGTCCTGTTTGTTGATATTTTTGCCGATTGTTACGACACAGCCCTTTCCGAATCCGCCTGTGCGGTTCTGCGAAAAAACAATGTCGAGTTTGTCATTCCTCCGCGACAGAAAGCCTCAGGGCATCTCGCGTTCGCAGTAGGCGACATGCCGCATGCTGAACGGCTGGTTCGTTTTAACACTCACGTTTTGATTGATTATGTCCGGCAGGGATATCAGATCGTCACTCTTGAACCGATTTCGGCAGTTTGCCTTTCACGCGAGTACCTCTGGCAACTTGACAATGCTGAGACGCGCATGATTGCCGAACGGACAACCGACCTTTCAACATTCCTTTATGGCCTTCATAAAGAAGGAAAACTCAATCTGGAGCTGGCACCCTTGGCGAAAAATGTCGGTTATCATGCCCCTTGCCGAACTCTGGCGCTGACGGGAAATCCGGTCGATATGCCGACTCCCGCTGAGGAGCTTCTCCGTTTAATCCCGCAAATCAATGTCCGTCGCCTTGAACGCGGCTGTTGCGGGTTGGCCGGCCCTTCGGGTTTTCGGAAAGAAAATCACATGGCAAGCCTGATGCTGGGAATGCCTCTTCTGCTGGCATTGAGAGACTCTGCGATTGAATTCGGGGCGACAGAATGCAACTTCTGCCGTCTTCAGATGGAACAGGGGACAAGTAAACACGTCTATCATCCTGTTAAACTCCTGGCTCATGCCTACCGGTTGGCCACGATTCCCGAGCTCACTTAAATTGATTCAGACTATTCAAATTCGTCTTTCTTTGTGATATAATTGTACCCGCTGGTGCATTGCGCGTCCGTACACTGTTGAATGATTCATAAGAGTCGGATTGCCAATTTAGATGTTATGCCGAAAGGATTTATTATGAAATTCAGACTTTATTCCTTCCTGCTACCCGCCCTCATTTTGATGACTTACCGATCTATTGCCTTCGCTGCTGAGTGGCGGATATGTCTCCCTTCTGAACCATCAAGTACGGAGAGGACCGCCGCCTTGGAACTACAGTCTCATCTTCAGCAGATGATCGGCAGGGAAGTACCGATCATAAACGAGCCGGCTGATACTTCTTTGGATCACCTGCTATCTATAGGAAACACACAGTTTGCTAAACCGTATATTGAAAAAGAACATCCATCGCCATTTCAATTTGATGAAATCTTCGTCCGTGCAGATGGAACAAACATCATCCTGACCGGTCACGAACGTCGCGGTGCCCTCTACGCGGTCTACACTTTCCTTGAAGAGGTGTGCGGATGCCGTTGGTTGACTGATGACGTAAGTGTCATTCCGACGTGTGCGGATCTTCTTTTTTCCCCCGACCTTGTCATTTCCTATGCTCCTAAACTGATGTCGCGTGAGCCGTATCACCGTCTTGCAAAACCCTCTCTTTTTTCGGCACGAAACAAGGGGAACGGTGACGTTGATGCAAATCATGGCGGTCGTCTGAGTATATTGAACTGGGTTCATTCTGCGTATCACTACATTCCGCCTGAACGGTACTTTAAAGATCATCCGGAATGGTTCAGCGAGATTCAAGGAGAACGCACGTTTGAGAATGCGCAGCTTTGCCTGACGAACGATGACATGCGCAAAGAACTGACTAAAAACGTTCTTGAAGAGCTGAGAATTCACCCCGAAACGACGATGGTTGATATCAGTCAGAATGATCAGTATCGTTTTTGCACCTGTGCAAAATGCAAAGCTGTCGATGACGAGGAAGAAAGTCATGCTGGAACATTGATCCGCTTTTTAAACCTCGTTGCGGCAGATATCGAAAAAGAGTTTCCCAATGTGCTGGTTGAAACGCTCGCATATCAGTATACCCGTAAGCCGCCGAAATTTGTACGGCCGCGCAACAATATTGTCATCCGCCTTTGTACGATTGAATGCGATTTCGGACGTCCTCTGGCCGATCAGAATTCCAGTAAAGCGAACCTGGATTTCATGCGGGACATTGAAGGATGGAAATCAATCGCCCCTCGACTTCTGATATGGGACTACGTCACTAACTATGACGACTATATTGGACCGCACCCGAATTGGTGGGTACTTGGTCCGAACATCCGGACATTCATCGAAAACGGTGCAATCGGTGTCTTTGAGGAGGGGGAAGGGCAGGACTTTTGCGAGATGAAAAACTGGGTTCTGCTGAAGCTGATGTGGAATCCTGATCTTGATACTGAAACTCTCATGAATGAGTTTGCTGAGGAATACTACGGGAAAGAAGTTGCGCCGTATATCATGGATTACTGGCGAACACTTCACCGATGTTATTTGGAGAGCGGTGCAGAACTTGGCTGTTTCCGCGCCCATTCCGACCAATGGCTTGATCTGGCGACCCTCAATAAGATCACCCAGATTTGGCGCAACGCCGAGGATACGGTCAACGCTGTCTACGGTTCCGATTCGCCTCAGGCTGCGCGGCTTTTGAAATCACGCACTGCCATCGAATCTGTCTGGCTGACACGGTACCATAATCTGCAGATCACCGCAAAACGGAAAAACCTTCCTTTCGAAGGACCTGCAGATTTCAGAGCGGCTGCTCTCGATTTTGGAAGACGCTGTATAGAATACGGATACGAGGGACCTGAAATTCACGCTGAGGGGGATGCAGGCAGGAAGTGGTTTGAGGAATTATCTGAAAACATTGTCACTCCTCAACCGATTCCTTTGGAACCGGACGCCTGGAAAATTGACGGGGTCGGAACTGTCGAGCAGACGGGAATTGTCATCGATGGAACGGATGCCCAATCCGTCGCCCTCTATGAGCCGGACGCCTATAACGCCAAAGACTTAACCGCAGAGTTTCGACTCGATCTCGAAGGAACGTCTTTTGGTGTTATCTTCGCCGCGGAGGGAGAAAACAGCTATTCCTATCTCCGACTTGCACCAAACGCGATATCGGTCGGTGCGGTCGGTCCCGGTGTCGAGAAATTCCGTCATGATGAAAAACCCCAAAACGTCGAAGAATGGCATTCCATCCGTCTGCGGTTTACCGAACAGCACAATCTGTTTGCACTTTTTATCGATGGGAAGTGTCTCTATGAATGGCTCTTCTACCCTCGTCCTGATCAGAAGACAGGAAAGATCGGATTTTTTGTCGAAAATGGTAGGGCTGAGGTTCGTGATATCTACGTAACAGGCTCAAAAGTTGACTGATCGTCACTGTCTTGCTGTGTTTAGGGATATTCCAGGCATCATACGGGGGGATTTATCACTCGTTTTACGGGCAATTGCGCCCCACCAAGATTCCGCTTACAGCCGCAAAACTTTTTGCGTCGATGGATTATCCAAAGTTGCAGCCATGTGAAAGCAAATCCCAAAGCGGAACGAAGAGACATGTAGCAATCGATATGAGGTTCGAGTCCCCGAGTGATGCTCCCCGCAATCCCGTTAATGCCAATAAAACCGGAAATCATATATCAAAATTGTGTTGATTCTGATCACAGGGAAGGACGTTTTCAGAAGCGGAATGTTCAGAAAATCGTAGATATGATAACTCGCTTGCGTACAGAACCATGTACTATGAGAAGTGGTGGACAAAAAGTACTCACCTCACTTTTCATGGGAAAGGGTTATGACCCGCGGGATCATTCAGAATGTACATTTCCGTTGAAAATCAGTTGGGATTATACTTTTCGCTCTATGATTCGCCGATCGAATAAATTTCAAATCGGTGTGTTCCAGATCCCACGTTCGGAATAATATAAAATCCGTCCATAGTGGTCGGAGTGACTTCTTCGCCGTCAATAATCACCGTCTGATTATCCGATTTTTTTGGAAGACAAATTTCACTGATGGTATTCGCAGGAGTGATGGTATCAAGGCGATAGTGATCACCGTTAATCTGAATCGAAACAGAAACAGATCCTCGAATTGTAGGAACGACAGCGTCAACACGGTGCAGTGAGGCAACCTGGGGTTTAATTTGCAACGTCGCGAACCCGGGCGCGGTCGGCTCGACACCAACCAGACGGCGCGGGATGATATTTGCCGGCGCAGCCCCCCATGCGTGGTTCCAGTCCTGATTCGGTTTATAGACGTCGTCCCATGCTTCGAGTGAAATCGTAGAACCAAGACGCAGCATGTTGTACCAGCTACGGCGAGACGTATCAGTCAGAAGCCGAAACGCTTCATCCCCTTCGTTCCCTTCGTACAATGCATCTAAAAGAAATTGTGAACCGTAGACGCTGCATTTCATTCCGCGCGACTTGATGAAATCGGTGACACTCTTGCGATCTGAAGCTTGGACAAGTCCGAATGCCAAGGGAAACATATTTCCGTGCAGTGAGGCGTGTTCGGTTCCAACCCCGTCACGGAAAATGCCTCGTGTCTGGTCCCAAAAAAGACTTTGGAATGACTCGCGAAACTTCGCCAGGCGCGATTCAAAGACTGCCGCGTCATTCTTTTTATCGAGTAAAAGAGCAAACTGATAAAGGGCCGAGAGGGCATGATAGTGATAGGAATTGACCACAACATTCTTATCCGTAAAGACAAAACCGTCGGTTTCGCCAGAATCGGCATTCTCGTTCCCCGCGAGTCCCCTGTGCGGCCAGTCAACAATGTCGCAAATCCGACCTGATGTGTGATGAATTGATTTCAGAAAGTCGTCCGACTGTTCACCCGTGGTGGAGACAAGACCATCACTTCCGGTCAGGGCAATGAGCGATTTTGCTTTCAGATCTTCATAGCGGCGTTCTATCAAATTCCTGTCTCCTGTCCAGAGCCAGTCGTACCATGCCATACAAACCGATTGAAGAATCCATTCTGTTGGCCAGGTTGGTCGGCTGATCAGATAATCTTGTGTCAGACGAGCCAGTGTATATTCCCTGTCAACGGCGTAGTAACCGAGCTGATTTAGAAACGCGTCACCTTCATAAGGTATTCGCTCACGATCGCCGTCAACGAAAATTCCGGCAAAACTGGTCGCTTTCATTGAATAACGGCAGAGGTCCCAGACCTGATTGAGAAGATCAGAATCGGACTTGAAGTTGGATGCTGATTCACCGAACGGATAATGTGCAGCATATCGGGAAATATCGATTAGGCCGCTATTCGGACTTGAAAATTCGAGTTCGACATAACGAAACGGAAGAAGTTCACCGATATAATCAGGAACTTTTACAGCACTTCCAGTCGAGTTACGCCTGTCAGGAACATTTTTGATACGATAGGTATGAGTTCCGGGAAAAAGGTCGAGATGATATTCGCGAAACCTGGTAGAACCAGCGGGGGACCGATCCACTTTCCCATTTCTGATCCGTTCACCGAGTCGAACTGTTACAGATGCCATCTCACCCGGTTTAAACCGTTCTTCCGGCGGTGTTGGATTTGAAATGGTCATAACCAAATAGCCAAACGCGTCTTTTTGAAAATCGAAAAAAAGTTCTCCGTCTCCGCTTGGAACCGGTCGTTCGGCATCAAGAACAACCGGGTATCGGCTGATCGGACCATCGAAATTCGTTTTCGGGTATTTGGTGTCGTCCGCGTCCCATAGCTCCGCCGCGGTCAGAAATCCGCGCGACTCAGACCAGGGAGATTCGTCCCCGTTGTTCCAGGTTCGAACCCGCCAGTAGTAAACCGTATTCGGTGCCAAAGGAGAAAAGTCGAATAAAACCGAGGTTGATTGGTTTGACTCGACTTTTCCGCTATCCCAAAGGATATCATCCCCAAATAGTGAATCTTTGGATAACTGAAACTGAAATGCTGTCTGAATAATGTTAGTACGTGAATCATTGACGATCCACGAAAAAGCCGGACGTGCCGAACGAATCTCAGCAACCTGAGTTCGTTCAATCGCATCCGACAGTTCGGAAAGAGTTAACTGAGTTGCCAGCCCATCGATCCAGACCCGGTCTGTCCACTCGAGCAGATCGGTCAATAATCCCGTTGGCGGAAGTGGTTCAGCGGAAAAGAGCCAACTTCTGGAAAGCCATGAAGTTACAATCAGGAAGATTGTCAACAAAACCGTTTTTTTTGTCGTCATTTTTATTTCCTTCGAAGGTGGTTATAAGAAAGGAAGGTAATCGATTATGTGGAACAGTACTATTTCTTCTGCAAATTCAAATCCTATGGCAGAACATTGTCATGTGTGAATTGGCAACCCAATGTCTACGGGAGGATATCATACTCTTCGCTCACTGTCAAGCGTATCGCGTTGTTTCTGAATGTTTTTTGAACATAAACATCGTTTCGGATTTCATTAGTTCCTTGCCGGTACCCTACATTCGATCATCGATAGTAAAGAGCAGACTCATTATTGACCGTGTTCCTGGGGATTGCATCCGAATAAAATGTTTTGTATCATCGAGACAGGTATTGTTCGTCCGTTAAAATCCAAAAGAACGACAGAGAGGTAGAAAAATGATTTCAAGACGCGATATGTTCAGAGCTGGGATAGTTGCAGGAGCCGCAATGATCGGACTGGACGCAAACGCAAACCCTGCAGAAAATTTCCAATGTGCCGCGGATTCCCGCAGTGATCTGATCTATCCCGAAATTCTCGGGTGGAAAATCGGTCCCCAAATCTACTCGTTTAACCGTTTTCCGTTTGACGAAGCGGTGAAACTTGTTGCCAAATGCGGCGTTAAGAGCTTTGAGCTTTTCAGCGGTCAACGTCTTTCGAAAGACAGTGATGAAGCCGTTGGGCCCGGTATGTCGAAGGCGGCATTCAAACGGTTCCGGGAACTCTTAATTGAAAGCAACGTGGTTCCCCATGCTATGGGGGTCTGCGCCGCCGATCGTGCTCATTTTGAATTTGCCGCCCAATGCGGTTTTTCGGTCATCAATGTCGAACCAGAATATGAAGCTCTTCCCGAGGTTGATAAGCTCGCCCAGGAATATGGGATCAATGTCGGTCTTCATAACCACCCAATTGATTCCCGCTATTGGGATCCCGATGTTGTTCTAAAATGCCTGGCTGACTGCAGTACCCGCATCGGCGCCTGTTGTGATACCGGACACTGGTTTCGCAGCGGGCTCGATCCGCTCGAGTGTGTCAAGAAGTTCAATGGCAGGATTTCCAGTTTCCATATCAAGGACTTAACCGCCGAAAAGGTTGATATTCCTCTCGGCAATGGGGTCTGCAAAATTGCCGACATCCTCGCTGTCTGCGCTGAACAAAATCTCCGCGCGACCTTCTCGATCGAATACGAGTCGGAATGGGACAACAACCAACCCTTGGTCGCCGAATGCGTCAGGTTCTTCAACGAGACCGCCAAAAAGATTATTGAAGGAGAATGAGAATACGTAACGGCTTATGACCTGAGGTTCAGAGCACTGTTTCACCGTTTAAAATTTAGGGGCAGAACTGATCTGCCCCTAAATTTTCAGGGGGAGGATAATGCATTGAGAGCTTATCTATTATTTTCGAAATCTGGATCACCGAAGATCTAAAAAAGACGGCAGAACACGACGCAATCGTGCTCCGTTTCTTGCTGTTCCGATCTCGGAGATATTGCCTTAACCTTATTCACCGAGATACCTTTCAACCAGAGGATCAAGTCGTTCTCCCCAGAGGATGTAACCTTCGGTATTCGGGTGAACAAGGATTCCGTCCATCAGTTCAGGAATCGCCTTGCCGTTTTCGTCGCGGTAAAGATCGCTGATATCAACAACCTCGACATTTGGAATATCGCGGAAATAGAGGGGCAGAATCTCATTGTAAGCGTCGACCCAACTCTGGTAGGTCGCGGCGTCATGTTTCGGATTCCCATCGAACTGAAACGGGATCATTTTCATGACGACAATTGGAGTATCGGGCCAACGTTTGCGAAACTTGCGGACCAGATACCTGTTCCCGTAAGCGACTTCTTCTTTCAGTGTTTCGACCGACGTCAGATCATTCACACCGATTTCGAGAAAAATCAGTTTCGGGTTTACGCCGTCGAGCGGGTAGTGCTCGTAACGCCAGATCTGACCAGGGATGATGTCGCCGCCCACCGCGAGATTGATCGCGCCTTTACTCCCATAATATTTTTCCCATGCGGCCTTCTGCTCCGGTGTATCGACACGAACCCAGTTGTGGGTAATAGAATCCCCGAACATCAAGATTTTATAATCCTTTTTTTCGGTAAGAAGCGTACATTGATCCCGGAAGAAATAGGAGTCGC
>JAEEGL011320321.1_pt1 | contig 11240 bp, 6 predicted proteins | sample 9134231 | NCBI WGS metagenome assembly JAEEGL01 (sample SAMN16246548, study PRJNA631951) | gut metagenome | biome: gut microbiome; feature: rumen; material: fiber-attached | host: Bos | place: Iran: Karaj | collected 2018-10
CATGGGCGCGTCCCTACCAGGGCCTCCGGTAGGGACGTTTCCACGAAACGTCCGCCATGACGCGCCATGGCCCGTCCCTACCAGGGCCTCCGGTAGGGATGTTTCCACGAAACGTCCGCCATGACGCGCCATGGGCGCGTCCCTATCAGGACCTCCGGTAGGGACGTTTCCACGAAACGTCCGCCATGACGCGCCATCGCCGCGTCCCTGCCAGCCACCCTACCGCAGCATTATCTTCGTCGACAAGACGCTGAGTGGCGACCGGCCGCGTATCACCACGCCGAGCGTGCTCGGATAGTCATCGTAGTCATCGCCCCAGACGAACTCGTCGTCGGTCGCCTTCTGCCACTTGGAGACAGGCAGATGGCCTTCGAGGACCATTGACTTGCTGATGCCTCCCTTGGAGCCGTTGTTAGGCCAGTGAATCAGGGTTGTTTCGGTTGTCCGGCTCACAAGGTTCGCCGGCGAATCGTCGAGGATGTTGACCGTAAGCGGGCACGCCCCCGCATTGTTCGCGTTGTTGCCAAGACGGTATGAGGCCGGAGACTTGGTCTGCAGCGGCGGGGTCCTGTAGCCGCCGACGGGCACGAGGAAGTCGAGCTGGACGTTCGCCGTTGCGAACGATGAATAGAGGGAGTTGGCGTTTGCGCCGTGGTACCACAGCGGGTGGTCGCCTTGGAAGATGACGCGTCCGCCCGGCCTTGTCGAGCCAACATATTCTATCTGGCCTGTCCGGAATGTCGCGTTGGAAATCGTGAGCGTGCCTCCGCCGAAGTAGTTCTTGTTGCCGCACGAGAGCACCGACTCGCCAGCCACCACTACGTCGTTTGAGGCCTTTTGGTGGAATTCGGCCGCTATGTGGAGATTCGCGCCGTTCACGACATGGAGCGCCCGGTGCAGGTCGAGGTAGGTGTTGCCGCTTGTCGAGGCGATTGCCACGCCGTCGAGCGTGATCGTTCCGCCATGACTTTTGTTGTTGTGCATTGTGAGCGTCCCAACCGTGAGCTTCGTCGCGTTGGTCGATGCTCCGCCCTGCGAGAAAGTGACGTTCGGGCCGGTGGACATGTCGAGCTTGCCTATTGTGAGCTTCTCCGTGAAGACGACATTCGCGTCCGTGCCGGCGGCAAAGACGGCCGTCGAACCGGAAGACTTCGGATAGCCGTAGCAGTCGCCGCCCTTGTCGTCTGTCCAGTTTTCCGGGTCGCTCCAGTTGCCGGAGGCGACGGAGGGCTTCCATGTGTATGACGCCGAATCTTTCGTCGTGATTGACAAGACGGACGTGCGTTCGTCGAGCGTCGCAGTCCGCCCCGCCGCCGTGGCGCTGACGCGCACCTGGATCTTGTAGGTCTGGTCGAAGTCGGGGAACGTGTGCGAGATGTTGAAGACGCCCGGTTCCGTCAGGGCGACCGTTTCGGCCGCTACGAGGGTCTCCTCCGTCGCGGAAGACGGCCCAACGTAAATCGTCGCCGTCGCGGCGTTGCACATGCCGAGATCATGGACAAGGTTTTCAAACGCCACCGTGCACTGGGAGACGTCGTAGAAGCAGTACGAGTAGCCGGGGACGCCCTTCATGGTCACCTGCTGCGGGGGTGTGCGCGAGACGCGGCCGTCGGAAACGGCCTCGACAGTGACGAAATAGGCGGAGTCGGGGGCGAGATAGCGGACCGCGTTGGTGTCGGACTCGAAGAGCGCGAGCGTGAAGGCGCCGGTGGCGTCGCGGACGGAGCCCGCGAGGTTTCGCCATGCGTTCGTCATAGTCTCGGGGCTATCGCCGGTGAAGACCGTGAGCGCGCAGTCGGCGCCGGGGAACGAGTCGAGGGAGCCTGACACCAGAAGCGTGTCGCCGCCAGTCCCGTCGAGCGCCACGGCGCCAACGGACGGCATGGCCGGGTCGCGCCAGAAGACCGGGTTCGACCAATCCACGGGATCGCCGTCGAAGAAGAAGCGGACGACGAGGTTCGTGTCGCTCCCCCAGTCGGCCGGGACGGACCATACATAGCCGGTGGCGTCCGCCGCGATCTGTGCGACGGCGCAGGTGTATGCCCAGTCGGCGGGGTCGTCGCCGCCATGCCCGGGACCCCAGGCCGCCATGAGGGTGCGCGAGGCAGTCCCGTCCGGCGTGAAGGCCAGCGAAACCGCCGAAAGCGCCCCGCCCGACAGAACTTCGTCCGCGACGAACCGAACCTCGGGGCCGGCGATGTACGCATCGGAACCGGCACTCGGATGGAAGACGCCGTTGACGCGGTCGTAGAGACCGGCGACGGAGTCGGAAAGGCGCTTGACGGGCACGAAGTCGCGCACCAGCGCCGCATCCTCGTACATCCTGCATGAGAAAATGCGGTGCTGCGAGAACTTCTCTGCGCCCGTCGCCGTGCGGTTTGCGCCAAGCGCGAGCGTGTAGGATGCCAGCGCGGAGGAGGTGATTTTGAATGAAATGTTGCAAACTACGCCTTCATCTATGTCAAACGCCCTCTCCGAACCATACGAACGGTTGAAATCAAAGACATGGCGCCGCACGTCAGCCCTGGCGTATGTCATTGCACCCGAACCGGAGTTGAATCCATAGCACCAGTAGTTGGTGTTTTCGTTATCGTCCAGAAATATTGAATACAGAAGACCGTCCGACGTATTTCCGGCACCCAGAAGATATGGATTCCCGCCTTCAAACGAAAGCAGTTGCGCATCGAGGACTGTACGCGTATATGGAGTGACGATGTAACCTGTGTCAATCCACTGTGTCCCGACGCCATCGATGTACGCGATGAGCGTGTAGCCAGCTGGTATGTCATCCCCTGACGAAGTGGTGGAGAAAGTGACGACATCCGACTCGACGGCTTCGTGCGCGGCGCCACTGGTCTCCAGAACTGCCTTGACATAGTAAACCGTTCCCGACGCGAGGCGCGTGAGCGTGTTGGTCACAACTCCGTCCGCCGTCACGGACGGGAAGACGGCATTGGTGGCGGACATCGCGTCCGGCGAAACGCCGTAAACGAACTTCAGCGTCGCGGACGGCACCGTGTTGCCAATGCCGGAGACGGGGGCGGCGAGCGTCAGCGCGTTGCACCCGCTCTCCGCAAGTTCGGGGGCGCCAATGTCCGTGACGTCCCACAACCATGTGAAGACCGCCGATTGCGAAAAGACATGTTCGCACTGGTCGATGGCCTCGCCTTGATCCGAGGATGAGCGGACAAGCGTGCGCTCGGTTGTAACTGGATCGATGTTTTCAAGTTTCCAACCCAGAAGATGGGCAATGGTCGCCCCGTTCACGACATTCGTAGCAGCCATTGAAAGGGTCATCGGGGCACCTGCGGAGAGCCCTTCGATCTGGCCATAGGCGGGGGATGGCGACCCGATCTCCAGAGGATCTCCGACAATGTTGAAGATTCCTGCCGACAAAGTGGAGTGAACCGCGCCGTATGAAAGGAAGTTGGCGCTTGCCTGCGTCGCGTACGAGGCCGCGATCCATTCGGCGGAATGGATTACGCCCGACATGCGAACTTCATCCATCGCGCCACGGAACGGGTATTTTCCGGTGCAGCCGAGGCCAATGCGAAGATAGCCGTGTGCTTCGTCCCTCCAGGCGGAAGCCTTTTTTTGTTCTCCCAATGTGCCGTTTAGATAAAACTTGAGGTCGGTGGTGCCAGTGCCGGGTTTGAATGTTGTCGCCATGTGGTACCAGGTCCCGGCTGCGGGAAGGGATATATTGGAATCGTTGTCGCTTTTGCCGCGTGCGGTAAAGCGCCAATGAAGGGCGCCACCATTTTTCGCGCTATCTCTCCAAAATGCCCACTCCAAAAATTCGTTTTTTGAGAAAAAGCAGTATTTGCCACCTTGTGCGGGATAGGCCGTCGGCTTGATCCAGCACTCGAGGGAAACCGCCTGCGCGATGTCCGAATTGGACGTGTCGCCGCAAAGGATGTGGTCGGAAGTGCTTCCGCCTGGAAAACTAACGGCCGCACCGAGCGCGCCCGCAACCACGGAGAGGTTGGCTGACTGGGCCGTCCCGTTGTCGCCCTTGGGCGAGGAGTCCGTGGCGTTGACCGAGTTCATGTGCCAGACGCCGATGTAGCCTGCCGGCCCCCAGACGGAACCATCCGTCTGGCATGCAGGCTGCGCCGTCACGGACGAGTCGTTGTAGGTCATCGTGATGACGGCGTTGTTCGTGAGCGCGGGAACCCGCACCCACACGAGCGATTCGCCAGCAGTGTTCCAAGTGTCGATTTCGCGGGGAAGCGCGTTGCCCTGTTCGTCGGCGAAGGCGATGTCGGCGCCGCCGGCGGCGCAGTCAGCGTATGAGAATCCGGATATCCGCTCCGGCGAAATGCGCACCAAAACGGGGAAGTTCGCAAGAGGCGAGGCCCCCGAATACCCGGACACGGTGATGTCGGCGGCCTTGAAAGGCGCGGAATGAAGCGATGACGCGAACGCGACTGCGGCGATGACGGCTATGGCGGGCCTGAACGGCCTTGCGGTGTATTTCATGTAGTCCTCCAGAGTGCGGTTTCGACACGACCCTCATTATAAAGGAAATTGCTCCGTTGTCAAAGTTTTTAATTCATCTCGCCGCTTGACAAGGAAAAAGAACGCTGGCCAAGCAACATCCATTTCTGCTAAGATAAAACCGTCTCGTCGCCATGCACACTTCCCTGTTCCCTCTTCCCTGTTCCCTGTTCCCTCTTCCCTCTTCCCTGTTCCCTGTTCCCTCTTCCCTGTTCCCTCTTCCCTCTTCCCTCTTCCCTAAACCATGGCCTTAGTCAGTCTTCAGAACGTATCCATCGGCTTCGGCGGCGACAAGCTGCTTGACAACGTCACGCTCAACATCGAGCGCGGCGAACACACGTGCGTAGTCGGCCGCAACGGCTCCGGCAAGTCAACCCTTCTCCGCGTCATCGCCGGCGCCGAGGAGCCTGACACCGGCGAAGTGCTGGTCCAGCAGGGCGTGCGCATAGCCATGCTGCCCCAGGAGGTGCCCACCGGCATCGCGGGCACCGTCCGCGACATAGTCGAATCCGGCATGCCGCGCCACGCGGGGGCCGAATCGTGGGAGAAGTCGACGGCCGCGAATTCCGCCATAACGCGCCTCGGACTCGACCCGGACGCCGACTTCCCATCGCTCTCCGGGGGACTGAAACGGCGCTGCCTCCTCGCCCGCGCGCTCATGTGCGAGCCAGACCTTCTCCTGCTCGACGAACCCACGAACCACCTCGACATCGATTCCGTCGAATGGATGGAGAAGTTCCTCCTCAGCCGCGTCCCGACATTCCTCTTCGTGACGCACGACAGGACTTTCCTGCGCCATCTCGCCGTCCGCATAATCGACCTCGACCGCGGCAAGCTCAACGGCTGGGACTGCGACTACGACACCTTCCTCCGCCGCAAGCAGCAGGTCCTCGACGACGAGGACGTCATCTACGAGCGAATGGGCAAGCTCCTCAAGAAGGAGGAGGCGTGGCTCAGGCGCGGCGTCAAGGCGCGCACGACGCGCAACGAGGGGCGCGTCCGAGCCCTCCTGGAGCTTCGGAAGCGCTTCGGCGAACGCCGCATGGAACAGGGCACCGGATCCTTCTCGCTCCAGGCCGGCGAGCGTTCCGGCAATCGCGCCATCCGCGTCAAGAACCTGTCGTTTGCCTATCCCGGGGGGCCTACGCTCGTCAAGGACCTCTCGCTCGACATCCTTCGCGGGGAGCGCATCGGCATCATCGGACCCAACGGCAGCGGCAAATCCACCCTGCTGAAACTCCTCACCGGTCGCCTTCAGCCGGCCTCCGGCGAGGTCCAGCCGGGCGCCAACCTGGAGATCACCTACTTCGACCAGCTCCGCGAGCAGCTGAACGAGGAGATGTCCGTCGCGGACAACGTCGCCGAAGGGCGCGAGACCGTGGTCGTGAACGGCGTGAGCCGCCATATCTACGCATATCTTGGCGACTTCCTCTTCGAGCCGGAACGGGCGAGGACGCCCGTGAAGGCGCTATCCGGCGGAGAGCGGAACCGGCTCCTCCTGGCGCGCCACTTCCTGAACCCCGGCAACCTGCTGGCGATGGACGAGCCGACGAACGACCTCGACATCGAGACGCTAGACCTCCTTGAGGAGCAGCTTTCACTCTTCAACGGCACGATCCTCCTCGTCAGCCATGACCGCGCCTTCCTGGACAATGTCGTGACATCGACGCTCGTCTTCGAGGGCGGGGGCGCCATCCATGTTTACCCCGGAGGATTCTCCGACTGGCGCGCCGCGCATGACGCGCGCGCAGCGGTGCCAGACACCGGCAAGGTGTCAGACACCAACGTCAAGGAGCCTGGCACCGGCAAGGTGCCAGACACCAGGTCCGCGGCCGAAAAGCCCCGCCGGCTAAGCTACAACGAAAAGCGCGAACTGGAACAGCTGCCAGGCCGCATCGAGGAGCTCGAGGCCGAGGAAGCCGAACTAAACACCCTTCTTTCGGACCCCGAGGTTTACCGCAAGCCAGCCTCCGACATCACCGCATGGCAGGCGCGCCTCGACGCGCTTCCCGCCGAAATAGAGCGCCTCATGGCCCGCTGGGCCGAACTGGACGAGCGCGCCTGATATCATTATTTTCCCATAGTCTAACAGAAAAACTTTTCCCTCGAATCGAAGCGCACAATGCCGACACTCGCACCGCCAAAAAAGAAGAAGTCGCCGAAAATCCGGCCAGACGACGGTTCCGGATCTGTTCTCGGCTGGGACTCGCAGGTCGTGTTGTTCAATGATGACGTGAACACCTTCGAGCATGTCATCGACTGCCTCATGGCGGTTTTTGGCCACGGTCGGCAACTTGCCGAAAAGATAACCCTGGAGGCGCATACGCGGGGCCGCGCCATTGCCGAAGTGGAACCTCGCGAAAAGGCGGAGAGGCATGCGGCCGCCCTTGTGCGGCAGGGTCTGGTCGCCACCGTGGAGAGCATCGGGTGACCGTTTACCTGATAGACGACGACTCCCCATTTCCGCCTGCACGACTCGCGTCGCCAACGGAAAGCGGTCTGCTAGCAATCGGTGGCGACTATTCCGTGCCGAGGCTCTTGGCGGCCTACAGGGGGGGAATCTTCCCGTGGTCAACTTTCCGCGGACACATCACGTGGCACTCGCCCGATCCGCGCTTCGTACTCCTGCCGTGCAACTTTCACGTGCCGAAGTCCCTGCGCCGCATCCTCAAGAAGCATCTGTTTCAAATAACGGTCGACCGCGCATTCGACCGCGTCATTTACGCCTGCGCGACGGTGCCGCGGGCCGATGGAGGCACATGGATCAACAACCGCCTCCTCAGGGGCTACACGGCTTTTCATGAAGCGGGCCATGCCCACTCGGTCGAGGCGTGGCAAAACGGGGCACTGGTCGGCGGCCTCTACGGCGTCTCCGTTGACGGCGTATTCTGCGGCGAATCCATGTTCACCTTGGAGCCCAACGCATCGAAGTGCGCATTCGCCACCTTTGCGCCAGCTCTGTTTGAAGCAGGGTGCACGATGATTGACTGCCAGACTTACTCCGAGCACATGGATCATTTTGGTGCCGCCTTCATGTCGCGCGAAGAATATCTGCAAAGGCTGGAAAACACCTCGGCGGCATGTATCGCAATCGACTGGGGGGCGTTGGCGAAGCGCATTTCCGGCGAATCCTTCCAATAGGGGCCTAAAGGATTCGCGCCGAGGCCGTGAACTCGCCGGAAAGCTGGTGCGCCTGGCGGGGATCGAACCCACAACCTTCAGCTCCGGAGGCTGACGCTCTGTCCAATTGAGCTACAGGCGCAAAGTCAGGATAATAGTTTAGCCTCTGCCGCGCCGATTTTCAAGGAAGAATTGCCGGAAACGGGCGTGACGGCGCCAAGGCGGCGTTGGAAAGGGTCAGTGGCTCTCCTCCGTCTCGCTGTCAACCGTCTCGTCGCGCTGGTAGATCGGAAGCTGGCGGTATGGCACTGTGAAGGCCAGCACCACGAGGGCGGTCTGGTAGTAGGGGCAGCCGTCTTCGCCGACATCCCACCGCCCGTCAGGCGCCTGGCGCGGGATCCAGTAGTCGTACATCCACTCCGAGAACTCCTGCCAGACGGGGCCGCCGAGCTGGAAAAGCCCCTGCGCCGTGTAGTATAGCCCGTAGAGGCGCCGGCTCGCGTTCTGGAGTTTCCGGTAGTTGCCGGCGAGGTATGCGCCGGCGCGCAGAGTCGCCGGATGGCCATGCCGTCCGCATAGCTCAAGGCAGAGAAGCCCCGCGCCTGTGAGCTTTTCCGCCTCCGAGCGGGTGTCCTGGTACCCGAAGGACCCGATCGCCCCGTCATGGTGCGCGAGCAGGTAGCCGACGGCGCGGTCTATCGCCTCTTCGGGGACGGGGGCGCCGTTGAGCCGCGCGGAGCGGAGCGCCATGAGCGCCCATCCGCTGCAGGACATGTCGCTGTCGGCGGAGTTCGGCTCGTAGCGCCACCCGCCCTCATGTCCCTGCACTTTCCTGACGGCCTGCGCCGAAAGAATGAGCTTTACGGCCCTGGGAAGAAGCTGGGCGATTTTCGCCTGGCGGTTTGTATCGACCATTCCCGACACTTCGGAAAGGAAGAGGGTGGCGATGCAGTGCGAATACATCTTGCCGTTGTTAACGCCCATGTAGCCGTCATCACGCGCCTTGGCGAGCAGGTGGTCGACGATGCGCATGATCACCGGCCCGTTGGGTTCGGAAAGAGGCGTGTCGCCTGCGGCAAGAAAGGCCATGCCGCACAGCGCGGGTATTCCGGCGTAGGTTCTGGCCGGATTGCTGTTGAATGTGCCGTCCTCGTTCTGGCCGCGCGCGATGAAGTCGAGGCCGCGCCGGACCGACTGCTCCACGCGGTCGCCGTCCGCGGTGTCCGCCAAGCCCGTAAGCGCGAGCGCCGCCGCCAGCGCCGCAATAGTTTTCCGCATCATCATCACTTCAAGCCATGTCCTTCCGCATTTCTGGTCAGCGGCCTTCCTTTGTCCGCGACAAGGTGTACACATCCGCCACCCGAAGCCCGTAGGCGTCCGCCACGCGATGCACGGCGGCGGCGTAGGCGCGCATGTCCTCCGAGCCGCCAGGCGCGCGAAGTCCCGGTGGCGGCGTGACAAGGACAAGCGTGCGTCCGGCAGCCTCGGAAACGAGACCCGCGAGCGCCGCCAGGCGGCGCTCGAAGTCTTCCAGGTCCTCGCCCAGCGCGAACCCGCGGATTTCCGGCGCAAGCACGATGACATCCCCGGCCGCGGCACTCCCAAGCCATTTCACGGTGTCGAGAAGGTCGGGCTGGGCGAACATGGCCTCGTCCGGCGTCGCAAGCCCCCGCACGGGAACGGTCTTCACGATGCGCGGAGCCCCGCCGCCGAATGCGCGGGAGAGCGCGGCTTCAAGAAGATTCGTCGCCATGCCGCCAAAGCCGTCCGCGAATACGGCGGACGACCCCGCGGGGGGCGGCAGCGCCTCCGGATTTGTCATGCGGCCGTGGCGCCGCGACACGTAGACGAGGTTGGTGCCGCCCGTGACGAGGGCGTCGCCGGCCGCCCCTGCGGGAAGGGCGTCGAATGGAGGGTGCACGAAGCGGGCGGAACCTTCGGCAAGCGCATCCCCTCCCCCGCTGACGCTCCACGAGATTCCAGAGCAGTCGGCGGCGCGCCATTCCCCCGTGGGCAAGCGTCCCCAGCCGCGGACAATGTGGACGGATGACGTGGCGGCGAAGGATCCGGCCGCGCCGGCGGCCCCGGGCGCGAAATCTACGCGCACGGAGACCTCCACGTCGGGGAGGTTGCTTCTGACATGTATTTCGGGACGGACCGCGTCATCGGGGAAGCAGAAGGACGGGACGCCGGCCAGGCGGGCTTCGGCCGCCCTGTATTCGAGTGGCCTGCGGACTTCGGCGAAGCGCATGTGTTCGGCCCGCGCGAAAAGCGACGTGCTCACGGGCTGGGGAAGGATTTGCCCGGCCATTTTCCATCGGAGGCCGAAGTCGGCGCGCTGCTCGCAGAAGCCGAGGGCGCGAAACTCAACCGGGCCCCGCTCAAGATGGATCGCCGCGCTCTCGATCCAGCCGTTTGTCACGTACGGTGGCGCGGAAACCGGCGGCGCCGGCTCCTGGCGCCCCTGCTGCCCGCGACGGCGGTCGCCGCCCTGCTGTCCGCGGCGCCTGCCGTCATAGCGCCTTGAGATCTGGGCGCCGCGGTTGGGGAAGTCAACAAGCGCCTCGCCGTTTATGAGCAGGTATGCCGGCCCCATCTGTGGGCGGCGCACGTAGAAGGTGTAGTCGCCGCCCTGGGGGACGTTTATGAGACCGGAGTATTCGAAGAGGTAGATCGGGCGCTTCCATCCCCCCTCGAACCAGCGCACGCCTTCATAGCCGTTGGTGACGGGGACAATCGAAGGGAGGTCCATGGACCACTGGCGCCGCGCAGGGCGCGCCGCCATGAAAAGCATGTCCTCCACCGTGGGCGGCGCCTCGCGCGCGCCTGCGGGCCGGATGGCGAGATGCACGGGCAGTTCGTCCGCGGCCGCGGCAGAGGCCTCCGCCGCGGAGGCGTTCCCAGGCGGAACAGAGAAGGCAATCGCGGCGGCCAACAGAAGAGTGGTGAAAAAAGTCTTGTCCATGGAAGGGCCTTTCACAAAGGTACCTTAGAACAGGCAAAAGCAGTTTTCATTCCACCGCCGGCCTTGAAATACAGAACATATTGCGCCGCGCGCGGCAAAGTGATATACTGTTTCCGCTTTCTTGAGACGCCCTGGTAGCTCAGTTGGATAGAGCAACGGACTTCTAATCCGTAGGTCGCGCGTTCGAATCGCGCTCGGGGCGCCATTTTTCATTTTCCGCGGGAAATCGCGGAAAAGCATTGACAAGCACCCTCGCAGGTGCTATCATCTTAACATCTTCTGTGGGGGATTAGCTCAGCTTGGTTAGAGCGTCTGCTTGACATGCAGAAGGTCACTGGTTCGAGTCCAGTATCTCCCACCATTCCCCGCCTTGGCATGCCGCAAGCGCCGTTTAGCGCGCGGTCCAGGTCGGCGGCAGATTCCCCTGGTCGAACACCGAGGCCCCTTCCTTGGCAAAGGTGTTGTCCCTCGCCTCGATGACGATCTTCTTCTGCGACTTCGTGCCCTTGATGCCGCTGACCGTCACGGCACGCGCCATTCCCGCGCCGAAGCTGCAGCCGCTCACGGAAATCAAGCCTTCCTGGCCGTCCGTGGGCTGCGGACGCAGGTCATGGAGGTCCATAAGCGCCGCTGAGGCGTTCTCCTTCGCCGTCGC
>JAEEGL011341852.1_pt1 | contig 11240 bp, 8 predicted proteins | sample 9134231 | NCBI WGS metagenome assembly JAEEGL01 (sample SAMN16246548, study PRJNA631951) | gut metagenome | biome: gut microbiome; feature: rumen; material: fiber-attached | host: Bos | place: Iran: Karaj | collected 2018-10
CTGCTCCGGAGACTGCGATACAAAGTTGCAGATTCAAAACTACGTTGGAGAAAAGACCTGCGCCGCCGCCAACCTCGTTTCCGGCGTTCAGGGCTGCGCCTACGGCTGTCTTGGATTTGGCGACTGCATGCGCGCCTGCAAATACGGGGCGATTCAGATTGTCAACGGGATGTCGCATATCGATTACGACAAATGCCGCGGCTGCCGCGCCTGCGAAGCCGCCTGTCCGCGTCACATCATCAGCATGGTTCCGTTCAAAAACGGGCGCATGCTGGTTATCGCGTGTTCCAACCACGACGTCGGTCCGGAAGTCAAAGCGGTTTGTAAAACGGGCTGTATCGGCTGTTCCGGCTGCGTTCGCCGCGACGCGGAAGACTTCCAGTTTGACAACGGCTTGCCGGTTATCAACTACAACTCATACCATATTAACGCCATGATGGAAGCGGCGGACAAATGCCCGTCCAAGATCATGAAGTTCGTCGGTCCCGACGGCGCAGACACAAACATCGAAGTCGTTACCGACCAGTTCAAGTCCGACGTTGACCACACAGAATGGTTGGGATAAGTTACAAGTTAAAATCTTAAAAAATATAATCAGAAACCGCATTTAACTGAAAACGATTTCGGAAATGCGGTTTTATTTATTAGATTCTCCCTGTTTAGCCTTTTCAATCAAAGACTGGATTAAAGGCGAATGGGGTATTAAAAAGCGAGCGATTCTGTCAGCCAATTTGTATTTGGCAATTTTAAGCTTGGCGATTAACCTGGTCTTAAAATTGCCATATATTGATAAGAAAAGCAATCGCTGCGGATATGAAAGTTCGAGTTGATTATTTTCAATCCACTCCAATTCCCGCGGAAAGGCACTGGCTTTGATATTCTTTTTGAATTGTCGAAGCAGTTCCGGAGGCGTCCAATTGCAATAGCCAACCCAAATCAAGTTCTCTTTAGCGCGATACAGAGCTTTCAAACATTCGTCGCTCAAAGATAAATCTTTGTTATCTTCATACGCTAATTGGTAAGCCAACCACGAATAATCGCAATAATTACGATTGACTTTCCGGGTTGTTGATTCGTTGCTTAAACGATAAAAATACAATGCTTCCGGAACAACTTTTATAAAATTGGAATGTAACGCTCCTTTTATTACAAAAGGCACGTCTTCAAATTTCATTCCTTCATGAAAACGGAGGTTGATTCGATCTATCAAACTCTTTTTCCACAGCCATTTACATGGCCCTGGACATTGAAAAAAAGCCAATTCCAATTTATTTAATAAATCGTCATCACTCTTGGGAACAGAACACAAAATATTTGCTTGATTTGCTTCTGAATCTTTAGAATACATATAAAACATAACCAGTTCAGAACCTGAGTTGACTGCGACTGAGTATGTTTTTTCAATCAAATCAAGGTCAATCCGATCGTCAGAATCGACAAACAAAACATATTCGCCCTTGGCGATGTCCAGCGCCTTATTTCGCGCTGCAGCTTGTCCTGCATTAGCCTGATGAATCGTTACAAATCGGCGGTCTTTAGAAGCGTATTGATCAAGAATTGCTCCTGAAGAATCGGTTGAACCATCGTCAACGCAGATTATCTCTATATCGCGAAACGTCTGATTGACAACGCTGTCCAGACATTCACGCAAGTATTGCTCGACGTTATAAACCGGTATGATTACGGATACTTTAGGCGCCATATTACTTTAAATAGTTGCTTTTGTTCGGATTTTATGAATCTTGTCAGTTTCAGGCTAATCAGAGGGATTATTATTTTGACTCTTATGCATCAATTCACAAATGTGAATATATTTCTCTTTATAGTCTTCCTCGCGCTCGCCAAATTCCTGAAGCCATGGTGAATGAGGAAACAGAAACCGGGCAAAAAAATCCGCTATTCTTCCCTTTATATATTTAATGCGATATTTAAATCGATTAAAAGTCGATCCATAAAACTGCAAATAAAAATTTCGCATTCCTGAATTCAGTTTAACTGCTGGATTTAATAACAGAGAATGTTCTTTTTCCGAAATATTCTCTGCAATCATTTGCCTCATTTTGGGACGAAAACTTTTATTAATTAAATAATAATATGTTCCATAGAGATTTCTCCATTTCATCTGGTAAAACATCAGCAGAATCTGTTCTGGAACATTACAACCTTCAATATCCTGAAATAACAGCGTAAAAGCCAAGGGACGCTGGATTAATGTCGGTTCTTTTTTATTGCCAGTTAACGAAGTCGCTCTGAATCTGTAATAATGTAAACGTTCTGGAATGATAGCGATTTTATTTGCCAATAAAGCCGCTTTATACGTAAACGTTATTTCATCATTTGACTTTAAGTTATTGTGAAATTGAATTTGATTCTTTTTAACAAATTCCGTTTTCCAAAGATAACTCCAGCAAACAGACAAGTTATTGCCTACGCACTGAACCTTTTCTGCTTGATCCACAATCTCATTGCCAAATAACGGAACTTTCTCATCGTTTCTATTTGGAAAATTAACCAACGTAAAATTATACTGCGTCATATCGGCGTCAGACTCTATAGCTCGAGTGTATGCTTTTTCGTATGCTGTTACATCTAACCAGTCGTCGGAGTCGACAATTGCAAAATACTCACAAGTAACGCGCTCTAATCCGGCATTTCTTGCTGAATTAAGCCCGCCGTTTTCTTTGTTTACAATCTGAATGCGGCTGTCTTTGGCGGCATACTCTTCCAAAATCGCCGGGCTGCCGTCCGTTGAACCGTCGTTAACGCAGATTATTTCCAAATCGCGAAACGTCTGATTGACAACGCTGTCGAGACATTCTCTCAGGTACTGCTCGACGTTGTAAACCGGTATGATTACGGATATTTTCGGATTATTCATCTTTAGATTTTTCTAATTGTTCTTGAAGTATCTGAATCTGTTCACGCTGACTATCAACCGTTTCCAGTGTGCGTTGAAGCCACGGCGAATAGGGAATTAATCGTTTTGCAAACCAATTAAAGACGCCCCATTTAGCTCTTTTGAGATTATACTTCCATCGTAAAAACGTTAAACCGGAAAATTTCAAAAAAAAGGCAAAGATGTTAGGTTCAAACGATTTAACATGAGCGACCATAAAACTGCGCTCTTCTTCAGTTATGCTCTGCTTAATACGCTGTCCCATTTCAGAGCGAAAGCTTTTATCAATTACGTTAAAATACGTATCATACAGACTTGCCCATTTATGCTGATATAATTCCAACCAGCTGTCTACTGAAATATTGCAGCAGTCGATATCTTTATACAGCAGCGTAAAAGCCAACGGACGCTGCAAAAAACGAGCGCTTTTTGTATTGCCTGTTAATGAACTGTTTCGATAACGATAATAATACAAGTATTCTGGCAGTAAGGCAATTTTATTGGATAAAACAGCAGCTTTATATGTAAACGGCACTTCTGTATTAGTCATTAATTCATCATGAAAATGAAGCTGATTCTTTTTAACAAAGTCTGTTTTCCATAGATAGCACCAGCAAATAGACCAATTCTTTTTTACATACTGAATTTTTTCTGATTGAGTAACAACTTCTGAAATAAACGGCAAAGGAAAGTCTTTTCTGTCCGGGAAATCAATGAATTTAAAATAGAACTGCGTCATATCAGCGTCTGATTCTTTAGCGCGAATGTATGCTTTTTCGTACGCCGTCAAATCCAGCCAATCGTCAGAATCGACGATGGCAAAATACTCGCCCGTTACTCGTTCCAAACCGGCATTGCGAGCTGAATTCAAACCGCCGTTTTCTTTGGTAACAATCTGAACTCGGCTGTCTTTGGCGGCGTATTCTTCCAGAATCGCAGCGCTTCCATCTGTCGAGCCGTCGTTAACGCAGATTATTTCCAAATCGCGAAACGTCTGATTGACAACGCTGTCCAGACACTCTCGCAAATAGGGTTCTACGTTATAAACCGGAATGATTACGGAAATTGCTGGCATTTTAGTAAAAAAACGTGATGGATTATTTGAATTAAAAACTCAATTAATCAGGTAAATAATTCATTGTATATATATTATAGCATATTAAAGAAAATAAATCCTCTACGGTAAAAAAATTTTTTTGTTTGACAAAAAAACGACTACAGATAAAATGCGAGTAATAAGCAAGATGTGTATTTTGCTTATTATGCGAGTTTTGAGAACGTTCTCAAGCGCCTAACATTCATTTTTTTAAAGAAAGGAATCAGGAGACATCATGACAGACAAACAGGACTTTTACGGAAAAGGCAACCATCTTTCAGAAATTACAGAACACATCCACAAAGACTATATTCTTGAGGGGATGAACTTTTGTCAAAGACGCAACGATTCAATTAAACGAGCTGTGTCCAGCAGTTCAGGCGGCATACCATTTGATCTTGACGCGGCATGGCAGGATATTGTTGACACGTGTACTGTTAATGCAGGAAAAAACTATTCCGAAACGGTAACTCAAGCATGTTCAATGAGTCTTTCTGGAACGTATCCACTTTACACCGCGGTTCTTGCTCCTGGAGGGCATATCTACCTTCCTCCGTATATGGATACTAACATATACAAAATCAATACCAATACAGATACTGTTTCAGTTATTGGACAGGTTGGAGAAGCTGGAGTTCGTAAATATACAGGCGGGGTATACGCCCCGGATGGTTGTATCTATGCAATACCAGGCTGGAATAACAATATCTTAAAGATTGACCCGCGAAACGATACGTTTGAAACGTTTGGCGAAGACGTTTTATCAACCACGTCTAGTATAAAATGGGGAGGCGCTATAGTTCTTCCTGATGGAATGATTATCGGAATTCCTTATGCTTCGAATAAAGTATTGGCAATCAATATTTATTCACAAAGTATTTCAACATTTGGTTCGTTGACATCAACGAATGCTAAATGGGATGGTGGGCTTCTTTCGCCGCAAGGTTACATTTATGGCATTCCACGAGCCGCTGGAACTTTTTTAAAAATTGATCCTCAAACGCTGACAACAGAAACATTTGGCTCTGAAGGAACGTCTGCTGATAAATTTTCAGAACCGACCTTATGGAGCAATGGGAAAATTTATTGTCTTCCCTGGAATGGCAGCAGAGCGTCAATTATTAACCCGAGTAATGACACTGTTGAACATCTCAATACAAATATATCTGCATACCAATGCGTAGGCGCAGTATTGGCTCCAAATGGAAAAATCTACTGTGCGCCAAGCGCCAACAGCAATTCCATCACAATATACAATCCAGTGAATAATAATGTTGCATTAATAAACGTTGGAACGAACATGTATAACAAAGGAGTCTTGGCTCCAAACGGCTGTATTTACTTTCTTCCTAACAAAAGTGGAACGCAGCCGCTATTGAAAGTCAATCCGGGCGCCGACGTCTGCCGAAACTTTAAAGAATCAACGCTGTTGTCGCCATATTTGAACAAATAATGAACCCATATAGAATCGCTATTGATTCTGTATATAATAACGCATAGAATTCACTCTGAACGTGTTGTTTCAGAAAAGATGCAAACGCCAAGTCCTTGTCAAAGACATGAAACAAACTTTAGGCAAGGACTTTTTGCTTTTGAATATAAAAAGAAATAGATTTAACCGCTCAAATCCATTTTTCTGGCAGATGAAGCATTTGTCCGAGCTTTAAGTCCCATTCGGGTGGATTCCAATTGCAATAGCCAGCATACGAATAAAACGTGATCTCGCCAGCGTATAAGCGTCCGTCATTCAATCTGAAAAAATCAACGCGAGCTTCTGGAAACTCTTTAGCCAGCGTTTCTGCCGCATGAATCATTTGAGATAAATTATCAGGCTTTGGGACATCTTTTTCGTACATTGGATATCCATATACAAACATCTGCTTGTTCCACTGAGTATCATAGAATGCCATTTTTAATCCGATCTGGCGTTCTGCTAAAAACATTATATAAGCAACCTTGCCATTAAAACAAAAGAACTTATAATCATAAATATCATGATTACTTGAATCGTTTTCTATATATTGCTCGCAAATAATCTTTGGAACAATATTTTTGTAACACCATTCAAATTGTTCGAAATACAGATTACTTTTAGGCTCCATCCATTGCCGAAGCTGCTTTTTTGTCTCTGAAACGTCCAGCGTCGATTTATCTTTGCAAATAATATTTTGTCCGCTGCCCCAATTCACCTTTAATACAAAACGATTTGGCAAGGCGTCAAAATCAATCTCGTCCGGGTTGGAATAGACGCCAAGCGACGGAACCAAATACTCTGCCCCAATGTTTTGAGCTATATAATCGCGTACTGCTACCTTGTCAGAACATTGAGTTATTAGTGGATTATGATAGTACAGCTTTAACCACTGCAGCTTTTCATTAAACGTCTGTGGATTATCCAGATTTAACTTATAACCTAACAGATTGAAAAAACATTGTTCTAAAAAATACCTTTGATCGTCTTCAGAAAGATCTTCGTTGAAACGTGTATAATACAGAATTTTCTCGAAGCGGGACAACCGCCGCTGCCAACGCCATTGTTTGCCCAAAACTTCTAGAACGCGTTGAGGACCTTCTTTTCGAAGCGATAAAATTCGTTTCGGTCCGTATTTGATATCCCAATAGAGTTGTTTAAGCGATTGAAGCATTTAATTTATATTATTGTTATTATTTAAAAAAACTACATGAAACATTTGCAATAGTATTATCAAAAACGTAACGTTTGACGTCCTCATCTGTTTGAGCTGTTCGATAATCATCCTGTTGTTTGGTAAGTACAGATAAAACCGTTTCCATTACGTCCTTATGGGGCATGCATGCATACCAATTGTACATGGCCCGACATTCCAGAATATCGATTCCGAGGTTCGTCTTTCCGATGGAATAACTGACTGTATCAGACAAAACCTTATCATAGCGATTTCTTAATACATGCCATAAATGCTGAATTCTGGTTAGTTTAGACTGTGGGATTAATTGAATCTGCTTATTTGGCGCTGTTTTTTGAAAAGATTGCAGCATGCTTTCAAATCGCAAGAAAGCAAACGACTGCCATAAACCTGTCAGTAGTTGCCGATTTGATAATGGAATAATAATTCTATCCATATATCCTTCATGCTTATCCCAGTTTGATTCCACAATTTCTATTGAAGAATCATTATCTTTTATAAGAATATCAAGCGGCGTCATCTTAACGCTTTGAATTCTCTTATTCTTGATTTCAATATCAGCGCATAAAGACCACAATGAATTCATTTTAGATTGAAATCTCTGTGTAGGTATAACAAAATTACCTAATCCATATACGATCCAACCTGATTTATATTGTTCCCAACCTTGAGGAACGTGACTGTGATGACCATAAACAAAATCAACCCCGCAATCAATATAACTGCGCAATATATCCTGCCAGGTTGGCGAAGGCCAGCAATTCCATTCTGAAGCGCTGTGAATTGACAGAATCAAAACATCGCATTGTTTGCGAACGTCTATTATTTTAGAATACAAACGAGGAGTAATATAATCTACTCCTAAACGATTATCTAACGACAATCCAAACTCTTTATCGGAAATAAAAAGAATGCCAATAGTTCCTTCACTGGTATTAAGAAATAAAGGTTTATATTGATTGCCTCGACTAACGCCTCCGTAAAGAATGTTGTTTTTCTCACATGCCGCGATTGTATCTTTAATCCCTTGTTCAGAATGGTCGCCGATATGATTATTAGCCAATGAAAAAATTAATGGTCGCTTGAAAAGACCTTTGATAACAGATTCAAACCCGGATAACGAACCTTCCAAAACAGGTCCTTGTTTTAACGTTCCATTGGCTTCATTAGTTATAGGCGTTTCCAGATTACAAAAAATAAAATCAGCTTGATTAATATACTGATCATATTCAACATTCTGGGGAGTAACCCATAAATCGCCCATAAATTTAATATTAACAACAGTCATGCCGTTTTATAATAAATCTTGAATTAACTCAAATCTAAATGCCAAGTACACGAAACAAAACTTTGTTGTCCATGGTTAGGGGAACATATTACAGAAAAAGGAGTTATATTGAATAGAACCTGCTTATAAATAATCGTCAACAGTTATACGATCAATACGATAGGATCAAATAAAGCGTTTTCTTTCTATCCATAAAAACTTATCGCCTCATGGACGTTCATCTTCGTAAAAATGTTTCACGACGTATAAAAACGTTTTTGCATAATGAACCAATTTGAATGACTAAAGCAACGATTCCTCCCATATAGTATTAAACAAATTAAATCTTTCCATAAAACACTCATTTCGTTAAATTAAATATGTCTTTCATGCAATAAAAACATTTTCAACATAGTTAATGTTAAACCCAATCCAAAAAAATGTTAGTAATATTATTATCCTGAATCAAAGATTCTAACTTTCTTAACTTTTCATCCCCATCATTAAAAAAGCGGGCGTGAGTTTCACAAAATAAATATTTGATCTTTCTATAAACTCCAGAATGAATAACGTCCTCAAGAGTTTCAAATTCAGCGCCCTCTATATCCATTTTCAAGATATAAATTTCTTCATGTTTGTGAAACACCGTGTTTTGTATAAAATCCACCAAGCGAATTCTGTTTACCTGATAGTAAACTTCAGGAACGCCAACATCTGGAGTTGAATAATGGTCTTGGGATATTGATCCTCCTTCAGTAAAATCAAGATATGAATTATTCAAATTACTGCATAATTTGAAATCAGCCATACCTTCGGAATCTGAAACTGCATACGGAAAAAACTCAACATTTTCATTACCGCGATATTTTTGAGTCAGCAAATTGAACAAGGTTCTGTTTGGTTCAAATGAATAGCAGTATCCGTTTAACGACAGGATAAGGTCTGTAAAAAAACCTTGATTGGCGCCACAATCTATACAGACTGATCCCTCAGGCATTTCATAAAAACAGTGTTCATATTTTGGCAAAATGCCCAGATTTTTCATCCTTAACGCAATCGTACTTGGACCTTTAGGGTCTAAATAACTGCGTTTGAACAATTTTAACTCTGTTTCAAGTTGTTTCTGTTTATTCTGAATCTGATCCAATATCGACAAACATTTATATAATTGTTCCTGATACTGAATATCATTATGCCATATTTCACGAAATCGCTTAATAATATTTTTAATAAATGACATTGACAACTCCAATTCTCAACTGTGATCGTCAAAACTGATATCCCAGCTGTATGGAACAAAAAACTTTTGTTGATACCCTCTGGAAAACTTCCAAGAAGGCATATCTATATGCATTACATCCAAATAATTATCCGGGGCGAAATGAGACAATCTTTTACGAGGCTCACAGTTTGAAACGTATTCAAACAACGCGGCTCCGTATAAATATCGTCCTGATGTAAATGGCGTATTGGGCACATAATACTGGATATACCCTCCATGCTCTACATAACCAATTTGTTTTTCAGTAATGAGCGAATTAAACCCCATGAGATGTTCTTCTTCTGAATTGATAAAAACAATATTCAAATTGGAAATGTTAAGCGGCTGATTAACATGAAAGTATATTCTAATGTATAATGGACCGTTAGTATAACAGGTCGCATTCTCCGTTAGAGAATCAGGAGACGTTCCCATTAATACTTTTGTTATATATGCTTTACGATTTTTGTTATTATCACATTCGACTTGTAAATCATGCTGTTGTTGACGTAGAAGATAATAATACTTTTCTACCACGTCCTTTGTTTGACCATCATCAAGAATCTCACCATGATCAAATAATATCGCTCTTTGACACAAATTCCGAACTGCGGTCATATTATGACTGACAAACACAACCGTGCGGCCTTCGTGCGCCACTTCGTTCATCTTGCCAAGACATTTTTTCTGAAATGCAACATCTCCAACAGAAAGAACTTCGTCTACAATCAGAATATCCGGCTCCAAATGAGCTGCGACAGCAAAGCCGAGGCGAGCATACATACCGCTGGAATAGCGTTTGACCGGCATGTCAAGAAATTCTCCAATTCCAGCAAAATCGACAATCGCGTCAAACTTGGACTGAATTTCCTTGCGGGACATGCCCAGAATAGAGCCGTTGAGAAAGATGTTCTCTCTTCCGGTCAAATCGCCGTGGAAGCCAGAACCAACTTCAATCAACGCCCGCATGCGTCCGTTGACTTTAATACTGCCTCTGTTGGGCTTGAGAATTTTGGAAAATATCTTCAGCAGCGTGCTTTTCCCCGCGCCGTTATGACCAATTAAAGCGACTGACTCTCCTTCTTCGACTTTGAAATTAACGTCTTTGAGCGCCCAGAAGTCGCCCTTTTGCAACTCTGTTCGGCTGGGACCTAACCCAACCAAACTTTTGAGTATAGCAGGCACAGCATCGCGGAGCGAGTCATTAAACTCGCCGCGATAAAATTTCTTCCAAACGTGATTGACTTCTATTGCAGTTCCCATTTTGGCAAATATTCGTTTATGGTATGTTATATTATAATATACTATTATAGTATACTTTTCGGATATTTTGAATTATTTTTATAATTGATTCCTCGAATATAATAAAAGTTTGTCAATTACCTAAAGTTTTTTTGGGGGCATCCGACAAGTTGGCGCCTGTGAGCTAAAAAAAGGGCAATTTACTCGCCCCGAATTATTTTTAGCTATGAAATACACGAAAAGAACGAAACAAATGAAAAGGAAGGTTATTATAAAACATACGTTTTTCGTAAATCTCGCATGTTTCCTGTTTTCGTGTTAAAATCCAATGTTGAGTGAATGATAATTAAATTGTCAATTAACCAATCGGCGCTAATCCGTATTGTCCGTCAAATCCTTGTACGGGCTGACCTGCAAAAACGCTAGGCGCCAACTTACCGGAAGAGTCATTTTTTCAACTTTTGTAGCAGGGGATTGCCGCGAGCCGGGCTGAACAGAGCGCTTCAGCAGGACAAACAAAAACCTCGCGTTGTTAATCCGCGAGGTTTATTCTTATACGACCGGGGGGGAATATTGCTCAAAAGGCAAAAACTCTAGCAAGAGGCTTTCTCGTCTTTTTTCTCTGAATGGCAATTGCAGCCAGACTTTTGAACCTGAAACGTTTGTCGTTCCTTGAATTCCTCTTTTTTACCCTTATTCCAACTGTGAACCGGGCGGAAAGAACCAACAACCCGTGCCCAGACTTCACAACTTTCACCACAAACCGAAATTGCAATCTCCTCAAAAAATGGGAAAAATTTTATAGTCCATAA
>JAEEGL011474154.1_pt1 | contig 11240 bp, 8 predicted proteins | sample 9134231 | NCBI WGS metagenome assembly JAEEGL01 (sample SAMN16246548, study PRJNA631951) | gut metagenome | biome: gut microbiome; feature: rumen; material: fiber-attached | host: Bos | place: Iran: Karaj | collected 2018-10
CTGGACCGTCGCCTGATGCTGCTGCCGCTGATGACCATTGTGGGTACCCTCACGGCTACCGCCATTGCCGCCGTTGGTCTGCCCCACCGCAGCCTCACCGACTGCCTGGCCGTGGGCTCAGGCTTTGGTTACTACTCACTGTCCAGCATCTTCATCACGCAATACCGAGGTCCCGAGCTGGGTACTATCGCCCTGCTGGCCAACATCATCCGCGAGGTCTTCACCCTGCTGGGCGCCCCGCTGCTGGTTAAATACTTCGGACCTCTCTCCCCCATCTCCTGCGGCGGTGCCACCACGATGGACACGACACTGCCCATCATCACGCGCACCAGCGGCCAGGACTTTGTCCTGCTCTCGTTGTTCCACGGCTTCCTCATCGATTTCTCAGTGCCATTTCTGGTCACCTTCTGGTGCACGCTGTGATGGAGAGAACGGAAATAACGGATTTAACGGAAACAACGGAATTAACGGAAATAACGGACTAGAAACTAGGGACTAGGGACTAAAAATTATTGGGCGCAGACGTCGCGGGGGAACTGGTCGATTTGGTTCATGCGCTTCTTGATGGTGTTGTGCATCTTCTTCATTTTGGCACTTGGATGGGCGCTGTCGCGGTGCAAGGGATTGGGCAGCGAGACAGCGATATAGGCACACTGGTCTTTGGTCAAGCGGTCGGGGGTGGTGTTGAAATTGATGTGTGCCACGGCATCGGCGCCATAGATGCCCTTGCCCATCTCGATGGAGTTGAGATAGACTTCCATGATGCGTTCCTTGCCCCAGATTTTCTCAATCAGAAAGGTGAAATAAGCCTCCAAGCCCTTACGCAACCACGACCTGTGCTGCCACAAGAAGACGTTGCGGGCCGTCTGTTGGCTGATGGTGCTGGCACCGCGCTGGCGCTTGCCCTCCTGGGCTTCGATTTGGGCCTTTTGAATCTGTTCGAGGTCAAACCCGCCATGCTTGAGGAACAGGTTGTCCTCACTGGCCATCGCCGCCTGAGGCAGGTTGTGGTTGATGCGTTCCAGCGGCACCCAATGATGGCACAGCGTGGGTGACTCGCCATCAATCATCTGCTCGACGCAACGTATGAGCATCAACGGCGTGATATAGACGGGGATATACTTCAAAATCACCACGGCCAGAATCGTCGAGGTAAAGAAGAAAATCAATATGTTGCGCAACCAGCGGCTGAATGTTTTCATTTCGGCGACAAAGATACAATGAAAAAACGATTTAACGGCAAATCACGCCAACTCATGCGCTTTTTGACACCCGATTTCGAGAGGCATTCGCGACACGCCCCCTATAGGAAGTCGTTGATGCCGTGTCTCCGGAATTTGCCAGGCAAGGCGACTTATAGACCTTGATTTATCAGTATCCCGGATTCTGGGCGCTGCCGCTGGCCGAAAGTGTCTCGCCCGGGATGGGGAACACCAGGGTATAGCCGTGACGGTCGGCATCGGTCTGGGGACGGTCGGTATAAGGACGGGTGAACAGGCCGAAACGGATGAGGTCATTGCGGCGCCATCCCTCCCAAGCCAGTTCCAACAGGCGCTCCTCAAGCACATTATCGAGCGTAGCGGTTCGCGCCGGCATCTTGACACGTGCCCTAACCTGGTTGAGCAAGGCATCGGCGCCGGCTCCTGCCCTGCCGTCACGCAACATGGCCTCGCACTGCATCAGCAGCACGTCGGCATAGCGGAACAGCACGATGTCGTTGCGGCGCAGTTGTCCGTCGCTCATCGCCGCCAGGTCAACCTCGTATTTGCGCATCCTCGCGCCAGCCGTTTTCTCATACGGGTTGTTGGAGAGGTCGAGTTTCACCGCCAGGGGATAGTACACCAGTGGCGAACCGTCGTCAAGAGTGACCGTCGCTCCCGTCCTGTCATTATATACCTGATCGTAAAAGTAGGTCCAGAACAGGCGGATGTCAGCGTCCACGCCCTTATCGTAGCCAAATGCCTTCATCGCCTCAATGGTCGCACACGGACCGTTCTCGCCGTTCAGCCCTAAGGCTGAAGCATGGTTGTAGTGCAGCGAACGGAACTGCTGGGTGAAGCGGTTGGCACAGTTGTAGATATCCATCGGGATGGTGAAAATCAGCTCGGGCGACTCCTCGTTGCTGATGTCGAAATTGTCTTGGAATTCATCTGCCAGCGTGTATCCGCTCGCCCCGATGATGATGCAGTAACGTTCCACGGCCTTCCAGGTGTTCATCCTATCGCCATCGATGCTCCACATCATTGTAGAGACGTCGGGATGCTGGCCGTCGGTCCAGTCATCGTCGGCATATACCTCGGCATTCAACAACACCTTCGCCAACAAGAAGTCCACCACGTCACGCGTCATGCGCCCGTAGTACTCTCCCGGTTGTGGACTGCGTACGACGGGAAGGTATCCTTCGGCAGCCTGCAACTCCTCAACGATATGCTTGAACGCTGCCGAACGGGGTTGCAGTTTCATCTCCTCGACCGTCGGGTCGGAACTCAGGAACAGCGGCACACGGCCATAAAGATCCATCGCATAGAACAGGAACATGGCACGCAGCGCACGCGCCTCGGCACGCATACTGCCCACATCTTCGTCGGAATGGGAGTGGGCAAACGCGTCTATGCGCTCCAAGGCGCGGTTACAGGCAAGCACCTCCTTGAAGAGGTAATTCCATGTGTCACCCGTGAAATCGACATTGCCGAAGCGGTGCAGGAACAGGTTCCGCCAGATGCCACCGTCATACCAGTCGGCACCCCTGGTGGGAATTATCGCCTCGTCGGTCGAGAACGTGTTCAGGTCCCACACTCCGCGGGCCGTGCCCTGCAGTCCCTGGGACGGGGCGCTACCGCCAATGTTGAGGTAAATGCTGCCCAACGCATTATTCCACAGGTCATTCACCGTATTGTAAGCCTCGTTTTCGGGCAGACGGTCAGTCGGATTGTCCTCAAGGAAATTATCACACGATGCCAGCAAAAGAACAGCGCCGGCCAACGTCAGGCTATAGATGATATATCGTTTCATGATTGTCTGTGCTTTAGAATGTTACGGTAACTCCTAAATAATAGGAACGGGTGACGGGATAGATGTTCTTGTCGTCAACACCCAGTGTGCCATTGACCGACGAACTGTTGATGATGGGCGTCAGGCCAGAGTAGCCCGTGATGGTGCCCAACTCATCTATCGTGAGCGCCAGACGCAGACGGCTGATCGTGCGTGCGAGGCTCTTGCCCAAAGGCACGTTCCAGCCCAGGGTAAGGTAGTCAAAGTCAACGTAATCGCCGCGCTCCAGCCAATAGTCGGTTGCAGTCTGGTCGTTGATGGCGCGGCCTGGGGCGTCGGCCAACACATTATAACCCGGCAGACTGTTCATGTTCATGTAGGTCAACGCGGTGCCGTTGTAAATCTTATGTCCAAAAGCACCGTTAATCTGCAACGTCACATCCCACTGCTTGAAACGGAAGTTGATGTTGCTGCCCAGCAGCACCTTGGGCATCGCCTGGCCGCACACTCGGCGGTCCTTGCCGTTGGCGATGTCGATGTCGCCTGAATTGTCAAGGTCAGCGATTTCGTAAACATAGCCACCCAACCCGTCGCTCTTCAGTCCCGTGCAGTGCGGCAGATAGAACACGCCCAGCGGCTGTCCCACCATCTGATAAACGATATGGTTGTTGCCACCGTGGAAACCCGCGCCGTTGAGGTTGACCAGATCCACCTCGGCGGGGGCCTCAAGCCAGAAGTCGTTGTAATAGCCGCTCAGGGAGAGCAGTTTGTTGTACTGGTAGGCGACATTAGCATTGATGTTCAACTCCATATCACGCGTGGTGAGCGGCGAGAGGCCCAATGCCAACTCGATGCCGCTGTTACGCATCGAGCCCAAGTTGTCGAGCAGTTTGTTGTAACTGAACGGGGGCACTCCGACATTATATAAGTAAAGCATGTCGGTCGTCTTGGAGGTATAGAAGTCCAACGAGGCGATGATGCGGTTGCCCAAGAAGGCTGCGCTCACGCCGGTATTGAAACTGCGCTTCACCTCCCACTTGAGGTCGGGATTGGAGTTGAGTAAGGCATCGAGCGTCACAGCCAGTTTCTCGCCCACAAGGGGAATACCCGCAGGCGTAAGCACTTTTTGAGCCATATAACTCTCCACGGCACCCTGATTACCCGCCAAACCGTAGCCTACGCTCCACTTGAGGTCATCGAGCCACTCCACATCTTTCAAAAACGCCTCACGGCCGATGTTCCAAGCCGCCGAAACCGAGGGGAAGAAACCCCACTTGTTACCCGAAGCGAACTTCGACGAGCCGTCGGAACGGGCAGCAACGGTCAACGAGTAGCGGTTGTCGTAGTCATAGTTGACACGTGCCATGAACGATGCCAGCGAAGGGACGTTGCGGTAACTGCCAGTGCCATCCCACAGCGTCACCGATCCCGCTTGGATGGCATCGATGCCGATAGCGTTGGTAGAAAACCCAGTCGTTGTGGTATAGAATCCCGAGTGGATGTTACGCTCCACCTCGGCAAGGCCCATCACATTGATATGGTTGAGCCCCAACGTCTTGTCCCACGTCACGATGGCATTTCCCAGCCAGGACTCGGTCTTGGCACTGCTGCGGAAGCCCTTGCCGCCACTCCAGATGCTCGTCGGTAGGAATTGGGCTATCTCGACCTCGTTGTGGCTGTAGGCGCCGAAGAACGAGAGCTTCCAGTTGGGCGTCAAGTCGAAAGTGAGTTTGGCATGGGTGCTCAGGTGAGTCGTCTTGTCCTGGGTGCGGCTATCCATCAGCGCCAGAGGATGGTTAATCTGGTTGGCGTAGGTGAAGCCGTCCCAGCCGCCCGAGCTGTTGCGCTCGGTGCCGAAGGTGGGATTCCATGCCTGAGCCGAGTAGAAGGTCTTCTGCACATCATAGACGGAGGTCATGTCTCTCTGCACATTGCCGAACACGCCCACCTCGATGGTCAACAGGTCATTGAACATGCGCTGATGCATGTTCATGTTGCTCGTCAGATTGCGCAGTTTGTTATGAAGGATGACCCCGTCGTGGTCCATGTATCCCAGCGACACACGGTAGCCCGAACGGTCACCACCACCCATGAAAGCAACGTGATGGTCCTGAAGGAAGGCGGTTTGCTGGATAGCCTTCTGCCAATCTGTGTTAAATCCCTTATCAATGAGCATACCACCCTGGGCACGCACGGCATCGCGGTAGCCCGCGGCATCAAGCATTTTGAGGTTTTTGCTCACATGGGACACGCCCAGACTGCCGTTATAGGTGACAGTGGCACGGTTGGCAGCACCCTTCTTGGTGACCACTTCGATGACACCCGAAGCACCACGCGAGCCATACTGGGCGGTTTCGCTGGCATCCTTTAGCACCGTAAAACTCTCGATATCAGATGGATATATCGATGAAAGGGTGTTCAGGTCACCGAACACACCATCAACAATAATCAATGGGTCGTTGCCACCAGTGACCGATGTGGTACCGCGCACGCGCACGGCATTCATCGCCGCAGCGCCGTTGTTGCTCTTTTGGATGGTCACACCAGCAACACGACCGTTGATGGCCTCCAAAGGATTGGTCACCTGTTGCTGACTGACGTCCTTGGCAGTGACCACAGTGGGTGACAGCAAGCGGGCAACGCTATCGGCAGGAACCAGTGATTGGGATGACATCGTGACACCTATTGTCAGCATCCCCACAAGAGTCACACACCTCAAGTAAAGACCAGTTTTCATTGTTCAGGTTTGGTATTATTGATTTCAAACAGAGAGAAATTTACCTTGCCGTAAACGCGCTGCTGCGAGAAATGGGGCAAGGCGCTGAAGTCATGCTCGCGCGGATGCTCCATGATGAACAGCGTGCCCTCATGCACCAGCGGGGAGTCGAGGACCAGTTTGGGCACCTCGGCAAATCGCGGCAAATCATAGGGCGGGTCGGCAAAAATCACATCAAACGACTGGCGGCAAGTGGCGAGAAACTTAAACACGTCGCCACGCACCAGCGTCAGGTTAGGGTCGCCCAGCTGTTGCTGAACACGCTTGATGAACTCGGTCTGGGTGCGTGCCTTCTCGACGGCGGTCACATGGGCCGCGCCGCGTGAGAGGAACTCAAAACTCATGGCCCCGGTACCGGCAAACAGGTCGAGCACGGCCTTGTCCTCGAGGTCGATGATATTGCCCAAGACGTTAAACAGGTTTTCACGCGCCATGTCGGTCGTGGGGCGTGCGGTGATATTGGTGGGGACGTCAAAGCGGCGACGCCCGTATTTTCCACTGATTATTCGCATAAGGCAAGCTGTATCAATTCCATCGGAGCCCGCATTGCATTGCGCCCCAGCTGTATTGCTGCGGCAGGATAGACGGCAGGCATCACATGTTTCACAAATTCCCGCAGCACAGGCGTCACCGCTGCACGCAGGTCGCCATCGCCAGCAAGAAGCAATTCATCGGCAAGTTGGTCCAAGCCATTTGCCCGCCATGCCCCAAGAGCGAAATAAGCCGCATCTTGGGCGTTGGTATAAGGATAGGTGTTGGCACACAACAGGGCACCATCACGATAGATAGCCATGTCCATGGTTTCACCGCTCAAGTGGAGAAACATACGGGCCACAGAATCCTCATGAACTTGCTCCTTGAAGTACCCGCACAGCGGCACCAGATGATGGCAAATCATGGGATAGTTAAAAGTGCGGCCCAGAAACGCCATCAGTCCCCTCGGCATCAGGTAAGCGATCTTCACTCCGTTTTCGGCCGTTTGGCACACGGCAGCGTCGCCATCATCGGCAGGGAAAGCCTGACACAGCAGCATGCCACAGTCGTCATCTTCAACGTCCAAGGGCAACAGCACGAAGTGGCGCGAGTGGATCACCACCCGCACCCGCTTGTATTCGCCCAGCAGTTCGGGCGTGTCGTAGATGGCATCCTCAAGCGCCTGCAACGACGTGTCGGTCAACAGAACCTGTCCAGTAACCAGCGAACCCTTGACCGTTGGCGTGAACAAGATATAGTCCACCTGCCTGTCGTCAATCGACACAAGCAGTTCCCACACCTCAGGATGCTGAATGTTGATATCACTCTTCCCTTTCATGATTGTGCAAAATTACAAAAAAATGAACAATCCGACCATAAAACAAATGAAAATGTAGTATCGTCGCCCATAACGAGAAAATTGGCGGCGGTTCGGGAGTGCAAACAAAAATACTCAATAAATTTATGAGCATTCATGGGCATTGATGAACATTCTTGTTTCAGAAAAATTGCGCTGTGGACATTTAGGAACACGAATGACCATGAAGTCCCACGAATATTCATTAATAAAAATATCTTTATGAGCATTCATGGGCATTGATGAACATTCATGTTTCAAAAAATTGCGCTGCGGACATTTAAGAACACGAATGACCATGAAGTCCCACGAATATTCATTAATAAAAATATCTTTATGGTTTTTTTCGACTTGCACTACTGTTGCCTGGCGGCGAAGATAGGCGGCGTCTCGGGAATGCCAAACAAAAAAATGAGTTTTTTGTTTGGCGCTCCGCTCGACTTGCACTATCTTTGCAGGTTAGACAAACAGACCATTTTGTAACCCAATGAGTGACAAGTATATCGTATCTGCGAGAAAGTATAGGCCTGCTACATTCCGTAGCGTGGTGGGTCAACCGTCGTTGACGCACACGTTGAAGAGTGCCATCGCCAGCGGCCGTCTGGCTCACGCCTACCTGTTTTGCGGACCGCGTGGTGTGGGTAAGACGACCTGCGCCCGCATCTTTGCCAAGACCATCAACTGTGAACACCCCACGCCTGAGGGCGAGGCCTGCAATGAGTGCCCGTCATGCCTGGCGTTTAACGAACAGCGCTCCTACAACATCAACGAGTTGGATGCCGCGTCTAACAACAGCGTGGACAACATCCGCGACTTGACCGAGCAGGTGCGCATCCCGCCGCAGACGGGCCGTTACCGCGTGTTTATCATCGACGAGGTGCACATGCTTTCGCAGGCCGCGTTCAACGCTTTCCTCAAGACGCTTGAGGAGCCGCCCGAATACGCCATCTTCATCCTTGCCACTACCGAGAAGCAAAAGGTCATCCCCACCATCCTGTCGCGTTGCCAGATTTATGACTTCGCGCGCATCACCGTGCCCGACATCGTGCAACAGCTGCAGTATGTGTGTGAACAGGAGAACATCGAGGCCGAGCCCGCCGCCCTCAACGTCATTGCCCAGAAGGCCGACGGCGCCATGCGCGACGCTTTGTCCATCTTTGACCAGGTAGCCGCCTCGACCGAGGGACACATCACCTACCAGAGTGCCCTCGATAACCTGAATGTACTCGACTACGACTACTACTTCAGGCTTGTGGACACTTTCCTTGCCGGAGACGTCATGCAGGCGTTGCTCATCTACAAGGAAATACGCGACAAGGGCTTCGACTCACAGTTCTTTGTCAACGGGCTGGCACAGCACCTGCGCGACCTGATGGTGGCCAGCACGCCCCAAACGCGCAAGCTGCTCGAGATGAACGACGAGGTAGCCAGTCGCTATGGCCAACAGAGCACCAAACTGTCGCCCGCGTTCTATTATCGCGCATTGGACTTGTGCAACAGTTGTGACCTGAATTACCGCAATGCCAGCAGCAAGCAATTGCTGGTGGAGCTGACGCTCGTCAAGCTGTGTCAACTTGTGGCTCCGATGCAACAGCCCGCTGCCCAGCCTTCATTGCAAAAGATTGCGGCACAGCCTGCTCCGCAGCAGCCGCGCACGGCACAAACCGCGCCAGCGCCTCCCGTGGCTAAAGCGCCAACGCCTCAGGCACCTCAGACGCCACAGCCCCAGCAACCACCGCAAGCACCACACCCTGCCCAAGCAGCCCAAGCGATGCCTCCTCGCCCTGCCGCCCAACCGTCAGCCAGCGCAAGGCCAAAGCCACGAGCCGTGGGCAACGAGCCCCGCATCATGGTGAATGTGCCCAACGCTCCTGTTACTCAGCAGCAAACCGCTGCCACTACGCCGCAGCGCACGCAACCGTTTACCGCCCAGCAACTGCTTGACGCCTGGCAGAGCTACATCGACCAGCACCCCCAAGAACGGGCCTTGTGCACAACCATGTCCTATGCCACACCGCAGCCAGGCAACAGCCCCGAACATTATGTGATGACTGTGGGTAGCCCCGCTGAACAGAAAAACGTAGAGGAGTACAAGACGGCATTGCTGAAGTTCCTGAGTGACGCCGTCAAGAACGACCGCCTGATGCTCGACGTCAAGGTGAGCGAAGTGCCCATCGACACTCCCAAAATACTGTCTCCGCGCGAGGTTGTGGAGCAAATCAAGCAACACAACCCCAATTTCACCCAATTCCTGAAAGACTTCGATCTGGGCCTCGCCTAATCAAAGCAAAAACGACACAACAAAACAAACTCCGGCAACTGTTTTTGACACAATGAATCAAACAATTGCTGGAGTTTGTAATATGTTGACAATGCAAATGTGCACTATCGAATTGCATTGTTTACTTCAATTCTACTTAGCTGTCTTCACGCCAAAGAACCATCGGGCAATCACGGGACTCAATCTCAAGATATTGCTAATAATCAAACACATGCCAATAATGACAAGTGATATGCACGCCGAAACGAAGAACTCGATAATTGGCATAGAGTGATCACGAAAAACGGTGAAATAGGAAAGATTGAAGGGAACAAGGAAAAAGTGGATAAGATAAATGTCCAATGTGCGGCGGCCTACATACTGGAAAACACGACCAATCTTGTGCTGCTTTGAGAACACCTCTTGATTTTTCCTGAAGAACGAAAACAGGACTACGATTCCTGTCAGTTCCAGAGGGATGTCAAACACCGTCTTGGGAAGCGGAACTATATCCCTCACCGCATTCCACAGGAAGAACACAAGGATACAAACCGTAATCAACCACTTACCGTCAAGCCAAGTCTGTATCTTATCAAAATGTTTCTTCAATAATGTGCCCAAAACAAAGAAGATGAAAAAATGCCAATGCTGGAAACTGAAGAACTCCAAGACCTGATTGGGAATCGGAATCATCTCCATCACCAATGGATAGGAGCAAGGATACATGCAAATGCCAAGAATCACCAGTGCAACGTCAGAATACTTTTTCCCGAAAACAAGCCTTGTGATGATATAGAAAATGAAATATTCAAACAAGACAAAAGTGAACCAGTATCCATATTTGGAGCCCACGAAAAACATATCTAGAAACATTTCAGGATACATCACATGGACATACACGACATAAAAAATCAATGGACCAATCAATTGAACAGGAATTTTCTTTTTCAAAAATGACACTATCTGTTCCTTATTCCAAGTGATTCCAGCCTTATAGAACACAAAGCCGCTAATCAGGAAGAACATGGGCATCCTGATTAACTTAAGGTAATAATGAAATGAGATGTCGGGATAACACCATTTTGCTGCAAGGTGGTTGACCACCACAAGAAACATAGTGAAACCACGAAGGGCATCAATATACTCAATACGTCCTGCGCGGCTAGGTGTGGGCAGATTGTTATTTAAACTCATAGGGTTCTTGAACTTATCATTCAATTTAAGTCATTATACTGATAAAAAGTTCGCAAATTTACAAAATGATTTGATAAAACCAAAATGCCATGTTGAATTGCCGTCCGCTGAAAAACAACAAAACAAGCTCCGGCGACTGTCTTTGATGCTAAGAATCAAACAGTTGCCGGAGTTGATTGTTTATGAATTCTAGAATGTGGGTGTTATGGCAGGGCGTTGATGGTGGTGGCCTTGACGGTGAAGAAGTTGTCGCTGTTGTTTTTCAACAGGTTGTACTCGCTGTGGTTACTCCAAGAGGCCGGCTTGTCCTCGATAAAGGTGTCCTCGCCCGTGTCATTGTCGATGTATTCCTCGATTTTTTCCTGCCAATGGAGGATGCGGGCTTGGGCTATATTACGGTCCATCATGGCATTTCTTGGATTGACCAACGCCTTGAGATGAGCCACATAAATCGCCTTGAAATCGTCAAACTTTAGAATTCTGGCAATGAGGCGGTTGTTGTCCACACCCCAATGCAGGGGATTCTGCCGCCCCGCATCATCCTGGTTACCGCATCTGAGGCTGGTTCCTAACGTGTTGTCGTAGTCATAGGGGATGAAGAAGAACTGGTAGCCCGTGGTTCCCGTGCCATTGAAGTAGATGTAGTAGTTGTTGGCGTTGTTCCAGTAGTCGTCCCACATGCCCACAGC
>JAEEGL011541816.1_pt1 | contig 11240 bp, 9 predicted proteins | sample 9134231 | NCBI WGS metagenome assembly JAEEGL01 (sample SAMN16246548, study PRJNA631951) | gut metagenome | biome: gut microbiome; feature: rumen; material: fiber-attached | host: Bos | place: Iran: Karaj | collected 2018-10
GTCCGGCTTCCCATTCTGCGCGTTTGATCGAATATACACAGCGATCGACCAGCGATCCGTCCGGATCGCGCGATGAGCAACGCAGCATACCGTCATAGCGGAATCCGCACTTTTGGATCACCCGATGGGATCGGCGGTTGCAGACGCGATGGCAAACGATGATCGCATCCAGTCCGAGCGTTTCAAAGCCGAAATCGACGACCGCCTTTGCTGCTTCCGTCATGTAACCGTTGCCCCAGAATTCCGGGTTCATTACATAGCCGAGTTCGCGGACACCGTCTGTCTCACTCAGATGTAAGCCGATACTGCCGATCACGCGTCCGTCAGGTTTCAGCGTGACCGCCCAGGTTTCGTCTTCCCGGATCGCGGTTTCAAGGTATTGTTTGGAGTCCTCTATAGTTTTGTGCGGCTGCCAACCCGCGGAGGGACCGACGAGCGGCGATTTTGCGTATTCAAACATAGCAGGGGCGTCTTCCATCGTCCATGCACGTAAAATCAGCCGGTCCGTCTCAATCGTTTTCATCTGCTGCCCTTTCAGATCATTTTCCCGTCGATGGACTTTGTGACGGCGCGGGACATGCGCAGGATCAGATCGTGATGATCGGTCAGAAGATCATAGACCAGATCTTCCGAAAGAACGCCGCGCTTCAGATCCGCGGGCAGCTTCCCCGCCTCGCCGTCCTCATAATCCTTCATCCAAAGCGTGCTGCCGTAATAATCGGAAAGCTTCTTGAGATGCGGATGGATCGCCTCATAGCGTTCCAACGCTTCGGCAAGTGCGCGGACAGCTTCGCTTGATTCATCCAGATACTGTTCCATCTTTTCAATACGTTCGATCTGTTTCATGGTTTCCTCCTGTTCAATGCGATCCTTTGTAGCCGACGCCGTACGTATCGGTATAATAGTCGACACGTTTGGAGTCGTTGAAAATAGGCGGATACGGATTATCCTTCGGGTCGATCCCGGCAAGACGGCAGACCGCCGCGTGCGCGCGTTCCGTCAGATCCTTTTCCCTTGCTTTGGGATTCAGTTCGCCGTTCGGAAAGATCGGCTCCCCGATGTGTACGGTAAACTTCGCAATCTGCCGGAAGATGTGCTTGCGGATCCAGCCGGGCTCACGGTAGGAAAACCCGAGCGGCAGGATCGGCTTATCGGAATCGACCGCGATGTGCGCCGCTCCGCGCTTGAACGGACGGATCGGCGCATAGTATTCCCACATGCTGCCTTCGGAATAAACGTGCAGCCAGCCGTGATCCTCCCTGAGAAGCCCGCGGACGGTTTTCAGATACGTCATCGTTGCGGCGATGTTCGTATCCGGGATCGGGATCCCGCCGACCATGCGGATCAGCGTCCCGTTTTCGCCGTTGATGTTCGGCGCCCACGACAAAAGATACGGGCGGTACGGACGGATCGCCATCATATTCGCGAGATAGTCCCACATGTGTACATGGTTCGAAACGGACACGACGCCGTTCTCCAGAACCGTTTTGTGCTTTTTGAGGTTCTCTTTTCCTTCGATCCTCAGTCCGAGACGGATCCGGCAAAGCGGAAACACAAGAATGTGCAGCATAAAGCGGATGCAGTTCTGCTTGAAACGGAACGATTTGCTTTTGTCGATGTACGGATATTCGGTATCGAATACGATCCCACGATCCTTATGCACCTTAAGATAGTGCCTGTCCGTTTCCATCGGGTACGGAAATTTGTTGGTTTTCGGATCAAACATGATGATTCCTGTTCCTTTCAGACTTCCTGTATATGATATGACATTCTGGCCGATCTGTCAAATCCGGCTGCATTCTTTTTCGCGTCCTGTCCGTCTCATCGTAACGAATGCGTACGACAACGCGATCAGAACCTGCGACGGCATATAGAAAACCCAGATCAGCGATGCGGTCACGCTTCCCAAATCGCCGTCGAGCAGATCGGACAATCCAACGCAAAGATCGCACAGAAAAAACAGCGTGATCCCGACCCTGAACAGGATCGTCGCCTTCATTCGTTTCGCTTTCCATGCGTCAAACACATTGACCGCAAGGATGGAGATGTTAACAAGCGCAAGGATATTCAGTACGGAAAGATTCTTTGTCAGAGCGGCTGCAGCAAATAACAATACAAAGATGCCGGCGCGCAGAATGACCGAACCGAGCGGGCTTTTCAAATAGAACGCATAGACTGTCTCCACAAGGCAAAAGCACAGAACGCCGGGGATCGCATAGTCCCTGCCGAGATATGTCAGAAACAGATCTGCGACAAGCGTGATATACAGCGCAAGCGCGATCAGGTTCTCATGACGGGTATCGTTTTTCTTGCCATACATCAGAAAAAAATACAGCATGAAAAGCGCGTTGCAGACGATCGATAAATACATCAAAGCATTCGCGGCACGGCTGTTTACCATCCGTTCCGGCAGTTTGATCGCAATCAGCAATCCGATCTCGATCGCGATATAAATCGGGACAATGATTCGCGTAATTCTGTTTTCGGTTGTGTGCTTTCTCATTCTATGCATGCAGATCCTAAAATACCCGGACGTCCTCTGCAAACCTCGTATCGGAGCAACGGAACGTGTCAAAGGTGCTTTGCATCTGCGGCAGCTTCATAAACTCAGTAACCGGCATGCTTCGTTCCCGCAATGCAACACAGTGATCGGTCTCGTTCAGATGCGTCAGAAACAGCGAGACCTTTTTCACGGGACCGCCGTATGTTGACAGGTCTTCTTTTACAGCCGAAACGAAATCCTCAGCACTGCCGTGCCGCGCAAAGCGAATCGTTCCCTGCCATGGATTCGGCTCGTTTGTAAGATCCGGCAGAAGATGACCGATCTCTTCCTTTGCGCATTCGTTTGGGAGCAGCCCGGCGCCGTGTCTTGTAACGTACGAACGTGAGACATAGACCGCTTCGTCGATCGTGAAGCCCATTCGTTCGGAAAACGCGGAAGGATTCTTCAATCCTGTATCGGATGCGGTCACGTGCGGTGCATATTCCTTGTTGTTCCGGTCAAGCAGCAATCCCTGCCCGGATTCAAAGATCAGCGTATCCGTACGATCCAATCGTTCCCTGAGCGTCTGTTCGGAAAGCACCGAAACAAAACGCAAGTTCGCGATCATATCTTCCGCGGCGTTGCGAAGGACAGTGTCGTCGGACAAAAGCCCGGCATACGGTTCGGCTTCGTTTGTCAGTTCGTTCCCAAGCGCAATCAGTCGTCTTCTCCCCCATTCGCGGCGAATGCGGGAGAGCGCGGAAAAGAGATCGCCCGCATCCATCCGCTTAAGGTCGCAAATACGGATCCCATAGCCCGCCGCCGTCCTCAGATCGCATTCGTTGATCCCCATCCCGCAGCTGCCGTGCCTTCTGTCTCCTCTTGAAGCCTCGAGCGCCATATTGATGAGCACATCGTCCGGCGTTGTGATACCGACCTCTTTCTCGGCAAAAATCTTCGGGATAAAACCGAACAGATCGGAATACGAGCTCATTTCTTCACCGAGCTTATACAGATCCGGATGAAATTCCCTGCTCCAGAGCGTATCGGCGCCGCGGACGGAGCCGGACGAAAGCGCATGAAACACAAACCGTTTTCCGCTGCCCTTGCATTCCACGGTGTGTCCGGATTGCGAGCCTCCGTTATGGCGAACAACGAGCGTCCGTCCGGCCTGCATCGAGAAGAAATCTGTCGCAAGCCCCTTTCCTTCGTCCCCGAAGCATTTGCCGACGACGGCTATAACCCTCATAAGGTGATCGAGCCGCCGATCTCTACAAGCTGCAGCTGACGCAACGCATTGATCAACGATGATTTCCGGATGTTGTCCGAAAGCTCCAAAGCTTCTTCAATCGTTTTTCCCTTCTGCATCGCGATCGTTCCGAGGATGATCGCAGGAAGCAGCTCGATGTCGGATCTGTCGATTACGATCTTATGACCGTTCAGGATCTTTTTGTTCTGATCGCCGCCGATCATGATGTGGAATACATGGAATTTCTTCTGCACCTCGCGCAGAATGCTCTGTACGGAAGCCCCCGGGATATGATCGCCGACGACGGTGGCGATCGTCTCGCTCACATGATCCTCCCTGATCTTCGCACTGTCGCCGATCGTGAAAACAAAGCCTTTTTCATTTCGCTTGTTGATCGCGTCGATATTGGTGTGCCTTGAAAGGAATTCCCACAGGCAAGTCGGAACGACCTGTCCGTTGCCGCGGTTTTCAAAATACAGATCCAGAAGCTGTTCCGCGATCCGGATATCCGATTCAAACTGCGTGACCTGAAGCGGCGCGCTGTCCCAGCCGTCGCCGTATGCGGCGCACATCAAAGCCGGGTCCTCGATCACGTCCGTGGAATACAGCTTCATGATCAGGTCGTTCAGCGCTTCCTTTGCCACCTTGACCGCAAGATATCCCATCGAGCCGGTCACGTCGAGACCAACGACGATCGGCGTCGTATGCGGATGATCCTCCGAATCGAAGCATTCTCTGGTCCCGATGTGACGCGGATTGAATCTCGGATCACAACCTTTTTTGACAAAAACTTCCTCTACGTTCTGTTTTTCCGTAAGCTGCCTGCTGGTCTTCAGCTTTGACCAATCGCTTGCCGTATAACTGCCGTGTCCCATGTTTCATACTCCTTATGATATATTCATTTTGACGAAATGATGTCCGCCGAACCCTTCGTTGATCACGCGGTCCCAGCGCTCGAAATCCTTAAAAGCGTCTGCCTGCGGCGTTGAATTCAGAAAAGTGTACAGTTCTTTCGGTTCCCTTGTGTTCTTTGCGATCCGGATCGCCGTTTTCCGTAGCAAATATAGATCGTTCGTTCTGTGAATATCCCGGACGTACCGCCAATCGCCGAACAGAGCGCCTTCGTGCGTGACCGGGTTGATCCATACGGAGGTCGAGCTGATATCGCCGTGTTCGATCCCGGAGAATGCCAACGCGCAGCAGATATTCTCCATACGGGATATGACCCACGCAAGATGTACGGAATCCAGCGGCGCAAACAGCTCCGCGGGATAAAAGTTCGGTCTTCTGCGAAACACAAGCGCATAGCGGTCCGATCGCAGCGGGATCTCAAGCTTCAGTTCGGGGAAAGACCTGTGCAGTCGGTCGTCCGCAGCCGGGAACGTCAGACGATCGAGCCCATTCCGGAATGCGTCGACGTCCGATTCCCTGTCAAACACATATACAGCGGATTCCTTCGCAAGGTAGCAGGTCATGCCGTCGTAAGCGTATTTTTTCATATAGTCAATGTTCAGCGGCTGTCCGTCGGCCATCAGGAAGCTGTCTCTGCCCGAAAAGCTGAACAGCTTGTCTGCACCGTAATCGAATTCCTTGTTCTTTGCTTCCGCCTTATAGTGCTGCAAAAGCTTTTTTCGAAACTCCTCATTCTCCCTGAAATCCGCATCGGTAAAAAACGACCTGGACCCGCAGTACTGACATACGAATCCGGAAGTGCCCGCAAGCTCCATTTCGCCGCCGCATATTTTGCATTTACATGTGATCATTCCGTTACCTCTCTGTGATAATCATTCAATCCTTATTGTTAAACGAATGATTTTTGTACACATCACAGCCGTCTATTAGTCCTACATAGTTAAACTCAAACTTCTCTGCTATGTGTTTCGTCGCCTCTTGTTCAGGCGTACATTCGATGACAGCGGATTTTCCACCAGCTTTTGCTTTCTGAATAAGTATCTCAGTCAATGCCTGAGCAAAGCCTTTTCCCCAGAACCGTTTACTCAAGATCCATCCAATCTCCTTGCTATCATTGTCATAATCATGATAGATCACATACCCGATAAAGATACCGTATTCGTCTTCAACAGCATAAATAAGCGGATCGTCTGTCAGCCCGGCATTCTCTAAAAATCCTCTTGTTTTTTCAAGGGTGAAAGGGGGCTCAATATAGCGCATGACTTCTTCATCCGAAAGAAGTTCATGTAATGATTGCAGATCGCTTTCTTCAAAGCGGCGAATCCTTAATGCCACTCTATCACCTCCAATTCCATATTTTTGTTCGGACATCGAAACTACCGTTACAGCCCGATTTGACAACAGAACGAGAGTCTCAACCTCTCAAAAAGCCTCAAATGACAACAATCCGATAGTCTCAATCTCCGTTTTTTGGTCTTGATAGCGAAACGAGAGTTACAGCAGCAGTTTTTCTCAATTTTACCATCTCGCTCAGCGGAAACTTATCCACGCTCCGACAAACGGGCAAATCCTGCAAATGCCCTTATTTCAAGCCTTTTTCAGCACCCTGACCTCATGTCCTTGACAGCAGAACGACAGTCTCCACGTGCTGCGTGTGCGGGAACATGTCGACCGGCCGGACGTGCTCGATGCGGAAGCCAAAAGATATCAGGATCTTCGCGTCCCGCGCAAGCGTCGCGGGATTACAGGATACATAGACGACGCGGTTCACGCCGCTTTCGGCGATCGCCTTTAGAACCGGTTCTTCGCAGCCCTTCCGCGGCGGGTCGATCACGATCGCATCGGGCCGCAAGTTGCTCTTCACAAGCTTCGGCAGCGCTTCCTCCGCAAGCCCGCAAAGAAACTCTGCGTTGCCGATCCCGTTCAGCGCTGCGTTCTTTTTCGCGTCTTCGATCGCTTCGGGCACGCACTCGATCCCGATCACCTTTCCGGCGCGTCTTGCGATGGCAAGCGAGATCGTGCCGATCCCGCAGTAGACGTCCGCAATCGTTTCGGTCGGTTTCGGATCCAGATAACGGACCGCGGTATCGTAAAGCTTTCTTGTCTGGACCGGATTGACCTGCAGAAAGCTTTGCGGGCTCACAAGGAACCGAACTTCGTTCTGTTCTTCCGTGATCTGCGGTTTGCCCTTCAACAATGTGAACCGGTCGCCGAAGATCACATTCGTATTGAGATCGTTTCGGTTATGATAGAGCGATTCGACGTCGAGCATTTTAATGAGCGATTCCTTTGCCGGAAGCTCGCCCTTCGTGACGACGGCGGCCATGCGTTCTCCGGTCGAAGCGACGCGGATCACGCAGGCACGCAGACAGCCCTTCCCCGTCTCTTCATCGTAGACGCGAATGCGGTTGCGGTTTGCCCATTCGACGACGGTCCGCGCAAGCGCCGTGATGCGCGCATCCTCGATCGGGCAGTCGTAGAGCGGGATCAGCCGATGGCTGCGCTCGGCGTAGAAGCCGAATGCCGCGGTTCCATCGGCAAGACCTATCGGAAAGCTGCCCTTATTGCGGTAACGCCACGGGTCCTCCATGCCGATCGTGTTCTGCACTTCGACCCCTGCAAATCCGCCGAGCCGTTCTAAGCAGTCGCGTACCGTCTGCGTTTTGATGCGAAGCTGTTCCGCATAGTCCGCATGCATCAGCGCACACCCACCGCATTTTTCGTACGCTTCGCAGAACGGTCTGATGCGATGCTCCGACGGGCGGATGATCTCCGTGATCTTTGCAACGCAGTATTTCTTCTCGACCTTGATGATATGCGCTCTCACCGTTTCGCCGGGAAGCGCAAACGGAACGAAGAACGCGACGCCGTCGCTGCGTCCGACGCCCTGACCTTCGCTTGTGATCCCCGTGATTTCAAGGACCAGCTCCTGATTTTTCTGAAAAGGATTCGTCTGTTTCATTTCAGCACCACATTTTCCTCGCCGAATTCGGCTTTCAGCGCATTCAGCAGCGATTCGCTCGGATTGACGGACCATTCCTTCGGCGCGCCTTTCGCGAGCCTTTTCGCCGTATCATAGAGGACGATCGCCGTCCCGCCCGGGTATGCATGCGTGAGCCTTCGGACGCGCTTCTGCTGCTCCGCATCGAGGTACGGCAGACGGATATACAGCGTTTGCATCGCATCCTTCAGCGATTGCATCGAATCGACAAGGATCGAGTTTGCGCGATCCTCTCTGATAGAAATGCGTCCCGAAAGCTCGACGATATTCTCATCGTAAAACTGGCCGGAGCACGCCTGCAGCGTTTTCGGGAACAGCATCAGCTCGACCGTTCCGGAATGTCCTTCCAGTACACCGAGACCGATCAGGCCGTTTCCGCTTTTGGTCGGACGCTGTTTGCATTGGCTCAGCATCCCGCCGACGGTCACGACGGTGTCGTCCGCGATCGTTCCCGTTCCGTCCGCAGCGGCAAGGTCCGCGACGCTGTACGGCAGACGCTCCAATGCCTTTGAATACGCGTCGAGCGGATGTCCCGAAAGATACAGCCCGGTCGCCTCGCGCTCCTTCGCAAGAAGAGCCGCATGCGGAAGCTCCGGCGTGTTCGGGATCTGGAGAGATGAAACTGCGTTCAGCTCCTGTCCGACGTCCAGATCGAACAGCGAAAGCTGACCGGACTCACGTGTTTTCTGCGCCTTCTGCGCGACGTCCAGCGCCTGCGAATAGACGTTCAGAAGACTGCTGCGCGTATAGCCCATTTCGTCGAAGCATCCGGCGCAGATCAGTCCTTCGAGCATGCGCTTGTTCAGTCCATGCGTACGGTTCACAAAATCCTCGAAGCTCTTGAACGGACCGTTCTGCGTTCGGTCCTGCACGACGTCTCGCATGACGTTTTCCGAAACGTTCCGCACGGAGGACAGCCCGAAGCGGATCGCATTGTTTTCCACATTGAACAGCGCCATGGACTTGTTGACGTCAGGAGGCAAAATGCGGATTCCATCGCGTCTCGCGTCATATACATAAGCGGCGACCGTATCCGTATTCTGCCGATAACCGTTGATCGTTGCGGCAAACAGCTCGGTCGGGAAATAATGCTTGAGATACGCGGTACGATATGCCACGACCGCGTAGCAGGCCGCATGTGCTTTGTTGAACGCGTACGACGCGAAATCCATCATCTCGTCGAAGATATGATTCGCAACGTCCTCCGGCACGCCGCGTTTGATCGCGCCGTCCACACCGTCGGTGCCGTAGACGAAAAACGTGCGTTCCTTCGCCATGACGTCGTGTTTTTTCTTGGACATGGCGCGTCGGACGAGGTCGCTGCGTCCGTAGCTGTAGCCTGCAAGCGAACGAACGATCTCCATGACCTGCTCCTGATAGACCATACAGCCGTAGGTGTTTTTCAGGATCGGCTCCATCAGCGGGTGCGCGTATTCGATATTGCCCTCATGCTTGCCGCGAATGTAGCGTGGGATCTGCTCCATGGGACCCGGACGGTACAGCGATATCCCTGCGATCAGGTCTTCAAAGCAGTCGGGCTTCAGCTGCATCATAAACTGGCGCATGCCGCCGGATTCAAGCTGGAACACGGCGTCCGTATCGCCGGACGCGATCATCTTCCAGACCTCGGGATCGTCAAAATCGTTCTTGGAAAAATCGGGGACCGTTTTCCCCTCCTGCCTGATAAAATCGAGCGCATCGCGGATGATCGTCAGCGTACGAAGTCCCAAAAAGTCCATTTTGAGCAGACCGAGTTCTTCGAGTGTGGTCATCGGGAACTGCGTGGTCAGCGCGCCTTCATTGCTGGTCAGCGGAACGACCGTATGAAGCGGAACACCTGAGATCACAACGCCGGCGGCGTGCGTCGAACTGTGCCGCGGAAGGCCTTCGAGCTTCATGGAAAGATCGAGCACGCGCCGCATCGTTTCGTCGGTGTCGTACAGCGTTTTCAGCTCGGCGTTCATTTGGAGCGCGTCTGCGATCGTGATTTTCAGCACGTTCGGGATCAGCTTGGCAAGCTTGTCCGCGTCTGCGTACGGCACGCGCAGAACGCGCGCCACGTCGCGGACGACCGCCTTTGCCGCCATTGTTCCGAAGGTAATGATCTGCGCGACATGGCCTTCGCCGTATTTGCGTCCGACGTAGTCGATGACCTCCTGACGCCGTTCGTAACAGAAATCGACGTCAAAGTCCGGCATGGAAACGCGCTCCGGATTCAGGAATCGCTCGAACAGCAGGTTGTATTTCAGCGGATCGACGTCCGTGATGTCGAGAAAGTATGCCGCAAGCGACGCGGCGCCGCTGCCTCTTCCGGGACCGACCATGATCCCGTGCGTCTTCGCATAGTGGATGAAGTCCCAAACGATCAAATAATAATCGACAAACCCCATCTTTTCGATGACGGACAGTTCATATTCAAGGCGATCTCTTGCGACCTTGCCGCCGTCCGGCATCTTGCGCCGCATGCCCTCGTCGCAGAGCTTTCGAAGATAAACGTCGTTGTCCATGCCGTCCGGCGCCGTAAAGTGCGGCAATCTGCGAACGCCGAACTGGATCTCTACATTGCATTTTTCGGCAATCTCGTTCGTGGTATCGAGCGCGTCGGGATCGTCCGGCAGCGCCGCTGCCATCTCGTCGTAGGATTTCAGATAGAATTCCTCCGTCTCCATCCGCATCCGGTCGGTCTCGTCCACAAATCGCTGTGTCTGAATGCAGAGAAGCACGTCCTGCGCGTCGGCGTCGTCCTTGTTTACATAATGGATATCGTTCGTACCGACCGTTTTGATCCCGAGCTCTTTTGCAAGTCTCCGCAGCTTCGGCAGCACCTCCGCCTGCTCGGGAATGCCGTGATTCTGCAGCTCGATATAGAAGTCTTCGCCGAACAGCTCCTTCAGCATCCGCGCGACCTCATACGCACGCGCGTCCTGCCCGCGCAGAAACGCTTGCGGAATATCGCCCGCAAGGCATGCCGAAAGGCAGATCAGGCCTTCATGGTGCCGCTTCAGAAGCTCGTAGTCGATCCGCGGCTTATAGTAGAATCCGTGGATAAACGCCTCGGAGGACAGCAGCATCAGATTCTGATACCCGGTCTGGTTCTTTGCAAGCAGAATGAGATGCGCGGAATCGCGGTCGCGCGCGTCGCCGATCGCGTCATATCTGCCCTTTGCGACGTAAGTTTCGATGCCGAGGATCGGCTTGATTCCTTCCGCCTTGCACGCGCGGTAAAAGTCGATCACGCCGTACATCACGCCGTGGTCGGTGATCGCGATCGCGGTCTGCCCGAGCTCCTTTGCACGTTTGCAAAGTTCCGGTATGCGCGCCGCGCCGTCAAGAAGGCTGTATTGGGTATGAACATGTAGATGCACGAACGGTTTCATGGGTTCCTCCGGCGACACACATTACAATACATTATAACATACATCCTCTTTTTTACGCAACAAAAAGAACGGCCCGAAAGCCGTTCGATTGAATCTGTTCAATGCAGCATTTCCGCAACAAGATCTTCCATCGAATACAGGCCGTTTTCTTTCGTCAACAGGAACTGCGCGGCACGCAGAGCGCCGGAGGCGAAGACCTGTTTGGAGTATGCCTCATGA
>JAEEGL012278415.1_pt1 | contig 11240 bp, 5 predicted proteins | sample 9134231 | NCBI WGS metagenome assembly JAEEGL01 (sample SAMN16246548, study PRJNA631951) | gut metagenome | biome: gut microbiome; feature: rumen; material: fiber-attached | host: Bos | place: Iran: Karaj | collected 2018-10
AAGATGATGGATCTTCTGTGCAAGAAGAGCCGCTCTTGGGAAAAGTGCCGCGGCGGCATCGAGACGTTCCTGTAATTACGAGCGTGTCGGAAGGATTTTAGGGAGGGGAGAAACCCCTCCCTTGTCATTTTTTTCTAATTTCCCCAAAAATCTTGAAAAAATAGTGGATTTGGGACCCCCGAATTCAGTATTTTGTGACGGAATATTTTGAAAAGGTTCTTGCATAGAACCCCCTTGGGGGTGTTCGCCTTTGGCTTGTCCATTCTGTGGGCAAGTGTTTCCCTGTGGGCCCAGGCGGACTCCAACGGCTATGTGCCCCGGACAGAGGAACCTGACCCGGCGGAAACGGAGTGGCAACCCACCTATCAGTATATGTCCCTGCCGCCTTCATCGACCCCGTTGAACGGAATGCTTCCCTTTGGTGGTATTGGTGCATCGCCTCGGCTCATGAGTACGTCGCGAGGTCAAGTTTATAGTCACGATATCGACATCGCTACCCGTGAAATGGATGTGAGTGAAAAGCGGGTGAACAGCATTTCCCGTGACACCACGACACTCTGGACCGCTCACTATCCGGAACTGACGGACTATGTGGCAGACATGTACGACATTGGCCGCAAGAACCTGTGGTTGAATGGCCTGGTGGGTCAGAGGGACGGTGGTTACGAGACGCCTGAGACAGGATCGGTGTTTGACATTACGGTACCGGTGACCATGCCCGCCTGGATGAAGGATTTTGGCTTGGACAAGCCTAAGCTGATGCTGCAGGGAACCATGGATATCCGTCTAAAGGGCTATGGTGAAAAGGATGACGCTCAGGGCAGTACCAATACGAGCCTTGTGCCATCCCTTTCCTTGCACTACGACCCGAGCTTTATGGTCAAGGGAAAGATTGGGCCATACATCACCGTGGAAATCAACAATGTAGAGACCGGACTCGGTATCCAGAACCAGGTGAGGGTGGTTTATGAGGAATCCTACAAGGATGAGTTCGAGGACTACATCCTCCAGAGGGTGGAGGCCGGTACTACCTCCCTTTCCCTTTCGGGCACGGAACTGACGGGTTATTCTGAAAACCATCAGGGCCTTTTCGGTATCAAGGCGGACTGGAAACTGGGCGACTGGAGGCTAACCACCATTGCTTCTCAGGATGGCGGTTCCCAGGAGGAATACACCATCAACGCCAACGAGTCCACTACAGAATTCCAGATTCTGGATAAGCAGTTCGTTGCCTACCGTTACTATTTCTTGAATCATGACGCCAGGAACAACTATATCAGTGCGGCTATTGCAGGGCGCTCTTCTTCGAACTACCCGGCGACAAACCTGAAATTGTTCAAGCGCAGCAATCTGAACAACGCCAAGGACGTGGTGGATAACATTGTCGTAGTTTACAAGACTCCATCAGGCAAGATTATCGAAAAGTTGGTGGAGCGTATGGAGGAAATCCCCTCCGATGACTACACCTACGATCCCAAGACGGGTATAATAAAGATTAACGGTGTGAACCGCAATACGCTGGTGGCCGCCAGCTGGAGTAACGATGGTACCGGCCGTACCGGAACCACCATCAGGAATGGTTCTAAGATGGTGCTAATCCAGTGGGACGCCACCCTTTCGGAACTCGCCGACATCGAGAAGCTGATGCTTCGCAACGTTTATTCTGTTGGAATTTCGGATGGAAGCTCCAGTAGTTTCGTGCTCCGCCTTAAGAACAAGTCCGGCATGACGGGTACTTACCTCAAGACTCTTGGGGTGGCGGATACATCTACCGGAAGCCCGCTGGTGAATGACGCTACCATCTTCAAGAAGGATGCCTCTGGAAACTATACCGGCGAGATGTGGCTCCCCTGTAAACCCCTTTCGGAGTATTCCGGCCCGAAGGCCACGGAACGGGCTCGGGAGAACTGTCTTGAACCGTTGCGCCTGCTGGATTCTACGGGCGCCATAGGCCAACTTTATACCCTGCCGGTTTACAAGTTGAACCGCTTTACCAGCCGCTTCTATTTCGAGTCTGTTGGTAAGCGCCGCAATTCCATCATCAGCGTTCGTGACCCTAACTCCAGTTATTCGGTGAGCGCGGGATCCTGTATGGACATTTCCCCAGGTACTGAAAAACTGACTGCCGGGTCTACCACTCTTATCCGCGGTACGGATTATGAGGTGAACTATGAGTTGGGCCAGATCGAGCTCCTGAGTGAAAGGGCATTGGACCCCAATAAGGAAATCAAGGTTACCTTTGAATGTGAACCGCTATTCGAGATAGACAACAAGCTGTTGTTGGGAGCCCGTGCAGAACTTCCACTGAACCGTTATGGTTTTGGCGATGGCTCCCTGTTCGGCGTGACGGCCCTTTACAAGAGCCAGAGCACTACGGCCAAGACCCCAACTCTTGGCAACGAACCTTTCTCCAGCGTGCTGTGGGGCATGAACCTTCGCCTGCAGGATACGGTGCAGGCCTTGACAGATTTTGTGAATATGATTCCTGGAATCCAGACAGAAGCAAAGTCCAACTGGCGTTTCGAGGCGGAGTTTGCCGCTAGCCGGCACAACGCCAATACCAGCGGTGATAACGAGGCCCTGGTGGAAGATTTTGAATCTACGGTTTCGGGTCTGACCTATCCGCTAACAAGGCTTTCCTGGTATCCGGCATCGCCTCCCGGCGGTATCGCTAGCCAGCCTTCTACTTATATCGAGAACCAGGATTACCGCCATAAGGGTGAGTTTATCTGGCATAGCAATACCACGGAACTGTACAAATACATTTATCCGAGTGTTGGTAATTCCGATGTGGACAACCAGCATCTGACGGTGCTTAAGCTGACCCTCCGCGCAAATGACAACCTGGTAGGGAATTCCTGGGGCGGTATTATGCGGCCTAACAGTTCGTACTATCAGGACTTGAGCGAAATGAAATACTTGGAAGTGGTGGCCCGCGGAAACGTCGGATCCATCTATCTGGATTTGGGCTTGATGAGTGAGGACCTGTCGATTAACGGTTATGAACCTAATGGGAACTACGATGGCGAAAATGACCTAGGGACCACAACGGCGCTTCATGACAAGGGTGTGGACGGACTTTCCGGTTCCGATGAAACTAGGCTAGTGTGGGACTGCCGTATTTCGGGGTGTATCTCTACGGAAATTACTGCCGCCAATTCCGATGCCTCTGCTACGGACATTGCTCAGGATAACTACGATGAGGATTTGGAAGATGAGAGTGACCCGTCGGTGCATATTAACGGTACCGAAGATAACTCCGGTGAACGCCTCTACGATACCGAAGACATCAACAAGAACGGCTCTCTGGATACGGATATAAGCTTTGTGCGTTACCGCATAGACCTGTCAAGCACGGACCACGTGGATTACGAGGAATTGAAGAACGGCTGGCGCAAGTGGCGCATTCCTCTGAATCAGTACGATACCATTGTCTCGCCCTCGGGTAGCGATTACAAGACTATCTTGGCAGAGGCCCTCTACTCCAGACTTTGGGTCGGTAACCTGAATCCGGGTGTGTCCGAATCCAAGGTCCAGATTGTAAGTCTTGCTGTGGTGGGAAATTCCTGGGAAGAGACTACGGTGGCTGACCTTTACAAAACCAGCTCAACCGAGAATTCCCAGGTGGTGGAGGTGAATGGGGTACCGACTCAGGTGCAGGAATCTATGGATACCCGCGACACTAGCCGCATCAAGGTCACCACCATTAACAACCGTGAAGATTCCAACATTTATACCAAGTCTCCCAATACCAAGACAGAGCGAGACTCCGAGACCAACGCTCCCCTGAAAGAGACTGCCCTGGTGCTGGATTACCAGAACATGAATCCCGGACAGGAAGTGGGAGTGACCCGCATCTTTGAAAACGACGTGAAGGATTTGTCCAGCTATAAGTCCATCAAGATGGAAATCCACTACCAGACAGAGGCGGCTAAGGTTCCGGTGCGTTTCGCCATCCAGTTTGGTGAGGGCTCCCTGGACGGCTCCAGCGATTACTATGAATGGAGCTTCCGTCCGGTTCGCTACAACTGCAATTCAGGTGACCGCGCCAGTGATTGTCATGAACAGAACTGGCTGGACAACGCCTTTGCTATGGATCTTTCTGATTTCTCCAATATGAAACGTGGCCGCAAGCCGCCTTTCTTGGAACCTACGGTAAAAAAGGTTGACGGAAGTGCTAGGGATGAACAGATTCGCCTAGTGGGTAATCCCTCCGTGACTCATATCGACTGGATCCGTTTTGTGATCATTGCCGACGCAGATGCGTCTCCTGCTGACTTGAAGGGAACTTTCTGGATTGATGACCTGCGGCTTTCCAATATGGATACGGAATGGGGTTATGCGGCCCGTACCTCTGGCCAGATTGAGTTTGCCGATTTCATTTCGCTGTCTGGTGCGGTTCGCTATCAGGATGGTGACTTTGCCACCCTTTCAACGACAGGAGGTTCTCCGAAGCCGAAACTTTCGGATGCCGCTTCGCAACTCGATGTGGCTGGAGACTTGAATTTGAGCTTGAACAAGTTCTTGAACGATAGTCTTGGTTTCCATATTCCCATGAACTTTGGCTACAACAGCACCACCAAGCGCCCCTATATGAAACCCACCGATGACTTGCTTCTGAAAAAGAGCAGTTTCTCGAACCTGACCAAAGATATGTTCCAGAACGATCTTTCGGTGACCTCTAACAAGAAAGAGCAGGAACTGCGCGATGAATCCGAATCCAAGGGCTATGAGTCGTATGTGCGGGAGAAGAGTTTCAGCGTAAGCTACAGCAAGGATTACAAGGCCTCTGAAACTGCTGTTGGGGAGGTGCTGAATCAGGTGTTGTTGGAACGCCCGGCGGCAAGCTACTCCTATGCGGAATCTGAAGGTCGGGCCACCACCAGTGCGGATTCCACCTATTCTTACAGGACTATCTTGGAATATAAGCTGGGTACGTTTACCCTGTTCAGGAAAAAACCTTTCGAGGGTCTTTCCCAGTTTGACAATGCTTTCAGCAAGGCTATGGCTGCCACGGAGTTTGAGCCTTGGCCCCAGACCTTCGACGTGACTCTGTTTGATTTCCACTATGTGCGCTATGTGGACCAGGATAGGGATCCTGACTTTGTGGAGCCCCAGGTAGATAAGGTGGTGACCTATACGGCAGATTTGAGCCACAAGTTGAATATGCGGTGGAATATATTGACTTGGTTGAATACGTCTTATTCCTTGAACATTTCCCGTGATATGCAGGGTGGCGGCGACCGTGAAGGGTTTGTGAAGGAAAATTTCTTTACTACGAAGGAGGGCGGCCTTTTTGCTAGCGATTACGTGTTTGATTACGACCATACGGACCGCAAGGTTTATGTATCCAAGGATAGTGTGGTGATTGTTCCTCGGGATACGGTGGCCAAAACTATGGCTGATGGTAGGGAATGGGCTATAGACATGCAGAATCCAGAAACGTACGAAATCCTTTACGATACGTCTTCGTTCTACCGTGTGGATAGCGTGGGTACACGAGAATATGGCCGGTCTTACGGAATCTTGCGTAATGAACGTGCTCGTACCCAGCAGTTCAAGATAGGCTTCAACCCAAGGCTTATTCCCTTCATTCCGTTCAACACGACTTTTTCATCGGATTTCAACCAGCAAAAGACTATTCCCGATGAATATGATTTCTTGGACGCCTCTGACATAGAGAAGAATTACTGGACCATTTCCCAGACAAACAGGTTTGAATTCGCTCCCACCTTCCGCATTATTGATTTCTTGCAGAATTTTGGCAAGGACAATGTAGCGGCCGCCTCTCTCGAAAAAATCAAGTGGTATGAAATCCGTATGAGCTGGCAGACCACAACGAATACAGTTGGTGAAAACTTTACGCTTTCGCAGCTATACGAAGAACAGGGGGTGACTCCGATGGAGTACTACCTGTATGGCCTTGGTCTTGGAAACGGATATCGTAATCGAGGTTTCTGGAATATTGTTACGGGCGATATGGGCCTAGACCACCGTGATGACTTTACCCGTTTTGCCCAGTACCGCAACCACCATGTAGACACCCTCGTTTATCAGGGTAACTTCCGCCATTCTGTGTCACGCCAGTTCCAGATTGGTTCGGGTATCACGCTGCCTTTCTGGGATATCGGCGTTACTGGTGACCTGATGTGGCGTGAAGAATTTAATCAGTCTAGGGAATACCCGTTGTATCTAGATACTACTACGGTCTGGCCGAAGATTGGCATAGGTGTGAACGTCCCGAACTTCTCTCAGCGGGTGTCGTTCCTGAGTGGTTTCAAGAGTGTTAGTGCCAACCACCGCTTCGATTATACCAGGACTACCGTGGTGCGGCCCTTCCAGAGTGCCGAGGATTCCTGGGCCCATCAATGGAACTTTAACCCGCTGATTCGCCTGTCATTCTTGACCCAGAGCAATATGAGGATTGATAATGCTGTCCGTCTGAAGATAGAATCAACGGATAGGCGGCCCAAGGAGGAGGTGATTGACAGCCCCTACTGGCCCAACCAGGATGGCAATGTCAAGGATACTACGGATTATTTCTGGGATACTCCCTGGATACATACTTCCCTGTACAACGATTTCGCCATCAATATCGGAAACGACCTGACTATTTCTTACCCGCTAAAGACCAAGCGCGGGTTCCAGCTGTGGAAATGGTATTTCAAGCTGGATAACGATATCGATCTGAGGTTTACGGCGGGCTACGACTACAATAAGACTATCCGCAAGGAATACGACCCGGATCCAGGTTACGATATGTGGAACAAGTCCAGCGGTACCGATGGAGTGTTTAGGCAGTGGAGTATCGACGGTTACGACTATGTGGTCTACAAGCCGGAACTTCACAAGACTGACCGTACGGTGCCTTCTAGGACCCATGAGTGGTTCGTGCGGCCCAGTGCTGGCTATCAGTTCAACCGCATCGCCTCTATGAGCAGCTACATCGAGTATCGGCAGATTCACGAGAAGCTAGATGATGAAACTCCGCACCTACGGCAGATCCTGCAGTTCGAAATAGCGCTGATGCTGCGGTTCGATTAATTTACAATTCCCACGTCCGATAAGCGGACAAAGCCCTTGATCTTTTCGCCTAGCTTGATTTCGGCGAAGTTCCCTTGGGTAGAAAGAACTTGGAAAGCGGTTCCTTCGGAAAGGGTATTCAGAGTTTGGGACTTGTCATCTGGGGCGCTGGTCACGTCGGCACTTTGGGCGGTGACCACTCCCGTAATGTCTGTTTCTAGCACGAAAATCTTGTAGCCCGCACTTGCACCGAAAACACATAGGGCAATTGTCAGCGCGAAGATGACGCCCGTGAAGATGTTCTTTGTTTTTTCACGGAGGGAGAGCTTTATAAAGACGGCGGCTATGGCAATGACCCAGAAAATCCCAAGTACAATCCAGAGTTGGACTTTGAGAGAAATGGCATGGTGGATTCGGAAGAGGCTCGCAAGTATCGGGTTTTCTTCGCCATCTTCATCTACCTTGTCGCGGGTCATAGCCTGGGCATATTTCAGGTTGTGCAATATGTCTTCATCGTTGGCCTGGAGACGCAGGGCCTTCTTATAATAGAAGATGGCAAATCCCAGCTTGCCGTTTCTGAAGTAGGCGTTTCCCAGGTTGTAGAAGAGGTCGGCATCGTTTAGACCGTCGTCGGCACAGGAACGCCATTCATCGATGGCACGCTCATAGTCGCCTTGGTTGTAGGCCTTGGTGCCCGCATCGAGACCTGAGCAAGGCTCTGCCGCATTAGAAGTCGTGAGTGCCGTTACAATAGCGACCAAAACAAATAAAAGACGTTTCATATTCCCGAACTACCTCAACTTCTCGCATAGTTTTTCCACATCGGCAAGCATCTGTTTCTGCTCTTCTGTAGATGCGGTTACGGGTGCATAGCGTACGAATGCGCATTTTTCGAGCCAACTATCAATGGCGGCGATGGTCTCTTCTTGAACGCCGTTTTTTTCAAGTTCGGCTTTCATTTGCGGCCGGGTCATGCCATTGAATTCCAAGTTGGTCAAGTCGCTTAGGTAGTTTACCAATCCATTTTCCAGAGCGGCAAAGAATCCCTTGCCGTCGCCGGTCTTCAGCGCCTCGCGGGCCTGGGCAAACCGTTCGCGTAACTGCTTGTTCGCTTGACCCTTGCGGACCAAAGCCGCGTTGCTGCGGCGCTTGCGGCGGATCTTGATTATCAGGATGGCAACGACGTAGAACGGAAACGCTGCCGTAAAAAGTATCCAGAATAGGAGGCTCTTATAGGGGACTGTAGATTCGGCTCTTCCCATGTTCGGGTGGATGAACCGTATGTCGTTTCCTAGGGATTCAATATCCTGTTTTTGGACGGCGCTGGGGCCCGGTGCTCCGGCCACGGGGCCCTGGAATATGGCCTCGGATCCGGCATCGCCCTTTTCCACTTCAATGGTCCAGGGGCCCGTCGTTGTGGTCTCGTACTTTTTCTTGGCAGGGTTGAACCAGGAATAACTAATGGCTGGAATTTCAAAGGTCCCCTTCTTTTTGGGGTAGAGGAACACCTTGATGTCCTTAGTGGTAACCACCTTGTTTCCCGAGATTTTCTTGGAGATGTTGTTCTCGGGCGGAACGGAACGGAACTCGCTGAAGTCGGGGAGCTTGGGGTCTGTAATGGTGCCGGGGGTGCCATCGCCCTTGATGTTTATGGATAGCGTCAGGGCTTCGCCCACCTTGAGGTTGGTGCGGTCGAAATCGGCGCTGAACTTGTAGTCGCCCACCATGCCGCTAAAGTCTGCTGGTTTGCCCTGGGCGGGGAGAGGCTTTACACTGATGGTGACGGTGGGTGTCTGGGTTTCGGCTTCGACGGATTCCTGCTTTATAGACTGGGCGTGGAAGGACATACCTCCCATCTGCTTTTTTTCTTCTACAATTTTCGGTTCGCCGCGCTTAGTGTACTTGAATTTGAATGGCGGAATTTGAAGACTCCCGTTCTTGGTGGGGGAGAGCCAGGCAAACTTGGCACTGGCCTGCATTTCTCGACGTGCTCCTTCTACGGGCTTGAATTCCATATTAGAAAGGTCTCCCCGGTGAACAATAAAGTCGTTTCCCGTGCTCATATCCGTAGCTTGGAGGTTTCCTTCGAAATGCTCGTAGGTGTGGAATCCCAGGGTTACGTAGAACTGTTCCCCTTCGTATATTGTTTTCTTGCTTGGGGTGAGGCTAACGGAGAGAGCCTCGTCGGTGAAGGCCCGTTGTACGTTGATGGGAACGTCTCCGGTAAGGTTGCGTTTCTGTCCGTCGATGGTAAGGTAGATTTGACCGGCGCTAATCCGTCCGGTCTTTTTTGGGGCTTTCAGCTTGAACGTATAGATGCGGGCCTTGTAACCGCCGCGGCTTCCGCCTCCAAAAAAGGAGTTGAACATGTCTTCCATGCTGGGGCGGATCACCTGGTCGGTGCTGTCGATTCCCACCAGCGAGAAACCGTTGGCGGTTTCCATCTGTAAGTCACTACGGCTATCGGGAAGCTCCGACAGGGGGAAAACGAGTTGCAATCCAAAGGCCTTGCCCGATTCTACACGTTCCCTGTCCAGTTGCAGGGATGGACGTGCCATGGCGCAGGCGACGAGGCTGAGAAGGATCAACAACAGTCTTTTCATGGCCCCAAATTTACAAAATTCGGCATTTTGAGGCTAATAAGCGGGGATAAAATGTATGGATCCTCGTGATTCTATCGCTACTGTCACCCTGGAGCGAAGCGATAGGGTCCAGAATGACATTGAGGATGACGTTAGTCGGAAAACGTCAATGAAGGGAAAGAATTGTAAGAAAAATAAAGTAAAAATTATTTAACAAGCCCCTTGTCGAGAAGGTAAAAATTTGTTATCATTGGGCCGCCCGATTGGGAAAAACGGGCAAAAAACCGCAAAATAAAGGATAAAAATGTACTGCATTCTCGCCGCCCTCCTGGTTAAGAGCTTCAGAAAACGTTCCAAGCGCGCCTAATAAGCCCAAGTTTTTCTAATTCTCTCTGTTTCGCCGGTCTCGCTAAAAAGCGGGCCGGTGTTTTTTATCGGAAAAATGCCAACACTATTGACAAGGAGGCGATATGCTTTTTTACGATAAGGCGCAGGAGTATTTGGCGAAAGAAAAGGAAAACCTAGCACCACTTACTGTGCGGACATACTATTGGAATTTGAAAAAGATCCAGTATTTTAGGCCCGATTTGGAATGTGCCTCGGTGGATGAGGCTACGATTAGGGAGTTTCGTAATCATATGCTGCAGCAGGGAAACAAGCCTGCTACGGTAAACAAGGCCCTGTCCGTTTTCCGTATCTTTACCAACAAGATGGTTACGGATGGTCTGGTGAGTGGCAAGCCTTTCGATAAAATCAAGGTCTGCAGGGTCTATACCCGGCGTGGCTTTTTAACGGTACGGGAACTCAAGAGCCTGTACCTTAACTTTATGGACCGACGACGATTCCTTACGGAAACGGAGCAAGACGTGATGCGAGTGTTTCTGTTCAGCTGCTTTACGGGACTCCGGTACAGTGATTTACAGTCTCTTAATGCGAACGAAATATTTGATTGGAAAATCCGCAAGCAGATGCACAAAACGGGGGATCCGGTCTATGTTCCAATCCCAGTGCAGGCCCGGCTATTGTTGCCAGAAAAGTTGGAAGAAGGTAACGTGTTTCGCGTGGTTGAAAATTCCCATTTCAATCGCACCCTGCGAAGTGCCGCTAAAAAACTGGGCTACTACAAGCATATCCACTGCCACTTGGCAAGGCATACCTTCGCCACCACCTGCATTACTTTGGGAATCCCCTTGCCAGCTACCAGCAAACTACTGGGTCATCGTAATTTAGACACTACGTTAATTTATGCGAAATTCGTAGACACCTTCTTGGACAAGGAGATGAAGAAGTGGAACCGGCTGCAGTAGAACCATAGGGAAAAAAATGACCTCCCGTAGGGGAGGTCTTTTAATTTTGCGGCATCACTCGCCTTGTGCGCTACTCGTACTTGATCACGCCGGCGGGGCAGCTGTCAGCAGCGTCCTTGATTTCGCTTTCGTAAGCAAAGAAATCAACGCCTTCCATTACCTGCAACCTTACCGAAACGGAGAAGACTGCATCGAAAGTATCTTCAAAAGAGCAGCCGGAGACGCATTCGTAGCTAGATTCATCGAGCCAAACCATCGTAATTGCCATAAAATACCTCTTATATTGGTTGGGTTTTGTCAAAAAATATAAAAAAAATACGCCCGAAGA
>JAEEGL013006055.1_pt1 | contig 11240 bp, 10 predicted proteins | sample 9134231 | NCBI WGS metagenome assembly JAEEGL01 (sample SAMN16246548, study PRJNA631951) | gut metagenome | biome: gut microbiome; feature: rumen; material: fiber-attached | host: Bos | place: Iran: Karaj | collected 2018-10
CTCCGCCGCCGCCACGGCGCCCTCCGCCGCCCCAACCCCAGCCGCCAGGTCCGCCGCGACCGTGGTCGTCGGACGTCGATTCGTAGATCTGCCCTATGGCGTCAACGAACTGCCCGGCTGCGTCGCCATCCAGTCCCAGAGAGCCCGCCACCTGTCCGAGGAGGATGCCGCGCTCCCGCTCGGAGTTCTCGCGCAGCTCGCGTCTCAGCGCAAACATCTCGTTGTGCGCGCGGTCTCTCTCGCCATCGTCCGCAAAGTCATTCTTAGACATCTTCGCGCCGAGCTCTTCGCGCCTGGCGAGGATCTGCATCACGCGCTCGTGGACGGCGCGGTCTTCATCGCTCATGCGCGACGTGTCGATGGAGGCGATGAAATCGGACTTCTCCTTCCGCCTCTGGGCGCGGCTCTGCATCATGCGCTCGAACTCTGCGGCCTGCTCGGGATGTTCCTTGGCCCACTGCTGCATCTGGGCCGGCGATGGCGGCTGAGGCCGTCCCTGGCCGCGCCTGTCGTCCTCGCCATCCTCGCCGCGCCTGCGGCGGCCGCGCCGCCCCTCGCCGTCCTCTGCGGGCTTCTCCTCGCCTTTCGCGGCGGCAAGCTGGGCCTCGAGGCTCTTGATTTTCGCGTTGAGCGCGTTGACCTTCGCCGCAGACGCGTCGCCCGAGACGACGCGGCGCGAAGGCGTCCCCGCCTCCTTCGGCGCGGACGCCTTCTCCGCTTCGCGAGGGGCGAGGCAGTATCCAAGTGCCGCGCCTCCGATGAGGGCGACGACCGGTAGCGCGAAGCCCGAGTCCATCTTCATTTCAGAATCCTCCAGTTCGATGTCAAGTTGGAATATGAAGTATTATACCAAAAAATCGCTTTCACCGACGAGCGCGGCGAACCGGTCCAGGGCTAAAGCCGCTTCCTTCGCAGGGCCAGCGCGGAGATCGCGAGACACGCGAGGGCGTAGGCCGCCGCGTAGGCCAGTACCGCCCCGACGACCTCCCAGCCGACTCCGCCCCAGCCGTGGACCAGCCGCTGGCGCATGTCGAAGAACTCCGCGTGCGGGGCGATCGCGTAGGCGAGGTACGCGAACCAGGAGCCAGGCCCTCCGGCCGTGTGCGCGTACTCGGGGAGCCTGCGCCCGAAGAAGAACATCCCGGTGAGCGCGATCGCCGACAGGGTGAGGCCGGCGGACGGCGTCGCGACGAGCGTCGTGAAGAGCGAGACGGACACGGCGACCGCGACGAACGCCGCGTGGAGCAGGATCGTCTGGACGAACACGGAGCCGAGCTCCGCGCCGCGCGAGGCGGCGCTCACGGCGAACACGACATAGAACACCGCAAGGGCGGACCACGACGCGACGACCGCGCCGAAGAACTTGCCGAGCAGGACGCGCCAGCGAGAGACCGGGCGCGCGAAGAGCGCGTAGATCGTGCGGCTCTCGAACTCCGGCGGGAAGAGGCGCGAACCGGTAGCGAGCGAGATGACGAGCGAGAACGCCCAGATGAGGAGCAGTGCCGCCTCGTCGAGGTAGCGCGACGCGCCCGCCGCGCCGAAGGGCGAGGCCATCGAGAGCGGCACCATGAGCGCGACGGCCAGCACCGCGAGCGCGTACAGGTCGTTCCTGCGCCAGAGGTCCGTGAGCGAAAGCGCGACCAGCGCGCGCATCTGACGGAGAAATGTCTTCATTTCGCGCCTCCCTTCTCAAGCACCTCCAGAAACAGGCGCTCGAGGTTGCCCTCGCCGCCGCCGGCGATCTGGCGCGCAGGTCCCTGGTAGATGCAGCGCCCCTGCTTCATTATCGCGACCCTGTCGCAGATGAGTTCCGTCTCGCCCAGCTCGTGAGAGGAGAAGAACACCGTCTTGCCCTTGTCGCGCAGCGAGCGGAAAAGCTCCCTCAGCTGGATGCGCGCAAGCGGGTCCAGTCCGGTGAACGGCTCGTCGAGGATGAGTATCGCCGGATCGGAGAGGAGTGCCTGCGCTATGCCGACGCGCTGGAGCATGCCCTTGGAGTACGTCTTGAGCGGACGCTTCGCGGCGTCCGCGAGGCCGACGGCCTCCAGCAGCTCGGCGGACCTTGCGCGCACCTCGCCGCGCGACATCCCGGAAAGCCCGCCGTAGAACGCCAACAGCTCGCGGGCGTTGAGGTAAGGGTAGTAGTAGGCAATCTCCGGCATGTAGCCGACGGCGCGGCGCACCTCCGGGTCCGTCGGGTCCCCTCCCATCACCGAGACGCGGCCGGAGTCCGGCCGGATCAGTCCCAGCATCATCTTCACCGTCGTCGTCTTCCCTGCGCCGTTGACGCCGAGGAACCCGACCGTCTCGCCCTCCCCGAGCGAGAGCGTCAGCCCGTCCACGGCCCTAACGGACCCGAACGAGCGCGACACGTCTTTGATTTCAACTACGTTCATGGCTTTCTCCTTCAAAACAACATTCCCTGCTCAACGGCCTTCGGCGCTTCCCGACGGGACGAGCTTCCTGCGTCCGCAGCGCCGCCGCCCAGAAGCTCCAGGAGCCGCGCCTCGTCGATTACTTCAGTCCCGAGCGCCTTCGCCTTCTCGGTCTTCGTCGCGCCCACGTTCGCGCCCGCTATGAGGTAGCGCGTCTTCGACGTGACCGCGCTCTGCACGATCCCGCCCGCGAGCTCTATCATCTTCGCGTATTCCGTCCGTGGCCGCGAGAGGCTTCCCGTCAGGACGCACCCCGCCCCGACGAGCGGTCCCTCCGTCCTGACGGTCTCCTTCTCCGCCCTTCGCGGGTCTATCCCCAGCTCGCGCATGCGCTCCGCGAACGCCGCGCCGTAGGGGCTTTCGAAGAACGCGAGGACTGCCTTCGCCGCCTCGACCTTGATCGGCAGGATCTTCCGCTCCTTGCCCTTCTTGACGTCGTTCTCGAGGACGGCCTTGAGCGCCGCGCTGCCCGCGAGGTCGCTGAACTTCCCGTGCTCGGACGCGATGTCCTTCGCGACAGTCGCCCCGACGTTCGGGATCCCGATTGCAAAAAGCCACCTGTCGAGCGGAAGGGAGCGCGCCGCCTCGACCGCCTCCTTCATGTTCTCGGCGTTCTTGCCGAACTTGCGCGGCGCGCCCTCCTCGCCGATGTCGAGGTCCGAGAGCGCGGCGTAGTCGAGCGTAAAGAGGTCCAGCGGATCCTTCACGACGCCCTTCTCGACCAGGATGTCCGCGAGCCGCCCTCCAAGCGCCTTGATGTCGAGCGCGTTGCGCGCGGCGAAATGCTCGAGCCGCCGCTGGAGCTGCGCGGGGCAGCCGGGATTCACGCAGCGGATCGCCACTTCGTCCGCAAGCCGCACGACTTCGCCGCCGCAGACGGGGCACTTGTCGGGGAAGACGTACGGGACGACCGCCGCCGTGCGCTTCTCCTTGATCACGCCGTCGATCGCGGGGATTACGTCCCCGGCCTTCACGAGCCACACGTGGTCGCCGACGCGAACGTCCTGCTCGGCTATCTGGTCCGCGTTGTGCAGCGTCGCGCGCGAGATGACGCTCCCGGCGAGCTCGACGGGCTCCAGCTCGGCGACAGGCGTCAACACCCCCGAGCGGCCGACCTGCACGGTTATGCCGCGCACTACCGTCTCCGCGCGCTCCGGCGCGTACTTGTAGGCGCGCGCCCAGCGCGGCGAATGCGCCGTCGCGCCGAGTCCGGTGTAGAGGGCGCGCTCATCGACCTTCAGGACCGCGCCGTCGATCTCGAAGCGAAAGGAGTGGCGCATCGCGCCCAGCTCGTCGATGCGAGCAATGGCGTCCTCGATCGTCGTAGCGGTGCGGCTCCACGGCGAAACGGGAAAGCCCCATCGCCGGAACGCCTCGATCATCTCGGTGTGCGAACGGAAGCCGTCGCAGCCGACGCCGCCCGCGTTGTAGATCACGATGTCCAGGGGGCGCGTCGCGACGGTCTTGGGGTCGAGGAGCTTCAGCGATCCGGCGCAGGCGTTGCGCGGGTTCATGAACGTCTCGCGTCCCGCCTCGTCCAGGGCCTCGTTGAGTTTCACGAACCCGTCGCGCGTCATATAGACCTCGCCGCGCACCTCCAGGGCGTCCGGCGCGTCGGCGGGGAGCGTCTTGGGGATGGAGCGGATGGTGCGGACGTTCTGCGTCACGTCGTCGCCGACTTCGCCGTTGCCGCGCGTCGCGGCGCGCACGAGGCGGCGGTCTTCGTAGAGAAGCGACATCGAGACGCCATCGACCTTCGGCTCGACGACGTAGCGCCACGCGGAGCCGGAGGGCATCTCGCGCCTGAGGAACGCGTCGAACTGGATGAGGTCGCCCTTCTCGTAGCACTTGTCGAGGGACTTCATCGGCGGGTCGTGCCTGACCTGCGCGAAGCCGTCTATGGGAGCGCCGCTCACGCGCACCGTCGGGGAGTTCGGGTCCTTGTACTGCGGATACTCCTTTTCGAGGGCAATCAGCTCCTCGTACATGCGGTCGTAGTCGGCGTCCGCGATGACGGGCCTCGCATCGACGTAGTAGAGGCGGTCGTTCCGGTTTATCTCCTCTGCGAGATACCTGATTCTGTCTTTCGGGTCTTGCATGAAACCTCAGCCCTGGGCGGACTCGTCGTGGAAGGCCTTGACGACCTTTGCCATCAGCTCGCGGTCCGGCTCCTCGGCGGAGCACTTGCCGACGCCCGCCGGGACGTCGATGGTGGAAGACCCGGTGGCAAGACGCCAGGCGTCGAGCCCGCGCAGGATGTTCTCCGTCTGGCTCAGGAGGTGGCGGCTGTGCCCGAGCCCCTCCAGCGCGCCGCACTCGGTGAGCGCGCCGCAGATCAGGTCCTGCTCCTCCTGCTTGAGAAGCCCCTTCTCGAAGGCGTACGCGCAGTCTATGCAGATGCCCATCGGCACCGCGTACCCGTGCGGGAGCCTGTAGGCGCTCATCGCCTCCATGCGCCCCGCGCTCCATAGGCCGAACCCCGTCGCGCCCTTCTTCGCCCGCGACTCCGCGCAGGCGCGCACGATGTCCGCCATCGCCTCGACGTCGCGGTCCTTCAGCAATTCGATGTCCTTCGCGACGCGCTTCATAAGTGCCGAGTCCCTTACCGCCGCGTAGCGGACGGCCTCGCCGATGCCGGCGCGCCAGACGCCGTCGAGGACGGTGTTCGCGAACGTCGTGTCGATGACTACCGCCGACGGATGGCTCGGGACGCGGAAGGCGTCCTTCACGCCAGTCGCGTCAACTCCGGCGGAGTCGGCGAACGCGCCGTCGATCATCGACGCGGGCGTCGTCGGCATCCTCACCGTCTTCAGCCCGCCTCGGACCTGCGCCGCCGCGTAGCCCGCTACGTCGATTATCGACCCGCCGCCGATCACCAGCATCACGTCGCTCGCGCCGACCCTCGCGTCCAGCGCCGCGGACATCACCTTGTGCGCGCTCTGCATGCCGTCCGCCTTGATCTTCTCGCCGCCGCCGATCACCACCGGCGCGCCGGCGAGCTTTATGCCGTTCGCCCTCACGTAGCGGCCGATCCGGGTGCCGAGGCCCTCCGTGCGCTGGACGACGTTCGCGTCCGCCACGAGCATCACCTTCGGCTCGTCCAAGCCCGTTATCTCCCTCAGCGTCTCCGCGACCGCCGACGACCCCTCGCCGAACGCGTCCTGCGCGAACTTGACGGTGTAGCTCCCGTCGAGAGCCCACTTGAACTTTGCCGTGTCTTTGCCTTTTGCCATGTTTCACCTCGCTGGTTTGGACTTCTCCATTGCCATTTCCAGAAGCTCCTCCGCATGCGTCCTCACGACGCCCGTCGCCCGGTCGCCGCCGAGCATCCGCGCGATCTCCGCCACGCGCGCCTCGCCGGCGGCCTCCTCGATCTTCGTGCGCGTCCTGCCGCCGGAGACCGACTTCGACACCACGAGGTGCCGCTCGCCGTACACCGCGCTCTGCGGCAGGTGCGTTATAGCGATGACCTGCCTGTGCGCGGCGACGGACCGCATCTTCTCCCCGACGGCCCGTCCCGTCTCGCCGCCTATGTTCGCGTCTATCTCGTCAAACACCAGGACGTCCACGGAGTCGTGCGCCGCCAGGACGTTCTTCAGCGCGAGCATCACGCGCGCCGCCTCGCCGGAGCTCGCGATCGCCGCGAGCGGGCGCGCGCTCTCGCCGGGGTTAGGCTCGAACATGTACTCGACGCGGTCGCACCCACCGGGCCCCGGCTCCGCCGCCTCGACCCTCGCCGCGAACTTGGCCTGGAGGAACCCGAGGTCGCGCAGCTCCCTCGTGACGGACTTCGCAAGCCTCTCGCCCGCCGCCGCGCGCCTCTTCGAGAGCGCCGCGCCCGCGCGCCTCACCGCCGCCTCCGCGTCCGCAACCTCCTTCTTGAGAGCCTCGAGCGCCTCTCCCCGGTTCTCGAGCGCGGCGAGCCTCGCGCGCTTCTCCTCGAAAACGCCGAGAAGCGCGGCGACCGTGCCGTCCGTCCCCTTACCGTACTTGCGCTTCATCCTGTTCACCACGCCAAGCCGCGCGTCCATCTCCTCGAACGCCGCCGGGTCCGCATCCAGCCGCGACGCGGCGTCCGCGACGGTCCGCGAAAGCTCCTCAATCCCGACCGTAAGCCGCTCCGCCTCCGCCGCCCACTCCGCCGCTTCGGGGAAGTGCTTCGCCACGGACGCGAACACCGGCTGGAGCCGCGAAATCGCGTCCGCCGCGCCGCCGTCGCCGCCTAGCGCATCGGTGATGGCGTTCGCGCCCTCGACTATCTCCTCCGCGTGCGCCGCCGCCGCGTGGCGCTCGGCGAGGTCCTCGTCGTCCGCCGAAAGCGCGGCCTCCTCGAACTCGCCGACCTGATAGCGGAGGAGGTCCATCTCCTCCTCGCCCTCGCCGGCGTTCTCCAGGTCTTCCAGCCGCGCGCGGGCTTCGGCGAGCGCGCGCCAGGCCTCGTCGTACGCCGCGCGCGGCGTCGCCCCGTAGGAGTCGAGCGTGTCGCGCTGGAAGCGCTCCTCGAGTATCTGCTGGTTTGCGCGCGGGCCGTGGATATCGACCAGGAGCGCGCCAAGGCGTTTCAGCGTCGCGACGGTCGTCTGCGCGTCGTTGACCCAGACGCGGCCCGAGCCGTTCGCGCCGACGACGCGGCGTACGATCAGCTCGCCGTCTTCGCACTCCGGAAGCCCCGCGCCGTCCAGCACGTCGGCGATCTCGCCGCGCGGCTTCCCGAAACGGAACACGGCCTCGACGCGCGCCTCCCTGGCGCCGTCGCGGACGACAGACGCATCGGCCCTGCCGCCGAGGACAAGGCCGAGCGCTCCCATGAGGACGCTCTTTCCCGCGCCCGTCTCGCCGGTAAGGACGTTGAGCCCCGGGGCGAAATCCGCCTCGGCCTTCTCGACCACCGCCAAGTTAGAGACTGACAACCTGCTAAGCATTTCCTATCTGAATCTGACCGTCTGAATACATGTATGGCCACTCGCTGCCATCCTGCCGTTGCATCGCCGTCCAGGCCTCCGCCACGGCGCGGGCCTCGGCCGAAAACGCCAAAGCCGGTCGCACATCGGAACCTGGACGACTACCAAAGACGAGAATATTATACCAAATTCCACGCTCTGTTGTGAAGTGCCGCCGACAGGGGTGCGATTGCGGATTGTTGAACGTATTGGCGGCTTTGGGCGGGCAAGCTCGCCCCGGACGCCACGCGAACTATAAGTTCTTCACGCTCGGGAAGCGCGACCACTGCACAACGTTCGGCGCTGGAGAACGATCCGTCTGAACATGCCAGCAATTGGATTCAGCTGGACGTTCCCTTGCGGCGGCCCATGACGAGGCGCGAGGCCAGGAAGTAGATCGCGACCAGGGCGAGCGCGGCGGCGACGACGAGCGGCAGGTGCGACGCCGCGAGCTCCTTGCCCTTCGTGACGACGGTCACGTAGTCCTCGCCCTCCACGGACTTCCCGAGTCCGTACCCGACGAACGCGAGTATGGCAGTCCATATCCCCGCGCCGAGCGCGGTGAAGAGCGTGAACGAGCCGAGCGGCATCTTCGCTATGCCGGCGGGGATCGAGATCAGCTGCCGGATCACCGGGACGAGCCGGCAGACGAACGTCGTGGCCGCGCCGTACTTGTTGAACACCTCGCACGCCCGGTCGAGCGGTTCCTTCTTCACGAAGAAGTACTTCCCGTACCTCTCCAGGAACGGCTTGCCGAGCCACAGCGACAGGAAGTAGTTCAGGTACGCGCCGGCGAGCGAGCCGAGGACGCCCACGACGATCGCGGCGCAGAGCGCGGCGGCGGGGGACGAAAGCCCCAGCTCGCCGCGCGCGGCGAGGAACCCGGCGGGGATCATCACGACTTCGCTCGGGAAAGGTATGAAGCTCGACTCCACGGCCATGAACGCGAACACGAGCAGAAGCCCCCACGTCGGCGCCATGTCCGCGATCGACTGCAGATGAGAAGCAAGCGTTTCCAGCATTTCCTTTTCTCCTTAGTATTTACAATTTTCGCATTTACGCTGTCCGTTGATTCCGGCTGCGCCCGGTCCGAGGGCCCGAAAGCCCGGACGCGCTACCAGGCGATCGGCGTGACGCCGCGCGCGGCCAGGTATTCGTTGGCGCGCGCAAACGGGCGCGATCCGAAGAACCCGCGGTACGCGGAAAGTGGCGAGGGATGGGCGGACTCTATCACGCAGTGGCGCGAGCGGTCGATGAACGCGCCCTTCCGCTGCGCGTAGCTCCCCCACAGGATGAACACTATCCCCTCGCGGCGCTCGGCGAGCGCGTGGACGGCGGCGTCGGTGAACTCCTCCCACCCCTTCCCCTGGTGGGAGCCCGCGCGGTGCGCCGCGACAGTCAGCGTCGCGTTCAGGAGAAGGACGCCCTGGTCCGCCCACGAGAGGAGGTCCGGCATCTTCCCCAGCTCCTTCGCGCTGTTCTGGAGGGACGGCGGCGGCTGCACGTCCGGCGGGACGTAGAAGCAGAGCCCCTGCGCCTGGCCCGGCTCGTGGTACGGGTCCTGCCCGAGGATGACGGCCTTCACCCTCTCGAACGGGGTGCGCTCGAACGCGGCGAAGATCCTGCCAGGGGCGGGATAGACCGGCCCGCGGCGGTACTCCGCCTTGACGAACTCAACGAGCTTTGCGAAGTAGGGCTTCTCGAACTCGTCCGCCAGGACCCTCTTCCACGACTCTTCAATCTTTACTTCCATGCCGCACATTCTACCAAATTCCGCCGCCGCCGGAAACCCCCGACGCCACGGACGCCCGCCGTTTTGGTATAATAGGGGCATGAGAATTGCATTCATGAGCGACATCCACGGCGTGCCGTCGGCGCTGGAGGCGGCGCTGGAGGCGGCGGACGGCCTAGGCTACGACAGGCTCGTCCTGCTCGGCGACCTCCTATACCACGGCCCGCGCAACGGCGTGCCCAGCTTCTACGACCCGGAGCGGGTCGCGCAGATGCTGAACGAGCGCGCGGACGGCATAGTGGCCGTGCGCGGGAACTGCGACGCGGAGGTTGACCAGATGATGTTCAAGTTCCCGATGATGTCCGACTACGCGGTCCTTGACGCCGGTAGCGAGACCTTCTTCCTCACGCACGGGCATCTCTGGAACGAGATGCGCCTCCCGCCGCTCGGCATGGGGACGGTGTTCGCGCAGGGCCACACGCACATCCCCGAACTGAAGACGCTCCGGTGCGGACTCAAGATGTTCAACCCTGGCTCGGTATCGCTCCCGAAGGGCGGCTCGTCAAGGTCCATCGGCTACTTCGACGGCACTGCCCTGCGCCACGTCGCCATCGCATGAGCGCTGCGGACGGGCTCAACTCCGCGACAGAAGCTGCCCGCCGTCAACCGGGACGACGCAGCCGGAGGTCGCGCGCGCCGAGAGGAGGAACGCCACGGCGTCCGCGACGGACTCCGGCGAGGGACGCCCGAAGGGACACTCCCCCGCCTTTTCCCGGACCGACACCGGGACCAGGACCGGACCGGGCGCGACGGCGTTCACGCGCATTCTCCCCGCGAAGCGGCGCGCGTCTTCCAGCGTCCGGGCGAGAAGCCGCGCTTTCGTCGCCTCGTAGGGCGTAGCGGGACGGAACCCCGACGCAAGCACCCGGCAGTCCAGCACGTTCACGACGCACTCGCCGCCGTGCCCGGCCATCAGCGCCGCGAGCGCGGCGGGCGCGGCGAAGTTCACCGACTCCAGCGCGTCCGGCTCTCCGGCGAAAAGCGCCGCGTTGTTCACGAGCGCGTCGGGGGCTCGTCCGCCCAAGAGCGACACGGCGGACGCGAAAAGCGCCTCCGCCCCGCCGGGACGCGAAAGGTCTGCCACTACGTCCGCGTCTGCGTCGGCGCGGTGGGAGCATGCGACCACGCGCCAGCCGTCGGCGGCGAGCCGCGCGGCGATCGCCGCGCCGAGGCGGACGGTTCCGCCGGTGACGAGAACCGTTCGCTCCACTACGCGCCCCTTCCTTCTTCCGCGAGCAGTGCCTCGAAGTCGCGCTCCGCCTGTTCGACGGACTCGAACCTGACCGCGCGCCAGCCCGCCTCGCGCGCCGCGCGGCAGTTCGCCTCCACGTCGTCGAAGAAGCAGATTTCCCCGGCGGAGCATCCGAGGCGGGCGCGCATGAGGTCGTATATCTCGCGCATCGGCTTGTAGATGCGCTCCTCTCCGGAGACGACCATTGCGTCGGCAAGCGCGATGTAGTCGGCGAACACGCGGCGGAAGTAGGCGTTCTCGAAGCTGGTCGGCATGTTCGTGAGGATGCCGAGCGCGTAGCCGCGCGCCTTGAGCGAGCGCATGAACGCGAGGGTCCCCTCGTCGCGGACGATGAAACTCGCGCAGTCCGCATCTACGATGCGCGCGAGGTCCGATCCCAGAAGCTCCGCGCCGAGGTCGGCCCATATCCGGCGGTACATCTCCTCCATCGATATGATGTCGCCGTCCATCAGCTTCCTGTGCCGCGCGTAGCCGGCGACGACGTCCTCCCACGATACGCCAAGGCCCTCGACGACGGGACGCGCGAGGTCCGGCGTCAGCGCCGGCGTCATGACCCCGCCGAAGTCAAATACGCATGCAGTTGTGTTCATGCCGCCTATTATACCAAAGATTCCGCAAACACGCCTCCGCCATCGCCTTGGGGAGGCGTTCGCCTTGCGTTCCCGACATCCGCTCCCCTTCCCAAAAGAACGGCCGCCGGGTATCCGGCGGCCGTGTCTTTGACTAGACGTCTGCCAAGGATTACTTGGCGATGACGCGGGCCATCTCGAGGACCTTGTTCGAGTAGCCCCACTCGTTGTCGTACCACGAGCAGACCTTGA
>JAEEGL013115906.1_pt1 | contig 11240 bp, 7 predicted proteins | sample 9134231 | NCBI WGS metagenome assembly JAEEGL01 (sample SAMN16246548, study PRJNA631951) | gut metagenome | biome: gut microbiome; feature: rumen; material: fiber-attached | host: Bos | place: Iran: Karaj | collected 2018-10
TCACATTCGGGGAGAGGATGTAGCCGTCGATCACATAGTACTGGGTGTTTTCGGTATCGGCGGGGTCATAGGGCTGGTTCAGCAGCCGGCAGGTGGGCACGGCCGGGTCCCAGGCGTAGACGAAGCCCTCCGGCAGACTGTCCTCCTCCAGCACGCCGGGCATCCAAAGCTCATCATGTTCATTGGGATAGACGGCGAGAGAGCCCGGAAACACCTGGTTGAAATCGCCGCCGGCGATCACATAATTGCCCTTCTCATACTCGCTTTGGATAAAGGCGGAGAGCTGCTTCGTCTGCGCGATCTTGCCTTCGCCGGAGTCATAGGCCTCCAGGTGCAGATCGATGATCACCAGCTCCTTGTCGCTGCCCTCCAGGGGGAGGTAGTTTACCAGCAGACAACGCTTAAGGTTGACGGTCCGGATGGGCCAGGAGAAGGGGCAGGGGAGGGACACACGCTCCGCCCGGTCGATGATATACCCGGACATGGTGAGCAGTCCCCCGTGGACCCGGCCGAGAGGCGGCAGGGGATAGGGCACAAAATGGGTCGAGTAGTTGAGCGCGAAGGTCTGGTCGGCGCCGGCGATGGAAAGCGCCTGCCGTTCATCGACGCCCCGGGAGCGGGCGGAATCCACGTCCACCTCCTGCAGCATCACGATATCCGGGGACAGCTCCGCGAGATCGGAGGCGATCCCGGCCAGATACCGCTCCACAACGGCCCTGTCGGGCGCTCGCACACCCCGACCGCCGTCCATGAAGAAATCCGCCTCCGCGCCCAGAGCGCCGTAGCCCACGTTCCAGCTGAGGACGGTGAGCTCCTGCCCGAGGGCGGGTCGGACGGTCGTTCCGGCGGAGACCTCCACCGCTTCCGCATCGTCGGGGCGATACTCCGTGAGTGAGAGAAAAGCAAGGCCAAGCGCCGCGATCAGAAGCACGGTCAAAAGGATGGCAAGGATGGCTCTTCCGAGTTTTTTCATAGAAATACCTCCCCAGTAACGCATTGCCCGGCGGCCCGCCCGGATGGCGGCTGAACGGCCCCGCTCAGGGATTCTGGTTTACAACGATGTTGTTGATCCAGATATCCCTTCGGATAAGGATGACGCCGAGGATGACCTTGAGGATATCCGACAAACCCACGGTCAGGACCGCCATGGGCAGACTCAGCTGAAGGACATGGATGGTGAGCCAGGCGACCGGCACGGAGACGACCCAGGTGAAGCAGCTGTCAAAGAGCATGGTGATGCCTGTTCGTCCTCCGGCGCGGATGGTCCAGTAGGTGGTGTTGATGATGCCGTGGAGAGGCATCATGCAGGCGTTGATGCGCATGAGCGTGGCGGCGAGGGCCATGACCTCGGCCGTGGTGTTGTACAGCCGGGGAGCGACCGGGGATATGACGAAAAAGCATATCCCCATCAGCGAGCAGGCGGAAAAGCTCAGAAACATGAGATGGGGCACGGCGGATCTGGCCCGGTCGTACTCTTCCGCGCCCAGCATGTTGCCCACGATCACCGCCACCACGTTGCCCATGGTGTAGAACACGGTGTTGAAGAGATTTGCCACGGTGTTGTTGATGTTCAGCGCCGCCACCGCCACCAGCCCCCGGTAGGAGTAGCACTGGGTCAGCATGGTCATGCCCAGGGACCAGAACAGCTCGTTGAACAGCAGCGGCGTGCCCCGGCGGATGATGGAGCGGGCCAGAGGCGCGGGCACGGAGAAGCGGCGGTACAGCCCCCGGAGGTATTCCGGCGGCTCCTTGCACCCGTGGGTCCCCCGGAGGATCAGCGCCAGCTCCACATACCGGGAGAACACCGTGGCGACGGCGGCGCCCCGCACTCCCATGGCCGGAAAGCCCAGCTTGCCGTAAATGAGGATCCAGTTGCCCACCAGATTCACCAGGATGGCCGTAACGCTGGCCCGCATGGGCAGCCTGTTGTCTCCGGTGACCCGGACGATGCTCACATAGGCGGTGGTCAGCGCGAAGGCGGGCAGGCCGATCAGCATGATGCGCAGATAGGCCTTCCCCTCCGAGAGAGTCAGCGCCAGATCGCCCACGGGCCCCCCCTCATGAAGGAAGGCGCCGATAAACAGATCCTGCAGCAGCGCCAGAGCCAACACAGACAGCGCCGAGAAGCCGACGCTGAGGATCAGATTGAACCGCAGGGAGTGCTGAAGCCCCTTGTGATCGCCCCGGCCGTGGAACTGGGCGCCAAAAATGGCGGCGCCGCCGGTGCCGCCGAACAGGCACAGGTTGTAGACGAACATGAGCTGGTTGACGATGGAGACGCCGGACATGGATTCCGTGCCGATGCGGCCCACCATCAGATTGTCCAGCAGATTCACAAAGGTGGAGATCGCGTTCTGCAGCAACAGGGGCAGCGCCAGGATCGCCACCATTTTATAGAATTCTTTGTTGCCGATCAGCTTTTTTCGTAGGTTCATAGTACGACACTCACAAATTAATATGCCAGAAAATCATATCCCCCGCCGGGCCATTTGTCAACTGCCTCCGGCTTGCTCCGCGGGGGAGAGTGTGGTACAATGCAGGGCGATGGAAAGGGGGTGACCTCGTGCCGGAGAAACAGAAACTGACCATTGTTCCGTGTGCCGACTACGAACCGGAGCATGTGCGCGCCGCGCTGGAAACAGCCCTGGCGGCCGTGGGCGGGCTGGACTGGGTCCGGGAGGGGATGCGCGTGGGGATCAAGCTCAATCTGTGCGCGGCCCGTCGGCCGGAGCAGGCGGCCACCACCCATCCGGTCCTGGCCGCGGAGCTGGCCCGGATGCTGGCCGAGCGGGGAGCGACGCCGGTGCTGGGGGACAGCCCCGGGGAGCCCTTTACCGGCCCCGTGCTCCATCACATATACAACCTGGGCGGCTATGGCGCGGTAAGAGAGGCGGGCGGAGAGCTGAACGAGGATTTCTCCTGCGCCGAGGTCAGCTTTCCGGATGGGGTGACGCTCCGGAGCTTCTCCATCTGCTCCTGGCTCTCCCGGTGCGATGCCGTCATCAGCTTCTGCAAGCTGAAATCCCATGGGCTCATGGGCATGACGGCGGCGGTGAAAAACCTCTACGGCGTCATTCCCGGCATGAAGAAAAGCGAATATCATTTCCGCTATCCGGACGGCGCCGCCTTCGCGAACATGCTGGTGGATCTGAACGAGTATGTGAAGCCGACGCTGTGCCTGTGCGACGCGGTGGACATCATGGAGGGCAACGGCCCCACCCAGGGCACGCCCCGGCGCATGGGCGCGCTGCTGGCGGGAACGGACTCCTATGAGATGGACCGGCTGTGCGCCTGGCTCCTGGGGCTGGGGGAGGAGGAGCTGCCGTATCTCACCGCGGCGAAAAGCCGGGGTCTGCTCTCCCCGGACGGAGCCCCCCTCTGCCGGGAGGAGGCCGCGCCTTTCCGGATCCCGGATTTTCAGCGGTCCGGGGCTACGTCCGGCTGGTTCGTGACCGGGCCAGACGACCCATTTTTCCGGAAAACAGCCAAAAAAGCTCTGGCGCTGCTCATGCGCTCCCGCCCGAAGCTGTATGACGGCTGCACCGGCTGCGGCCACTGCGCCCGGCTCTGTCCGGCCGGGGCCATCACCATCAAGAACAAAAGGGCCGTCATCGACCGGAGAAAGTGCGTGCGCTGCTTCTGCTGCCAGGAATTCTGCCCCTCCGGCGCCATGCGGGTGCAGCGGGCTCTGGCGGCCCGGCTCCTGAGTAAGTGAACACGGGCTGCCGCGCGGATACGGAAGCCCTTATCTTATCCGTATCGGGCCTCTCTCATAGACTGATCCCGGAATACAGTCCCGCCCCGTCCGGCGGCGAGAGCGTTAGTCTCCGTACGGAGGGCCTTCGGCAGCGCCGCCTCCCGTTTTCGGGAACGGCAGCCTTTGGCCTTACAGATCGGGCGTTCCGTAGCGGCGTCATAACTGACGGCATGACCCTCCTCCCGGTGAGGAGAAAAAGGGGCCTGGGACAGAAACCAGATCTGCCCCGCCTCACGGTCTGAGATGAGGCATACCGGGACGGCCCGTCTCTCCACGCCCTATTACGCATTCCGCTCATACACCGCCGCGACCGGCATGGAGAAGCAGATAATGAAGGCAACAAAAAAGGGCTGGAATTATCCGGCCCACTATGTTATTTTTTGTGTTATTACGGTATAATAGCATGGAAATTGATTGATCTGACTAACAGTACTGGACACCACAGGCAGCACCTTCCGCATCCGACTCAACCACATGACCGGCCCGGAGGATGCGGAGGTGCTGATAAAGTACGAGGGGATGAACATCGGGGACTCCATCAAGACCCGGACCGCCCTTCGAATGATCGAGGCCACGGAGAGGGAAGGAAGACCATCAAAGGACCGCGTCATCGCGGAGCCAACCAGCGGGAACCCGGACATCCGCATGGTACTGGAGAGGGCCGTCAAGAACTGTAAGGTCGTCATCATCATGCCGGATCCCATCAGCGAGGAGTGCGGGCCGCTGGCCCGTCAGCACGGAGCTTTTTCCAGCGCTGACGCGCTCAGAATGCCCGCCGACCGGTTGAGCCGGCGAAGGACAGGAGGTTTTCCCATGAAGAAACAACAATGGATCGCGCTGATCCTCCTTGGCGGAGCGCTGATATCGGGCTGCTCGTTCCGCCCGTCGGGGCGTCCCGCCGCGGCGTCGACCCAGGCGTCGACCCCGGCGCCGACCCAGGCTCCCACGGCGGAGCCCACCGCCGTTCCCACGCAGGTCCCCGCCGAGCCGGAACCCACGGCGGAACCCGCCGCCGAATTGCCGGGAGAGCCGTCGGAGCTGCCGGAGGCATTCCCGCTGCTGATGGAGTTCTCCAGCGGCGCGGGCGGCTGGGGCACGGAGATGACGCTTGAGCGGGACGGCGCTTTTTCCGGCCGGTACCACGACTCCGAAATGGGCGAGACGGGAGAGGAGTATCCGAACGGCTCGGTATATATCGCTACCTTCAACGGCCGTTTCACGGATATCCGGCGCCTGCCGGACGGAACCTATACCATGAAGCTGGGCGAGGTGACCACCATGGACGCTCCGGGGGACGAGTGGATCCAGGATGGAGTGCGCTTTATCGCTTCGGACGCTTACGGCCTGGATACCTGGGAGACAGGGGACTTTGTCCTGTATCCCCCGGAGACGGAAGTCAGCGCGCTGGACGAGGAGTTTTACTCCTGGTGGCCCGGCCGGTTCAACCTGGACAGCGTCCCGTTCACACTGGGGTGCTGGGGACTGAGGAACATGGATTCCGGCTTCGGCTTCTTCTCTTACGGATGACCCTCTCTCCACCGGCTTTCCGGTGGAGAGTTCTTTATCGACGACGCGCGCAGGATGCGGATGCGTCCTTGCGCTTTCCGCGTTTTTCCGTTACAATACCAGTATCCCTTCAGGAGGTGCGGCCTATGGCGGAAGAGAGAGCATTGCCCCACGATCACGGCAGCATGGGAGAGGAGATCGTCCGCTCCATGCCGGGCGCGGAGGAGATCGCCGGCATCGCCCGGCTGCTGGGGCATCTGGGAGATCCCAGCCGGCTGCGGATCTTCTGGCTCCTGTGCCACTGCGAGGAATGCGTCATGAACATCGCCGCCCTGACCGGCATGAGCAGTCCGGCGGTGTCGCACCATCTGCGGCTGCTGAAGTCCAGCGGGCTGATCGTCTCCCGCCGGGAGGGAAAGGAAATGTATTACCGGGCGGCGGACACCGAGACGGTGGCGTCCCTTCACCGCGCCTTTGAAGAAGTGGCCCGCATCACCTGCCCGACGGAGGACCGCCAGGTTCCTCCTTCCGTTCGGCGCGGGAAAGAAAACAAAACTGAGGATCGGATATGAACTTGAAACCGGATCAGCCCAGGCCCGAGGTCCTGGTGGTGGGCCACCAGAACCCGGACACAGATTCCATTTGCTCCGCCATCGCCTACGCCGCGCTGAAAAACGCGCTTGGCGGCGAGGAGACGTACATACCCTGCCGCGCGGGGGAGATCAGCGAAGAGACCGCCTGGGTCCTGCGCCGCTTCGGCCTGCCGGAGCCCCGGCTGACGGAGGACGTTTCTCCCACCATCCGGGACGTGGAGATCCGCCGGGTCCGGGGCGTGGACCGGGAGCTGACGGTAAAGGACGCATGGACCATCATGCGGGACGGGGATATCACCACGCTTCCCATCGTGGATGAGGACGGCTATCTGGAAGGGCTCATCTCCCTGAAGGATCTGGCCGTGGCCCAGATGGACATCCTGGACAACCGGGCCCTCTCCCGGGCCGGGACCCGCTATTCCGCCGTGGCGCGGACGCTTTCCGGCTCCATCGCCGCCGGTCCGGCGGACGCGGTGGTCTCCGGAGGCCGGATCCTCATCGGGGCCGGCACCGCGGAATCCATCCGGGACGCGGTCCAGGAGGGCGATGTGGTGATGGTGGCCAACCGGGAGAGCGCCCAGCGCTCCGCGATCGAGGGCGGGGCGGGCTGCCTGGTGGTCTGCCTGGGCGGCGAGGTCCTTCCCTCTGTCCGCGCCCTGGCGGAGGAAAGTGGCTGCGAGATCCTCTGCACGCCGCTGGACACGTACAGAGCCGCGTATTTCATCAATCAGAGCGTGCCCATCCGCCACTACATGGTGACGAAAACGGACTCCTTCACGCTGTCTACGCCGCTGGAGGACGCCATGCGCGTCATGGGCGGCGTGCGGCACGTGTACTTTCCCGTGCTGGATGACGCGGGAAAATACTACGGCGTCATCTCCCGGCGGAACCTTATCAACCGGAGGCGCAAGCAGCTCGTTCTGGTGGATCACAATGAAAAGACCCAGTGCGTCCCCGGCTGGGAGCAGGCGGAGATCCGGGAGATCGTGGATCACCACCGGATCGGCGGCATGCAGACCATCACGCCCATCTTTTTCCGGAACCAGCCCGTGGGCAGCACCGCGACCATCGTGGCGGCCATGTACCGGGAACGGGGACTGACCCCGACAAAGGAGATCGCGGGGGCGCTGTGCTGCGCGGTGCTTTCCGATACGCTGATGTTCCGTTCTCCCACCTGCACGGACACCGACCGGCGCACCGCCGCCGAGCTGGCCGCCCTGGCTGGGATCGACGGGAACGAGCTGGGGGAGGCCATGTTTGAAGCCGGGGAGGACCTGACCGGCAAGAGCGCGGAGCAGCTTCTGACCCGGGACTACAAGGAATTCGCCGCCGGGAAAACGGAGTTCGGCGTGGGGCAGGCCAGCTTTCTCAGCGCCGCCGCCCGCCGACAGGCCGCCGCTCTCGCCGCGCCGGAGCTGGACCGCCTGCGGAAGGAGCGGGGCATGGATCATCTCTTCTTCCTGCTCACGGACATCTCCTCCGGCAGCAGCGACGCGCTGTGCGCCGGCCCAGGGGCGGAAGAGCTGCTTCGGGAGGCCTTCGCTCTCCCGGCGGAGACGCCGCTGTTTCTGGACGGAGTGGTGTCCCGGAAGAAACAGTTCATCCCGGCGATCATGGAGACTCTCCACCGCCGGGAGGAGAGAAAAGGATAATGCCGTTCACCGGCGAAAAAACGGGGGAGCCTTTCGGCTCCCCCGTACGATTTGCGGGACGGTTTACAGGTTGTTGGCCACCTCGAAGGCGTCCCAGACGGCCTGATGTACGTTCTTGAACTGCTTGCAGTCGCCGATCTCGTAGAGCTCGGGCACATCCTGCATCTCCTGATACAGGGTCTTGTCCGGCGTGAAGCCGACGGCCAGGATGACGGTGTCGGCCGGGAGCTCCTGCTCGTCCCCGGAATCCAGGTTCTTCACCTTCAGACCGGCGTCGGTGGTCTCCACGGCGGTGGTGCGGGTCAGCACCTTCACCCCATGGAAGGGCACCAGCCGCTCCAGCATCTCCCGGTTGGCGGAGCAGATGGGGGCGTTGACGGCCAGCAGCTTGCCGAGGGCCTCCACGATGGTGATCTCCTTGCCCAGATCCTTCCGCAGCCACAGAGCCAGCTCGCAGCCCACCATGCCGCCGCCGATGACCACGGCCTTTTCGCCCACCAGCGAGGGATCCCGCAGGGCGTCCTTGGCAGTGATGACGCTCTTCCTGTCGCCCAGGGAGAACACCTTGGCCTTGGCGCCCACGGAGATGACCAGCGCGTCGAATTCCATGGCCCGGAGCATCTCGGGAGTGACCTCGGTGTTCAGGTGGATCTCCACATTCAGCTGTTCAAGGGTATGCACATACCAGCGGATCAGAGCCCGGTCGTCCTCCTTGAAGCTGGGAACGCCGGCCTCCTCCAGCGCGCCGCCCAGCTTGCCGGTCTTTTCATAGATCACCGGCTCGTGACCGCGGATGGCCAGGACCCGGGCGGTCTCCATACCGGCCACGCCGCCGCCGACGATGACCACCTTTTTCTTCTTCAGGATGGGATTGTACGCGAAATACCGCTCTCTGGCGCACTGGGGGTTCACGGCGCAGTTGATGAGGGAGTAGGTCTGGATACGGCCCATGCAGCCCTCCTGGCAGCCGATGCAGGGACGGATATCCTCCCTCCGGCCGGCCCGGAGCTTGTTGGGGTATTCGGGGTCCGCCAGCAGCGGGCGACCCAGGGAAACGATATCGATCCAGCCCTTTTCCACGGCCTCGCTGGACATGTCGGGATCGTCCATGCGCCCGGCGCAGATCACGGGGACGTCCACCACTTCCTTCACCGCCCGGGCGTAGGGAAGGTAGAGGCCCTTCTGCTGATACATAGGCGGATGGCTCCACCACCAGCTGTCGTAAGAGCCGACGTCCACGTCCAGAGCGTCGTAGCCGTACTTCACCAGCAGCTTGGCGGCCTCCAGGCCCTCGGGCAGATCCCGGCCCTTTTCCTCGAATTCCTCGCCGGGCAGCGCGCCCTGACGCCAGTCCTTGATGAAGCTCTTGGGGGAGTAGCGAAGGGCCACCGGGAAGTCCTGGCCGCAGGTGCGGGCGATCTCCTCCCGGATCTCCCGGGCGAAGCGCAGTCTGTTTTCCAGACTTCCGCCGTACTCGTCGTTCCGCAGGTTGAACATGCTGATGGCGAACTGGTCGATCAGATAGCCCTCGTGTACGGCGTGGATCATGATGCCGTCGTAACCGGCCCGCTTGGCGTAGGCGGCGCCCTCGCCCATGGCCTTGACGATCTCGTGGACCTCCTCCACGGAAATGGCCCGGCAGGTCTTGTCCAGCCAGCGGTGCTGGATCGCCGAGGGGGCGATGGGGTTCTCCGCGCCCTGGTCGTCGGGGATGGACACCCGGCCGAAGCCGCCGGACATCATCAGAAAGATCCGGCTGTTGTAGGCGTGGATGCGCTCGACCATTTCCCGGGAGCTGCGGACGAACTGATGCTCGTTCAGCGTGGGGATGGGCACGCCGGGCACGGAGTGCTCCTCCACATGATAGTCGGGGAAGGTCACGCCGGTGATCACCAGACCGGTACCGCCTTTGGCGCGCTCCACATAGTAGTCGATGCCGCGCTGATTCCAGCCGCCCTCCGCGTCGCTGAGACCCAGCGGGCCCATGGGCGCCATGGCGAAGCGGTTTTTGATCTCCACCTTGCCGATCTTTGTAGGGGTAAACAGAATGTCGTATTTTCTCATTGTTTTCCTCCTTTTTCTTGGTGATAGCCCTTGCCTAAAACATTATAGCACCCGCCATGTCCCTCTGCAATATGAACGCGAGCGGCGGAGATGTAAAAAAGGACCTTCGATTCTTGTTGCTTTTTCCAGTAAAAAAAGCCCGGAACCGGGTCGGTTCCGGGCGTGTTTTGTTTTACCGGCAGACAAGCTCGTCGTTTTCCGCGTCCACGGTGAGCGTGGCGCCTGCGGCCACGTCGCCCCGGAGAATGGTCCGGGCCAGCAGGGTCTCCACGCTGCTCTGGAGATACCGGCGCAGAGGCCGGGCGCCGTACAGGGGATCGTAGCCCCGCTCGATGATGAGCTCCTTGGCCTCGGGAGTGATCTCCAGTCCCAGGGACCGGTCGGCCAGCCGCTTGCGGAGGCCCTCCACCATGATGTCGATGATGCCGGTGAGGTTTTCCTTCGTCAGCGGACGGAACAGGATGATCTCATCCAGCCGGTTGAGGAATTCCGGACGGAAGGCCCGGCGCAGCTCCGCCATGACCGCCTCCTGGGCCGCGTCGGAAATGGTGCCGTCGGGCTGGATGCCCTCCAGCAGGTAGGGGCTGCCCAGGTTGGAGGTCAGGATGATGATGGTGTTCTTGAAGTCCACCGTCCGGCCCTGGGAATCGGTGATGCGGCCGTCGTCCAGGATCTGCAGCAGGATGTTGAACACGTCGGGGTGCGCCTTTTCGATCTCGTCGAAGAGCACCACGCTGTAGGGCTTCCGGCGCACGGCCTCGGTGAGCTGGCCGCCCTCGTCGTAGCCAACGTATCCCGGGGGCGCGCCGATGAGCCGGGAGACGGAGAACTTCTCCATATGCTCGGTCATGTCGATACGCACGATGTTGTGTTCATCGTCAAAAAGGCACTCGGCCAGGGACTTCGCCAGCTCTGTCTTGCCCACGCCCGTGGGGCCCAGGAACAGGAAGGAGCCGATGGGCCGGTTGGGGTCGGCGATGCCGGCCCGGGAGCGGAGGATGGCCTCGGTGACCTTCTGTACCGCCTCGTCCTGGCCGATGAGCCGCCGATGCAGGTATTCGTCCAGGTGCAGAAGCTTTTCCCGCTCGCCCTCCATCAGGCGCGCCACGGGGATGCCCGTCCACTTGGCCACGATCTCCGAGATCTCCTCCTCGGTGACGGTGTCGTGCACCAGACCGCTGTTCTTGCGGCTCTCGCTGGCCTTCTCCGCCTCCCGGAGCTGCTGCTCCAGGGCGGGCAGGTCGGAGTACTTGAGCCGGGCGGCCTTCTCGTACTCATAGCGCAGCTGGGCGTTCTCGATGTCCGCGTGGAGCTTTTCGATCTCGCTCTTCAGGCGCTTGACCTCGTCCACGCTGTTTTTCTCGGTCTCCCAGCGGGACTTCATGGCGTTGAACTTGTCCTTGAGATTGGCCAGCTCCTCCCGCAGCTTGGAGAGCCGATCCTGGCTCAGGGGGTCGTCCTCCTTCTTGAGGGCAATCTCCTCGATCTCCAGCTGCATGATCTTGCAGCGGATGTCGTCCAGCTCAGTGGGCATGGAGTCGATCTCCGTGCGGATCTTGGCGCAGGCCTCGTCCACCAGGTCGATGGCCTTGTCCGGCAGGAAGCGGTCGGTGATATAGCGGTTCGACAGGGTGGCGGCGGCCACCAAGGCGCTGTCGTGGATGCGGA
>JAEEGL013651430.1_pt1 | contig 11240 bp, 6 predicted proteins | sample 9134231 | NCBI WGS metagenome assembly JAEEGL01 (sample SAMN16246548, study PRJNA631951) | gut metagenome | biome: gut microbiome; feature: rumen; material: fiber-attached | host: Bos | place: Iran: Karaj | collected 2018-10
CCATGCAGACGGCGTTTTTGAAATACTATTATCCCGTGGAATTCATGGCGGCGCTGATGTCCTCCGTCATTGATAACTCCGGAAAAGTAACGGAGTACATCGTCAGCTGCAAGCAGATGGGAATTGAGATCCTGCCGCCGGATGTGAACGCTTCCCAGGCGAGATTTTCCGTGGAAAACGGAAAAGTGCGGTTTGCGCTTTCGGCGCTCAAATCCGTGGGCAGGCCGGTGATCGAAGCTATCGTGGAGGAGCGCGAGGCCGGCGGGGCGTATACGAGTCTGCAGGACTTTATCACCCGTACTCAGGAACGCAGTGTGAACAAGAAGGTGGTGGAAAACCTGATCAAAGCGGGGGCGTTTGACTGCTTTCCCGGAAACCGCAGACAGCAGATGTTTATTTACGGCAGCCTGATGGATCAGCTTTCCAAAGACAAAAAGAATAATTTTGCCGGCCAGATGAGCTTGTTTGATCTGGCCAGTGAAGAAGATAAAAAGGCATTTGAGATATCCATGCCGGACCTGCCGGAGTATTCCCGCAGCGAGCTTCTGGCATTTGAAAAGGAAGTGGCCGGCTTTTATATCAGCGGACATCCGCTTGACGAAGTGAGCGAATTTCTGCGCAGACGCATCAGCGCGAAGAGCACGGATTTTGCCCCGGCAGATCCGGAAACTGCCGAGGCCGCCGGCGGCGTTGCTTATGCGGTAAACTCGGCAGAAGGCTTCAATATCACCGACGGACAGGAAGCTGTGATCGGGGGACTTTTGACCGAAAAGAATATCAAATATACCAAAAGTGACAAGATCATGGCGTTTATTACCATTGAGGATCTGTACGGCAGCTGCGAAGTGATCGTATTCCCGCGGGAATACGAAACCTATTCCGGGAAACTTGAGGTGGACAACCGGATTTTTGTCAAAGGCCGGGTGCAGCTTGAGGAAGAAAAAGGCGGCAGACTGATCGCCTCGAAGATCTCACTGTTTGATGAAATGCCCAGAAGGATCGTGGTCACCTTCCCGGATATGGATTATTACCTCGGAATGGAGCCGCAGCTTTCCAAAATGATCAAAGAGCACCCCGGCAAGGATTCCGTTGCCGTTGTCCTGACCGTAGAAAAGCAGCAGAAGATCTATCCGCCGAGCCAGGGGGTGACTGCATCCATGGAACTGCTTGAAAAAATGAAGGGGCTGTTCGGCGAAGAAAACGTAAAACTATTATAGGTGTCATTGGGGGTCATTGGGGGTGTCATTGGGGACGGTTCTTTTTGACAACCTTGTGGTGTCATTGGGGACGGTTCGGTGTCAGATGGGGACGGTTCTCTGTGACAACCTGTATTGCAAGGTTGTCAGAGAGAACCGTCCCCAATGACACCAAGAGAACCGTCCCCAATGACACCTGCCCATCTGACACCTGCCCCCGAACCGTCCCCACTTGACAACACAAGATTAGTTGCAAATTGTACGGATTTGAGATATGATAAGTGATGTGATCATTATTAGGAGGAATTCTCAAGTGGCAGATAAAAAGATTCAAACCATCGGTATACTGACCAGCGGCGGTGATGCGCCCGGTATGAATGCAGCGATCCGTGCGGTTGCCCGTAAGGCCATCTGCAACGGCGTCAAGGTAAAGGGCATCAAAAAAGGCTTTCAGGGTCTTTTGAACGAAGATATTGTGGATATAGACAGAAGAGACGTATCCGATACCATTCAAAGGGGCGGAACGATCCTCGGAACGGCCAGATGTATGGAGTTTAAGACCGAAGAGGGTCAAAAGGAGGGCGCTGATATCTGCCGCAAGCACGGGATCGACGGCATTGTTGTCATCGGCGGCGACGGATCCTACCGCGGCGCGCAGGCTTTGTCAAAACAGGGGATCAATACCATCGGCATACCCGGAACCATTGACCTTGATATCGCCTGCACGGATTATACCATCGGATTTGATACTGCCATCAATACGGCAATGCAGGCCATCGACAAGGTCCGCGACACCTCATCCTCCCACGAACGCTGCTCCATCATCGAGGTAATGGGCCGAAATGCAGGATATATTGCACTTTGGTGCGGTGTTGCCAATGGCGCGGAAGATATCCTGCTTCCCGAAAAATACGACTATAACGAACAGGCGATCATCAACAATATCATTGATAACCGCAAAAAGGGCAAGACCCACCACATCATCATCAATGCGGAGGGCATCGGCCACTCCACTTCCATGGCAAGACGGATCGAGGCAGCAACCGGCATGGAGACCAGAGCGACCATCCTCGGTTACATGCAGCGCGGCGGCAACCCGACCTGCAAAGACCGTTTTTATGCATCCATCATGGGCGCCATGGCTGCGGACATTCTTTGCGAAGGCAAGACCAACCGCGTCATCGGACACCTTGGTGGCAGATTCCTGGATTTTGATATTGACGAAGCCCTGGCGATGCACAAAGAGATCGATGAGTACGAATATGAGATCAGCCGCGCGCTGTCAAGTTAAACTTTTATTATGATCACATCCCACACCAACCAAAAGATAAAAGAAGTCATCTCACTGCTTTCCCGCAGGCGTGCCCGCCGGGAAAGCGGTCTTTTTGTTGTGGAAGGGATCCGGATCGTGCGGGAAGTCCCGCCGAATCTTCTGCAGTCACTCTATTTTTCAGAGAGCTTTTCGGTGACAGATGAGGCCAAAGAAATAAAGCGTCTGTTATTAAAAGAGACAGCTGATGGATCCGCTGCCGGATCCGGACCGGTCTTCGAGATCGTTGCCGATCCCGTGTTTGCAAAGATGTGCGATACGCAGCATCCGCAAGGCGCACTGGCGGTAGTCAGGCAGCCGGTGTATACGCTGGATGAGATATGTAAAATAGCGGCTGATACGAAACATGCGCGATCATTAGGAAACACAAGTGAAGAAAATAACGGCTGCAATTTAGAACGTAAGGTTTCTCAGAATTATCTGATCCTGGAAAACGTACAGGATCCCGGCAATGTGGGAACCCTCCTTCGGACTGCGGAGGCCGCAGGCATGGATGGCGTTTTTCTCGCAGGAGACTGTGCAGATCTTTTTAATCCGAAAACCATCCGTTCAACGATGGGATCGATCTTCCGTCTTCCTTATATAAAAGAAGAAAATTGCGAGAGTGTGATCAAAGCGCTTCAGGAGCGTGGCGTGAAAGTCTTTGCGGCCACCCTTGACGGCTCGCAGCGTTATGACCGGACTGATTATTCCAATGCCGCTGCTGTTATCATCGGAAATGAGGGCAGCGGCATTCTGCCGGAAACAGCGGCGCTTTGTGACGGGAGAGTCCATATTCCCATGGATGGACAGACAGAGTCGCTGAATGCGGCCGTATCCGGCGCTCTTTTGATGTATGAGCTCCGAAGAAGATCCGAAAACTATGAACCATAAGCCTGAGAAAGATACAAATCTTTGTAACAAATCCGTTCTTTTTATCACTTTTTCTTTCTGAATTGTCTTTTTTTGTATACAATCACGGGAAAATCCCACGAAAATTTGACAAAATCATCCAAAGTTGTTAATATAGCAGCAATGAATGTAACAAGTTTGTAACAAATAGCCCAAAAGATTGCGAAAAGGTTACATAACTACAGTTTATTAAGAAGAAATTGAATTCAAGAGAAACTAAATTCATTAGAAACAGAATTATGAAGAGACAGATGAAGCAGAAAAACAGAATCATGATCGCGACCGTAGCCGCATCCGTATTAGTACTGGGCGGTGGCGTTTTTGCGCTTGCAGATGAAGAAACATTGCTTCATGCAGGTGTAGGCAATCTGCTTTCCCCTGCTTCTTCTGAGTCTATCTACGGAAACAGTGATGACAGCACTGAGAACCTTTTTGGAGCCGGCGCACATAATTATCTGGCAGAGATCCCGACGGATACACAGAGCGATGTTCCCGCAGTGGACAATACACTGACAGAGACTGAAGATACTGATATCACGGCTGATACAGAGCAGTTTGTACCCGCAGAAGACGCAGAGGTACCTGCTGATGAGAACGGAATTACCGAAGACGGTGAGATCCTGACTGATATTATCACTGATGTGGATGCATCGGATGTGGATGGCATTCCCGGGGATATCGTTATGGCTGATGTGGAACTTTCCGTAAATGTGAGAAAAGAGCCCAGCGAGGATTCTGAGATCGTTGGTAAGCTTCTGGCCAACAGCGGTGGCGAGATCCTTGAGAGAAGAGACGGATGGACCAAACTTCGCAGCGGTGATGTGGAAGGATGGACCAACGATGAGTTCCTTCTGTTCGGAGATGAAGCAGATGACCTTTCCAAGGAAGCGGGCAAACTGACCGCTACCGTAACAACGGATACACTTAAGATCCGCAGAGAGATGAGCACCGATTCAGCAGTGATCGATCTTGCGGCAAACGGACAGGAACTGACAGCAGTCGAGGAACTCGGTGACTGGGTCAGCGTGAAATACAATGGAGAGATCGGATATGTATCTGCTGAGTTTGTAACCACGACCTTTACGATCCCTACCGGTAAGACAGTAGAGCAGATCGAGGCGGAAGAAAGAGCAAAAGCAGAAAAAGAAGCGGCTGAAAAAGCAGCAAAAGCGAAAAAGTCAAAGAAGTCCAAAGGAACGTCTACATCCAATCAGGGCGCAGTTGATACAGCAGCATCTGATGTAACCCTTCTTGCGGCGCTGATCCAGTGTGAAGCAGGCAAGGAATCCTATGATGGACAGCTTGCAGTTGGTGCGGTTGTTATGAACCGTGTACGCAGTGGTTCTTATCCCGGAAGCGTCAGCGCAGTTATTACGCAGCCTTCCCAGTTCCCGCCCGCAACAAACGGTAAGGTAGCCGCAGTTGTAGCAGCAGGACCTTCATCATCCTGCATCCAGGCAGCACAGGCAGCCATCAGCGGCCAGTCCAATGTCGGCAGCGCTACACACTTTGGCAGAGGCGGCAGCGGTATTACGATCGGTAATCATACCTTCTGGTAAGATTGAACTGCGGCTGATGAAATAGCATTAATAGCACAGAATATTTGATGGCAGATAATATTTGACAGAACTAAATAGAATAATAAACAGGGAAAATGCAGCAGCCTTCTGACGGGAGGCTGCTTTTTTTTGTAGCACCAACCCGGCAATGTATGCCGTGCTCGCACGAGCAGACATTAGCCGGGTGCAAGAACATGAAGCACGATAGTGCGGAATGTTCGCACCAACCCGCCATGCGATGATAAGTTAAACCAAGATTAAAGAACGACCTGCAGCAATTTTAGACTATCTGACTGGATATATCGCAGAATCAGCATCGAAAGGATCAAACAGAAATAAAAAAATTAACGACAAAATCATGTGGAAAGAGAGTGCATATGGTGATATAATAAGAAAGATTATATGAATGTGCGAGTATGCACACATTATAGATCAGATGATCAATTGGAGAGGAGGGTACACAAAAATGAAAGAAACCGGAAAAACAAAAACAGGCATCAGGCTTTTGCTGATCGCCGTGATGACACTCATTCTGTCGTCCGTTACGGTGTTTGCAGCAGAGCCCGTGAAGCCGGATGAGGTTGCAGAAAGAGAAACGAAAAAGATACACCACGAGTTCAGTTTGAAAGAGAATGAGGCTAATTATTATGGTAAAAACGAGCTCATCATGCCGGGGGATACATTTGAATTTCCCGTTGTAAATGTTGAGAATGATCCGGATGCATACTTTGGATTGAGCGATCTCTATATTCTGTCAAGGGATTATGACGGATATTGGACATCCTATGACTGCCTGGCGGATGATTTTGAAGTAGAAGGAGAGGTTGAATGCATCGGTGAGGTGAATAAGTATTTTACAAGTGACGGGAAAACGGAGACCGTAACATTCAAGACGAAGTTTGAGAATAAGACGCAATGTCCGATCCTTCTCTGGGGACTTGGCAGTGGAAGTGATGGTTACGGGAATGCGTTCAGCAGTCTTGCAGTCATTTTTTTACAACCCTACTATACAGTTCAATACAATATCGGCAATCCGGCCGAAGGGAATACAGATGACACGTATTTCTGGCCGGAGCCTGCGTCGGGCAAGCCGGAGTTTACGGATTATTACTGGATCACAGACACCGAATACGTGATTAAGGTTCCGAACCCTGTTGAGGAAGGATATCATTTTAAAAAGTGGTCGGGCATAGCGGATGAAAATATAGATACAGATGACCATTATTCTTATATAACGGTATGCTGGGATTCTGATATCGTGACGAATGGCGGCGCAGACAGGAATTTCAAAGGCTATGGTGATATTAAGACGGAGCCGGAATTTGAAAATGGTCCTACCGTTGCGTTTTACGGTAATGGCGGCAAGGTAAACGGCAGGGATAAGTGGGTGCTTGAAGTCAATAAGGACAGCACCAACGCCCAGAATCCTGTCTATGACTTCAACCTGGATACCGCAAACGGTGATGTCATTGCCACGAAAGAGGATGACACATTCCTCGGCTGGTGTGCTAAGGAAGATACCCTTTATAATTTCTACTATAAAGACGGTTACAGCGGTGAGGAGAAAAAGGCCAGCGGAAGCTTTTTGACAAAAGACAGCGCGGCTGACCTGTATGAAGGATATGAGCTTGACGATGCGAACTATAGCAATAACGGGGGCAAAGCAGTTGTCTATGCCAAATGGGAAAGCAATACCGAAGAATTCCTGGAAAAGAACGGCTATAAACTTCAGGATGACGGTACGCTATGGTTTTTGAACAACGATGGCGTAGCCAGCTGGGTTGACGCAAGAAAGGCTGATCCTACGCTTGCGGCAAAAGTGAAGGATATTAAGACCGGATTCGGAAAGGAAACTGTGAGCTATATTACAGACTATGATGCAGAAGCGCTGGCCGGATGTACAGGTCTTACAGAACTTACCCTTCAGGGTATTTCGGTCAGCTGTTCCTTCAAAGGCTGTACGAACCTGAAGAAGATCAACTTAGATCCTGCTGATGTGGTAAACTATTGGAGCAGTCTTGGGTACTCACTGTTTGAGGGAACCAGCATGGATCTTGTGATCAATGTGCCGGCAGACTTGCTGATCGGTTACAAGGAACAGTATCCTGCATATGCTTACCTGTTTAATGCGGATACAACGGCTCACAGGTACCCGCTGACGGTAGGCGGTGAGATTTTTACCGATAAAAAACTTTCTGTTCAGTGCGGAGACGGAACGGCTACGTTTGATCCGGATACATCGATACTGACGCTGGAGAATGCGACCGTTTCAGGCAACATGGTCCCGCATTGGTGTTCGCCTTATTCTGATCCTGACAATTATGAGAATTTTAACAAAGCGGCGATCATCAGCGATCTGCCGGAGCTTACTATCGTACTGAAAGGTGACAATACAATACGGGCAGAGGATACCTGGGCGACAGATTTCGTGAGAGCTTACGGAGATCTGGTGATCTCTGGAGACGGCAGCATTGAGGAAACAGTGTATGCGGAAAATTATGTGACGGACGGCGTTCCCTATGACGGACCGTTTAAGCTTCCCGTGACGGCGCTCGGAGATGTTTCGATCGATGGCATTACCGCATCAAAGCTTGAAATCTGCCCGGAAGGTTCATTGCATATTAAGGATGCCACGCTCATCGGTACGTCCATCAAAGCAAAGGATACAGTTTCCATCGAAAACTCCGTCGTTGAAAGGGATACTGAGTGGGGCGGCCCGAATGGAAGACCGTACGATACCGTCATAAGCGCAGGCAAGAACCTTATCATATCCGGAAGTATGATCGGAAACCAAAGCGGGGAGGTTGCGCTCGACTGCGGGGAGGAAAACGTTGCCGTATCCATCAAGGACAGTAAACTTCAGCCGAGAACCGGTCTCATCAAGGCGGGAAGCAATTCGACGATGGTGATAGAAAACTCACAGATCCTCGCTTACGGACAAAACGGCATGGGAGTGACCAATATACTTGTTGCAAACATTACGCTGAAAGACTGTGAGATCACCGCAGGCACATGGGCCGGCATCGGCCAGTTTGTTATTGATGCAACCGGGAATGAGATCCCGGGACCGGACTTTATCGAATATACTGTTAGATTCAATACAAATAACGGCAGCGAGGTGCAGCCGCAGAAAGTCCTGACAGGACAGAAGGCAACGAAGCCTGCCGATCCCACAAAGGAAGGGAAAAAGTTTGCAGGATGGTATACCAGCTGGGATTATAAGGTTGAATTCGACTTTGATCAGCCGATCAGGGGCGATGTCACAGCCTATGCAAAATGGTTAAATGATTCTTCTTCCACGCATACCCATACGGCTGACACCACCAAGTGGGTGAGCGATGCGACAAACCACTGGCACGTATGCAAAGGCGGCGACGGACAGGTGATGGACAAAGCGGCGCATACCTTTGATACCGGCAAGGTGGTAAAGAACGCAACAGAAACAGCAGAAGGCGAAATGACCTATACCTGCACAGCCTGCAAATACCAAAAGACCGAAACCATCGCCAAACTTTCGCCTTCCGGCAGCGGACAGGCCGGCGATAAAGAGACGGATCCCCTTGTAACGAATCCGGTGGGATCGGAAGTGAAAGCAAAGGACGGCAAAGCTGAATACGAAGTGACCGGCAAGACCGAAGATGCGAGCGGAAAAGAGATTCTTACGGTTACCTATACCGAGCCGGAAGGCAAGGAAGAAAAAGCGACGAAGGTCGAGATCCCGGCAGAAGTACAGCTTTCAGACGGCACCACAGCGCAGGTAACGGAAATCGCGCCGAAGGCCTTTGAGAATAACAAAAAAGTGAAGACAGTTACCATTGGCAAAAACGTAACAACTGTCGGAACCAATGCGTTTGCCGGCTGCAAAAACCTGACAACCGTAAAAGTAAACGGTACGGCCATGACGACTATCGGCGAAGGCGCTTTCAAAAACTGCCCGAAACTGAAATCCGTTGTTATCGGCAAAAACGTCACCAGGATTGGCAAGAACGCTTTTGCGGGCAATAAGAAACTCAAGACCATCACCTTCAAGACCACCAAACTGACCAAGGCAAAAGTCGGCAAGAAAGCCTTTGCGAACATCAACAAAAACGCCACGGTCTACTATCCGAAGTCCCTGAAGGGCAAGAAACTGACCGCTTTCCGGCAGATGCTGAAGAAGGGCGGTATACCGGGAACCGTGAAGTTAAAGAAGAAATAAAAAAAGCCTTACAGGTTATCAAAGAATGTAGTTTACATAAAACAGACTGCGCCGTCAAAAGCGCAGTCTTGTTTTTTGCACGTAAATGCGGTATGATTAGTTACATATAACCTAGTTTAACAGTGTAAAATCCGATATGAAAATACCGGAGGAATAAAACTAATGATACATTAAGGAGGCGATTATATGTCCGGATTAACCGGTTCCATGACCGGAATATGGATCCTGATCCTGATCATAACACTGGTGATCGAGATCGCAACCATGGGGTTGACCACGATCTGGTTCACCGGGGGCGCGGCAGTGGCATTTATCCTGTCACTTCTGAACCTGCCAGTGGCGGTGCAGATCGCAGCATTTCTGGTCGTTTCATTCGTGCTTTTGTTTTTTACAAGGCCCGTTGCAGTCAAGTACTTCAATAAGGACCGCGTACAGACCAATTCCGATGCGCTGGTGGGAAAAGAAGGCGTTGTGGTTGCAGATATCAATAACATCGAAAACCTCGGCAGAGTGCTGATCGGCGGAAAAGAATGGTCAGCCCGTGCGGCCAACGAACATGCCAAGATCGCAGTCGGAGCAGTTGTTGTGGTCCGGGCCATCGAGGGCGTAAAACTGATCGTCGAGGAAACCGGCTCAGTCAGTGAACTGTAAAGCAGGACGTTACTCAAACCCGGAGCGAAATATTACAAAAATTGGTACTGTAAAGTCCGGTATGACAATCCGGAGTCAATAAACTAATGATAAATTCAGGAGGGTGAAAAAATGGAAGGATTGATTTTTGTACTTATCTTATTGGCGGTTATCGCATGGATCATGATCAACTGCATCAAGATCGTGCCCCAGGCACATGCCTATGTTATTGAGCGCCTCGGTGCATATCAGGGGACATGGGGCGTGGGAATGCATTTCAAGATGCCCATCGTGGACCGCGTAGCCAAGAAGGTTTTGTTAAAAGAGCAGGTAGCGGATTTCGCACCCCAGGCTGTGATCACCAAGGATAACGTTACGATGCGGATCGACACCATCGTATTTTATCAGATCACAGACCCGAAGCTGTATGCATACGGCGTTGAGAATCCCATCATGGCGATCGAGAACCTGACAGCCACCACCCTTCGTAACGTCATCGGTGAGATGGAACTTGACCAGACCCTGACCAGCCGTGAAGTCATCAATGCCAAGATGAGCACCACCCTGGATCTGGCAACCGATCCCTGGGGCATCAAAGTCAACCGCGTAGAGCTGAAAAACATCATTCCACCGGCAGCCATCCAGGATGCCATGGAGAAACAGATGAAGGCAGAGCGTGAACGCCGTGAAGCCATCCTTCGTGCAGAGGGCGAGAAAAAATCCACCATCCTTGTTGCTGAAGGTAAGAAAGAATCCGCGATCCTCGAGGCAGAGGCTGAAAAACAGTCCGCAATCCTGAGAGCGGAAGCGCAGAAGGAAAAGATGATTCGCGAGGCAGAAGGTCAGGCAGAAGCCATCATGAAAGTGCAGCAGGCTAATGCAGACGGTATCCGCATGATCAAAGAAGCAGGCGCAGACGATGCAGTCCTGCAGATCAAGAGCCTTGAAGCCTTCGGCAAGATGGCAAACGGCCAGGCTACCAAGATCATCGTACCTTCCGACCTGCAGGGCATCGCATCCCTGGCGACTACCTTCAAGGAAGTTGTGAAGTCATAAGGAAAACGAAACCTATAAATATTCGAAAACGAAAAGCCTTCCCCCTCTGGGGGCGCTGCGTGCCAGTGGCACGCGTTTAGCGCGGACCGAGCCGGGAGGCGAGACAGGTGGCGCGAAGCGCCGGATGAGGGGCAAAAATACTTCTCGAATCGGAGGAACATCATGAACAACATCAACTTGAAGGGCCGCGACTTCCTCAAACTACTCGATTTCACGCCCGAGGAGATCGCATACCTGGTAGAACTTGCAGCAGACTATAAGGATAAAAAGAAAAACGGCATCATCCATGATACCCTGCGGGGAAAAAACGTGGCCCTGATCTTTGAAAAGACATCCACAAGAACCCGCTGCTCCTTTGAAGTGGCAGCAAGAGACCTGGG